>Ga0302324_100008061_pt1 | contig 22271 bp, 22 predicted proteins | sample Palsa_T0_1_FD_201949 | JGI IMG/M metagenome (GOLD analysis project Ga0302324, IMG submission 201949) | Peat permafrost microbial communities from Stordalen Mire near Abisko, Sweden - Palsa_T0_1 | ecosystem: Environmental > Terrestrial > Soil > Palsa > Peat permafrost | place: Sweden: Abisko...
GCCTTTTGGGCCACAACCGGGAGCGGATTCTGTGTGAAACGATGACGAATTGCCAGCATTTTCGCACGCATGCCGACGAAAAAAGTATTGGCAGCGCCGCAACAGCTTTGACCTATAGAGGACGGACTCAGTCCTCTTCAACCATGCCACGCACACGCGACATAATAGAATGCATGCCGCAGCGGAGGGACGCGTTATGACCCGCAACGATCGTGACAAGGCCGATACGTCTGAGACGGTCGATACGGCCGATTTCGGCTTTGCCCAAGTCCCTCGCCGGGATAAGGCGCGTCGCGTAAAGGGCGTATTCGACTCGGTAGCCGACCGTTACGACCTCATGAACGATCTGATGTCGGGCGGCGCTCATCGGCTCTGGAAGCAGTTCGCGCTGTCGCTGACTGCACTCAAGGCTGGCGGCCGGGCGCTGGATATCGCAGGTGGCACCGGCGACCTGGCGGCCGGGCTGGCGCGCCAGGTCGGCAGAACCGGACTGGTGGTGCTGGCCGACATCAACGCTCGCATGCTGCAGCACGGTCGCGACCGGCTGATCGACCGCACCCTGATCACCGGGCTGGAATATGTGCAGGCCGACGCCGAATGTCTGCCGTTCGCCGACAGCAGCTTCGATTGCGTGACCATTGGCTTTGGCCTGCGCAATGTCACCGACAAGGCAGCGGCGCTGGCCTCGATGCGGCGGGTGCTCAAGCCCGGCGGACAGCTGCTGGTGCTCGAATTCTCCACACCGGTGATTGCCGCGGTCAGCCGGCTGTACGACGTGTATTCGTTCAATGTGCTGCCCTGGCTCGGCCGCGTGGTGGCCGGCGATGCCGACAGTTACCGCTACCTGGCCGAATCGATTCGGCGCCATCCCGACCAGCAGACACTGCTGGAGATGATGCGCACCGCCGGTCTCGAGGCCTGCCGCTTCCACAATCTCATGGGTGGCGTGGTGGCGTTGCATCGTGGCTACCGCACATGATCGAACGCCTGATCGATCGCGCGCTGCAGTCGGCGGTAGCGCGCGCGCTGCGCGAGTCGCCGCGCGCGCGTGAGTTGATCGCGGCACTCGCAGGCCGGCGCATCTCGCTCGCAGTGCGCGGCACCCCCTGGAACCTGACGCTCGAATCCACCGGCACCATGCTGCGCACTCACCGCCTGCAGGCCGGCGCGCCGGCCGATGCCTCGATCGCCGGCGCGCCGCTGTCGCTGCTGGCCCTGACCGGCGCTGCGCCCGAGGCCGTGATCCGACGCGGCGATGTGCAGATCGCGGGCGATGCCGAGATCGCGCAGCAATTCCGCGAGCTCGCGGTGCTGCTCAAGCCCGACCTGGAGAACGCCATGTCCGGCGTGCTCGGCCGCGGCGGCGCACACGTGCTCATGCGCGGCCTGCGCGGCGCGGCGGCGTGGACCCGTGCCAGCGCCTGGACCGGCGTGCAGAACCTGTCGGAGTACCTGGCCCATGAGAGCGGCGAGCTGGTGTCACGGGCCGAGGCCGAGCACTACCTGCGCGGGGTCGATGAGCTGCGTGAGCAGCTCGATCGCATCGAAGCGCGCATGGCGCAGCTGGAGCGCCAGGGCTGATGCAGCTGCGAGTTCTGCGACGGCTGATTCAAATCCAGCGCGTGCTGGTGCGCCATGGTCTGGACGACCTGGTCGCGGCGACGCATCTGTACCGGCCGCTGCAGCTGGTTTACTTCGTCTCGCCCTGGACCTGGTTTCAACGCCGCTCGCGGCGCACGCGCGGCGAGCGCCTGCGGCTCGCGCTCGAAGAGCTCGGTCCGATCTTCGTCAAATTCGGGCAGGCGCTGTCGACGCGGCGCGATCTGCTGCCCGGCGATATCGCCGACGAGCTGGCGCGACTGCAGGACAACGTGCCGCCGTTTCCGGGCGAAGTCGCGCGCGCCAGCATCGAACGCGCCTATGGGGTGCCGCTCGACAGCCGGCTGCACGGCTTCCAACAGGTGCCGCTGGCGGCGGCTTCGATCGCGCAGGTCCACGCCGCGCAACTGCCCGATGGCCGCGAGGTCATCGTCAAGGTATTGCGCCCGGGCATGAAGGCCATGATCGCGCTCGATATCGAGGTGCTGTACACGATCGCCGGCATGGCCGAGCGCTGGTGGGCCGAGAGCCGCCGGCTCAAGCCGCGCGAGATCGTGCGCGAATACGAGCACACCATACTCGATGAGCTGGATCTCATGCGCGAGGCCGCGAACGCCTCACAGCTCAAACGCAACTTCGCCGGCTCGCCGCTGCTGTACGTGCCCGAAATCTACTGGGACTACTGCCGCGCCGAAGTCATGGTCATGGAGCGCATCCATGGCACGCCGATCGGCGACCTCGCCCGCCTGCGCGAGCTCGGCACCGACTTCAAGCGCCTGGCCGAGAATGGCGTCGAGATCTTCTTCACCCAGGTGTTCCGCCACAATTTCTTTCATGCCGACATGCATCCCGGCAACATCTTCGTGCTGCTCGACAATCCGGCGCAGCCGCGTTACGCAGCGGTGGATTTCGGTATCGTCGGCACGCTGGACCTGCGCGATCAGAGCTATTTGGCCGAGAATTTCCTGGCCGTGTTCAACCGCGATTACCGCCGCGTCGCCAGCCTGCACGTGCAGTCCGGCTGGGTGCCGGCCGATACCCGCATCGACGAAATGGAGTCGGCGGTGCGCACCATCTGCGAGCCCATCTTCGACCGCCCGCTCAAGGAGATCTCCTTCGGCACCGTGCTGCTGCGCCTGTTCGAGGCGCTGCGGCGCTTCAACGGCCAGATCCAGCCGCAGCTGCTGCTGTTGCAGAAGACTCTGCTCAACGTCGAGGGCCTCGGTCGCCAGCTGTATCCGGAACTCGACATCTGGCAGACCGCGAGCCCGGTATTGCGCCGTTGGATGCGCGATCGCATGAGTCCGCGCAATGTGCTGCGCGAACTGCGCCGCGGCTGGCCCGATGCGCTCGAGATCCTCAAGGCGCTGCCGCCGCTGACCAAGCGGCTGCTCGAGCGGGCGCAGGATGGCCAACTGCGGCTGTCGGTGGACATGAGCGCGCTCGATGAGCTGCGCCGGCAAGCGAGCGCGCAAGCGCGGCGCAGCGATCGCATCGTGGTCGGCGCGGCGCTCATGCTCGGCGGCGTTCTGTGGCTCGGCATGCGGCTGCAGCCGCACCTGGTCGGCCTGCTGTCAGGCGGCGCGGGCGTTGCTATATGGTTCGCGGTGTGGCTGACCGCGCCGCCGCAGGGCATCGATGGTCGCCAGTAGATCCAGCGGCGAGATGTTGGAACGCCCGGCGCTGTACTTGAGCACGCCGCGACGGCGCAATTCCTGATCGACGATCAACACGAAGCGCGCCGGCATGCTCAGCAGGTCCTCGCGCAAACTGCGCGAGCGTTGCTCGAGCGGATCGAGCCGCACCAGGCTGCGATCGCCGGACAGATCACCGACCCAGTCGCGCTCGACCCCGGCCACGGCCTGCTTGCAGGCCAGCGGCCGCACACCACGCACGCCGAACTCCTCGCGCAGAATCAACAGCCAGCGATCCTGCTCCAATCCCTGGTACTGGAAATCGACCGGGTGCGAGAACAGTATGGTCCAATCGCTCTGCAACCAATCGGGCAGCAGCGCTCCGGTATCGCCATTGATCAGTAGTGTGGCCATGAGCTCTCCTTGAGCTTCGACTCTACGGCCACAGCGATGACATGTCAGTCGCGGCGTAGTGACATCGCGGTCATTTGAGCTCGATCCAGATCGCGCGTGCGCGCGCGCACAGTTCCCCGTCCTCATCGAACAGCGCCGTGCCGACCTCGTACTTGCGGCCGCTGGCGCGGATCTTCCAGCCCACGATCACACACGGCTCATCGACGTGCACGCGGCGATCGATGTGGGCGGTGAATTCCCCGAGCAGCATGGGCGCGATTTCCGCGCGTGCCGCACAGGCGCCGGGACAGTCGAGCGCCGCACTGATGAACTCCGGCCGCACCTTGCCGTCCCCGTCCGACAGCGCGACATCGGCCACCCACGGTGCCGCGACCAGCTCGCCGGCGCCGACCCGCCCGGCGAAGATGCGCAGGCCATCGCCGCGCGCGCGCTCGGTGCCGCAGACGAAGCAGGCCGGATACAGATGCTGCGTGAAGCCGGCGAAATGGCGCGATGCTTCGAGTGACTCCAGGTAACTCGGTGCCGCGGGCACTTCAAGCTCAAAGTCCACGGGCACAGCCCGCGCCAGCACGCCCCCAAGGTGCGAGAGTTCGAGGCCACCGTCCGCGACCGGCCTGAGTTCGAGCGGCACCTGCAGGGGGATCGGCCGCTCCAGACGGATGCGCACGCGCACCACCGAATGCTGCGCCATGAGGCCGGCGATGTAGCCGCCGTTGGCGTAGCCCGGTGGCCCGCAAAAGCGTCGATCGACCGTCAGGCTGGGCATTGCTGTGCTCGCATGGTCGCCGCTCACTGCGCGACCCGGTACGGCGCACGGTAACGCTGCGCGAGCTGCCACAGCAACCATGCCAGTGCACTGGCGCACAGCGAACCCCAGGCGATGTCCGGCATGGAGTGCGCCAGCACCGGCGAGACGAATCCGAACGTCATGGTGGCGATGATCAGGCTCAGGAAGGATTGCATGGACGCCGCGGCGCCGCGCGAGTGCGGGAACAGGTCGAGTACCCGCAAGGTGACCACCGGATACATGAGCTGCAGTCCGAACCCGAGCGCTGCCAGCAGCAGCTGCTGCAAATAAATGGGCGGCCGGGCGAAGCTCATCTGCAGCAGCACCATCAGCGCGGTAATGGCAAACACCAGCCGGAAGCCCAGGCGCGCCTGGCGGTTGGGCGCCAGCCGCCCGGCCAGACGTCCGGACATGACCGCGCCGATGGTATAGCCGCCGATGATGGGCAGGTTCAGCGCCGCGAACATGGTCTCGCTCAGGCCCCAGTGGTCGAGCACGATGGCCGGCGCCGAACCGACATAGACGTGCAGCGAGATGAAGGCAAAGCCGCTCGCCAGCGCCAGCCATAGAAATTCGACGTGCGAAAGCACCGCCAGATTGTGCTGCACCAGCCGGCCGATGCGCAGCGGCGTGCGCCGTTCGGGCGGATGGGTCTCGGGCAGGCGCAGCGCCGTAAACACCAGCATGACCGCCCCAAGCAGCGCCATGCTGCCGAACACCGCGCGCCAGCCCAGCCATGTATGGACCCAGCCGCCGATGATCGGTGCGGCCGCGGGGCCGAGTCCGAAGATCATGGTGATCATGCTCATGAGGCGCTGCGCCTCGGCGCCTTGAAAATGATCGCGAACGATGGCGCGGCCAATGATCTGCCCGGCGCCAGCGACCAGCCCCTGAATCGCGCGGAACGCGAGCAGCGTCGGAAAATTCGGCGCCGCCGCGCAGCCCACCGAGGCCAGGGTGTAGAGCGCCAGCGCCGCCAGTATCGGGCGCCGGCGGCCGACGGCATCGGACAGCGATCCGTGCAGCAGCGAGGCCAGGGCGTACGTGAGCATGTACACCGTCAGGGTCTGCTGCGCCTGCAGGCTGGAGAGATGGAACTCCTGCGCGATCGCGCGCAGCGCCGGGAAAAAGGCATCGATCGAGAACGCGCCGACGGTCGAGAGCAGACCCAGCAGCAACGACAGGTGCGCCGGATGCGGCGCGGTACCATGCCTCATCGGCGCCTCATCGGCGCGGCGGCCGCAGCCCGGCGAGAAACTCCTGCGGTGATTCGCCCCGCTCCAGAACCTCCACCAGCGCCGAGCCGACGATGACTCCATCGACCTGACCGCGCAGGCGCTCGACCTGCTCGCGGCTGCGGATGCCGAATCCGGCGCACACCGGTACCGTGGCGGCGTCGCGCACGCGCTCGAGGTAGGCGGCTATATCCTCGGCAGCCACGCTCTTACCGGTGGTGCCCGTCATGGTCACGGCATACACGAACCCCTGACTGGCGGCCGCGAGCCGCGACAGCCGCTCGCCGCCCGTGACCGGTGTGACCATCTGCACCAGCGCCAGATTGTGCGGCGTCAGCACCGCGCGCAGTTCCTCGCTTTCCTCGTAGGGCAGATCGGGCACGATGAACCCGCACACGCCGGCACCGGCCGCGCGGCGCGCCAGCCGTTCGAGACCGAAGGCCAGCAGCGGATTCATATAGCTCATGAGCAGCAGCGGCGCCTTGACCGCCGGCATGAGCTGCAACTCCTCGAGTATCCAGGTCAGCGTGACGCCGTCGCGCAATGCCCCCTCGCTCGAGCGCTGAATGGTGATGCCGTCGGCCATCGGATCCGTGAACGGCACGCCGATCTCGACCACGTCGGATTCCTGCGCCACGGCGCTCAGGTGCTCGCGGAATTGCGCCCGGCTCGGATAGCCGGCGGTCAGAAACGCCACCAGCGCCGGCTGGCCTTGTTTGGCCGCGCCACGCAGCGCCAGCACGATGCGCTCGGCGGGCGTCCCCGCAACCCCTGGGCTCATGGCGCCTTCCCGCGTCCAGCGGCGGCAGGGGCGGGAGTCAGCAGCGCCTGCGTCAGCGTCGACATGTCTTTATCGCCGCGCCCCGACAAGCCGATCAGCACGCGCGCGCCCGGATGCTGTGCGGCCCAGCGGCGCGCACCGGCAAGTGCGTGCGCACTCTCGAGTGCCGGCAGAATCCCCTCGCATTCGCAGCATTCGCGCACCGCATCCAGCGCCTCCTGATCGTTGGCCGTCTCATAATGCACGCGCCCGAGCTCCCGCAGCAGCGCATGCTCAGGCCCCACACCCGGATAGTCCAGGCCCGCCGAAATCGAATGGGTCTCCTGGATCTGGCCATCCGAGTTCTGCAGCAAATAAGAAAAGCTGCCATGCAGTACACCCGGGCGTCCGAAACCCAGCGTGGCCGCATTCTCACCCAGCGCCGCACCGCGACCGCCGGCCTCGATACCGAGAATCTCCACCGCGGCGTCGCCGAGGAAGGCGTGAAACAGGCCGATGGCATTGGAGCCGCCGCCCACACAGGCCACCACCGCATCGGGCAGTGCGCCCGCGCGTTCGAGCATCTGAGCGCGCGCTTCGCGCCCGATCACCGCCTGCAGCTCGCGCACCAGATAGGGATAGGGATGGCCGCCCACCGCCGAGCCCAGCAGATAGTAGGTGCCGTTCGGATCACCGACCCAATCACGCATGGCCTCATCGATGGCCGCGCGCAGCGTGCGATCGCCGCTGGTGACCGGCACGACTTTGGCACCCAGCAGCTTCATGCGCCCGACATTGGGCGCCTGCCGCTCCATATCGAGCTCACCCATGTACACCGTGCAGGGCAGCCCGACGCGCGCGCAGGCCGCGGCACTGGCCACGCCGTGCTGTCCGGCGCCGGTTTCCGCCACCACGCGGCGTGCGCCCAGGCGGCGTGCCAGCAGCGCCTGGCCGATGGCGTTATTGATCTTGTGCGCGCCGGTATGCGCGAGATCCTCGCGCTTGAGCCACACCTTCGCCCCCCAGCGCTTGGACAGATGCGGCGCGGGGCTCAACGCCGTGGGACGGCCGACCCAGTCCCGGAGCTCGCGCTCGAGGTCGGCGCGGAATTCGGGGTCGATGAGCCAGCGGCGCACGCCGCGTTCCAGCCGCTCGTGTGCCGGCACCAGAGTCTCGGGCACGTAGCGACCGCCGAAGGGACCGTAACGCCCGCGCTCGTCCGGAAAACGCCCGGCCAGCAGATCCGCGAGCGCTTCCACGCGATCAACTTCGGTTTCGATTGAACTCATGCTCCATCCCCGCAAATGCCGCGCGCGCGGCCTGAACAAACTGCACGATTTTCTGTGGGCTCTTGTGCCCGGGTGCCGACTCGACGCCGCTCGATACATCCACGCCGAACGGCCGCACCGCAGCGATGGCCGCAGCGACGTTGTCCACATTGAGGCCGCCGGCCAGTATCAGCTCGGTGGCGCACGCAAGCCGCACAGCCTGCTCCCAATCGCAAGCGGCGCCGCTGCCGCTGCGCGCGCCTTCGAACAATATGCGAGGCGGCAACGCGCCGGGCGCCGCCGCGCCGGGCCCAGCGCCAGGCATTGGCGCGTCGCGCATCGCCACGTCCGGCGCCGCTGCACCGCGCACGACTGGCAGTAGTGCCAGGCTCGATGGCAGGCGCAGGCGCTGAAGATCCTCGTGGTCGGTTTGCAGCACATCGGGATCGAACTCGCGCAGGATCTGATCGAGCAGCGCTTGCGTGGGATGCAGCGTGACCGCGACGCGCAGCGCACGAGTGCGCGCCGGGGCAGCGAGCTGTGCCGCCCGCAGCGGCTCGAGCCGGCGCACCGACGGGGCGAACACGAAGCCGAGGGCGTCCACGCCTTGACCCAGGGCCGCTTCGACCGCCTGCTCGCTCGTCATACCGCAGATCTTTATCCACATCAGCGTCCCTGCCGGCCCGCCGTCAGCAGCGAGCGCGCGAACTCCACGCGATTGGCGGCGCGCATCAGGGCGCTGCCGACCAGCGCCACATCGTAGCCCGCTGCCGCCAGCCGCGCGGCATCGGCGCTGCTCGCAACGCCGCTCTCGGCCACGTGCGGCACGCCTGGCGGCAGACCCGGCGCCAGCGCCTCGAGCCGGCCCGGTACCACCTGCAACGTGCTCAGATCTCGGCAGTTGACTCCGACCAGCAGCGTCACGCGTTCGGCATAGGTGCGCACCAGCGCAGCGGCGAGTTTCAAATCGTACTCGTCGAAGGCTTCGAGCAGCACGAACAACCGCAGTTCAGAGGCCACATCGAGCAATCTGGTGAGCTGTGCGCGCTCGAGCATGCGCAGGATGATCAATATGCCGCCGGCCCCCGCAGCCCGCGCCTCGTAAACCTGGTACGGATCGACCAGGAAGTCCTTGCGCATGGCCGGAATGCTCGCGTGCAGCGCGCGCGCCACCTGTTCCAGATGCGACAGCTCGCCGTCGAAGCGTGTGGGCTCGGTCAGCACGGAAATTGCCGCAGCGCCGGCCGAGGCATAATCCTGAGCCCGCTGGGTGATGTCGCAGCTGCCCTGCTCGAGCTGCCCGACGGCCGGCGAGCGCAGCTTGATCTCGGCGATCAGATCGAATCCCAGACCCGAGATTTTGAACGGCGGTGCATTGGGCGTCGCGTGCGCCAGGTCCTGGAGTATCAGGTCGCCGCGCTGCACCCGCGCCCGAGCCACGCGGTCGCGGCTGGCCTGAGCCATGTCCCGCAGAAAATCTGCGCTCATTGCTTCACTACCCTTTGCAATTCATCGGCGCCAAAGCGCTCGAGACGCGCCAGCAGCTCGCGCGCCGCACCGCTGTCGATGGCCTGGGCGGCGCGCGCCAGCGCCAGGCGCGGCGTAGTTTCGCGACCGCTGAGCTCGAGCGCCAGCGCCGCTCCCAGCAGCAGCGCATCGCGATGCGCATCGCCGCCGGCATTGCCTCGCTCGCCGCTCAAAACGCGCCGCAGCTCACGCGCGTTGTGAGCCGCATCGGCCCCGGCGAGTGCGCCCGGCTCGCACAGCGGCAGACCGTAGTCGGCCGGGGTGCGCTGCTCGCGCCGCACGCCTGCCGGCCCGACGTCGAACAGTGTAAAGGCGCCGAGCGGCGTCGGCTCATCCCAGCCCTCGGCGCCATGGATCACGAACGCGCGCTTGACCTGCGTGCCGCACACTGCCTGCGCCATAAGTTCCGCGGTCGCCAGGTCGAAAGCGCCGATCACGAGGAACGGCGGCGCGGCCGGATTGCTCAGGGGTCCCAGGATATTGAATACCGTGCGTACGCCCAGTGCTGCGCGCACCTGGGCAATGCTCTTGGTCGCGGCGTGATAGTAGGGCGCGAACAGGAATGTGAAACCCAGCGCCGCAAAACAGCGCCCCGCGGCCGCCTCATCCAGCGGCAACGGCAAACCCAGCGCCTGCAGCACATCAGCGCTGCCGGCACGGCTCGAGATCGAGCGATTGCCGTGCTTGAACACCGGCAGACCGCAGGCGGCGGCCAGCAGCGCGGATCCGGTCGAAAGATTCAGGCTGCCCGAGCGGTCGCCACCGGTGCCGACGATGTCGACCGCGTCGGGCAGAGGCGGCAGTTCGGGCCGGCGCGCCAGCGTGCGCATGCGCTGCGCGAAGCCGCGCAATTCCGCGGCCGTGACGCCCTTGGCGCGCAGGGCCGCCAGCAGCGCCCCCGCCATGGCCGGGGCCAGTTCGGCATCGGTCAACGCCGACAGCAGGTGGCCGGCATCGCTCTCGCTCAAGTCCGCGCCATCCAGAAGTCGGTCCAGTACGCTGCGCAAGGCTGGGGGCTCAGGCATGAGCGCGCATGCCGCCATGCCAGCGCAGGAAATTACGCATCATCACAGGGCCATCCGGCGTCAGCACGCTCTCGGGGTGAAACTGCACTCCTTCGACCAGGTATTCACGGTGCCGCACGCCCATGACCTCGCCCTCGGCGGTGCGCGCGGTCACTGACAGTTGCGCTGGAATCGAGTCGGGCTCGGCGATCAGCGAATGGTAGCGGCCCACCTCGCACGCTTGCGGCACTTCATCGAACAGACCGAGCTCATCGTGCTGGATCGGCGAGGTCTTGCCGTGCATGAGCCGCGGCGCGCGCACGATCTGGCCGCCGAAGGCCTCGACAATGGACTGGTGACCCAGACACACGCCGAACACCGGGATGTGCCCCGCGAAACTACGAATCATCGGCATCGATACGCCCGCCTGTGCCGGCGTGCCTGGCCCCGGCGAAATGCACAAATGAGTGGGCTCGAGCGCGCGCGCCTGATCGATTGTGATGGCATCGTTACGATACACCCGCACGTCCGCACCCAGCACCATGAACGCCTGAACCAGGTTGTAGGTGAAGGAATCGTAGTTGTCGATCAACAGCAGTCGCGCGCTCACAGACCTGCCTCCGCCAGCTTGAGCGCGCGCAGCAGCGCCGCGCTCTTGGCCAGCACTTCATCATGCTCCGCTGCCGGTTGGCTGTCGGCTACGATACCGGCACCGGCCTGGTAGCTGTATTCGTCGCCGTGAAACACCAGCGTGCGGATGGTGATGGCCTGATCCATGGCCCCATGGGCGCCGAAATAGCCCACCGTGCCGCCGTACAGGCCGCGCCGTACCGGCTCAAGCTCCTCGATGATCTGCATGGCCCTGACCTTGGGTGCACCGACCAAAGTGCCGGCCGGAAAGGTGGCCGCGAATAGATCGAACGCATCGCATTGCGGCGCGAGCTCGCCGCTGACTCCGCTGACGATGTGCATCACGTGGCTGTAGCGCTCGATCGAACGATAAGGTTCCACCCGCACGCTACCGGCGCGCGCCACTCGGCCGAGGTCGTTGCGCGCCAGATCCACCAGCATCACGTGTTCGGCATTCTCCTTGGCATCGGCGCGCAGTTCCGCTTCCAGTTGCGCATCGAGCGCCGCGTCCTCATGGCGCGGTCGCGTGCCCGCGATCGGCCGCAGCTGCGCCTCGCGCCCGTTGAGCTTGACCAGCGCCTCGGGCGACGAGCCCACCACAGTCATGTTCCCGAGGCGGCAGAAATACATGTAGGGGGATGGATTGATCAGGCGCAGCGCCCGGTAGACCTGGAACGGGTCGAGATCGTGCCGCCCCGAAAAGCGCGAAGCGAGCACCAGCTGATAGACATCGCCCGCGGCGATGTGCTCCTGTGCGCTGCGCACGCCGGACATGTAGGCCTCGCGGCTCAACGCCGGCAGCGGCACCGAAAACTTGCCGCCGGTCGCGATCCGGGGGACCGCGCCGCGCAGCGCGGCAATGACCTCGCGCCGCAGAGCTTCACGCTCCGCCTCGCTGCCGGCATGCAGCAGCGCAATGCCGCGACTGACGTGATCGAACACCAGCAGCGAGCGCGGCGCCACGTAGTGCAGCAACGGCACCCCGGCCAGTGGCGGCAGCCGCTGTGGCAGACGCTCGAAGAAACGCACCACGTCGTAGGCGGTGAATCCCACCAAACCACCGGCCAGCGGCACCTGGCCGAACGTCGGCATGGGCAACGGCACCAGTTTCAGGGCGGCTCGCAGACCGTCGAGCAGCGCATCGCGGCTGGCCGGTAGCGGGCGGCGCTCAGCGCCAATCCGGAATCCGGAATCGTCGAGCAGCACTTCCAGCACCTCGCCAAAACCGATGAAGGAATAGCGGCCGAGGCGCTCCCCGCCCTCGACGCTCTCGAGCAGGAAGCGAGGCTCGAACGGCATGAGCTTGGCGAACGCCGACACCGGCGTATCCAGATCCCCTGCAATGTCGAATGGCGGTTTCATAGTGCTGCAGCCAACAAAAAACCCATCCCGGAGTGCTCCGGAGATGGGTTCTGGTGTGATCCTGACCTTTTAGGTTGCGATTACAGCGTACAACGCCCAGCGCCCACTCCGTTTGGGGAGTGACGCCACCACCAGCGGGCAAACCCGTGGGCGGCAGATGCAACGTAAGTAGCCATGGCCAGAGTATGGCGAGCCGCCCCGCGCGGCGTCAAGAATCGCACACCATTTCCGCGAGCCTTCAGCTATGGTGCGCCGATGCCCATCGTCGGAATCGATCACGTGCAGCTCGCCATGCCGGCCGGTGCCGAGCAGCGCGCGCGGGCCTTCTACCGCGACGTACTTGGGCTGCCCGAGACGCCCAAGCCGCCGGCATTGGCTCAGCGCGGCGGTTGTTGGTTCGAGAGCGATCGCGTGAAAATCCATCTCGGCGTCGACAAGAATTTCCACGCCGCCACCAAGGCGCACCCGGGGCTGCTGGTCACCGATCTGCAAGCCATCGTCGAGCGCTGCCGCGCGCAAGGTTTCGATGTCATCGATGACGCGCCGCTGGCGGGATACCACCGAATATTTCTCAACGATCCGTTCGGCAACCGGCTCGAACTCATGGAGAAAAAGTGAACACTCGCAAATTGGGACGCCAAGGGCTCGAGGTGTCCTGTCTTGGACTGGGATGCATGGGCATGAGTCACGCCTACGGTACCCCCGATGACGCGGAGTCCATCGCCACCATCCATCGGGCGATTGATCTGGGGGTGACTTTTTTTGACACGGCCGAAGTCTATGGGCCGTACATCAACGAAGAACTGGTCGGGCGTGCGCTCAAGGGCCGGCGCGAATCGCTGGTGATTGCGACCAAATTCGGCTTTCGCATCAACGACGGCAAGATGGCCGGCGTCGACAGCCGCCCCGAGCACCTGCGCACGGCGGTCGAGGGCTCGCTGAAACGCCTGGGCAGTGATTACATCGATCTGCTGTATCAACACCGCGTCGACCGGCAGGTGCCGATCGAGGATGTGGTCGGAGCCATGGCCGAGCTGGTCAGGCAAGGCAAGGTGCGCTATCTCGGCCTGTCGGAGGCGGGCGAGGCCACCATCCGTCGCGCCCATGCCGTGCATCCGATTTCGGCGCTGCAGAGCGAGTATTCGCTCTGGGAGCGTAATCTGGAACCGCGGATCATGCCGTTGTTGCGCGAGCTCGGCATCGGCCTGGTGCCTTTCAGTCCTCTGGGCCGCGGCTTTCTGACCGGCAGCGTCAAGCGTGCAGAGGAGTATCCGGCGGACGACTATCGCCGCAAGGATCCGCGCCTCCAGGGTCAGAACTTCGACGCCAATATGCGCATGGCGGCCGCGGTGGGCGAGCTGGCCGCGAAAAAGCACGCAACCCCGGCTCAGATCGCACTCGCATGGCTGCTGCATCAGGGCGAGGATATCGTGCCCATACCCGGCACCAAGCGCCGCCGCTATCTCGAGGAAAATCTCGCGGCCGCCGAACAATCCCTGTCGCTCGAAGAGCTGCGTCAGCTCGACCAGGCGTTGCCGCGCGGCGGCGCCTCGGGTCCCCGCTACAGCGACGAGATGATGGCGATGGTCGATCGCTGAGCAGTCTGCTCAGCTCCGGGATCCTCGGACACAATTCGATTGCGTCCCAGGCGCTTGGCTTCAAACAGCCGCTGATCGGCAAGCAAGATCAATTGCGCAGCGCTGCTGTCATCGCCACGCGCTAGCACGGCGAGGCCGCCGCTGATGCTGACATAGCCGGCCGCGCGCGGCCGGTCATGCTCGATTCTCAGTTGCGCTACCGCGCTTCTGGCGGCCTCGGCGATCTGCAGTGCATCGCCCGGCTCGGTCTCCGGCAGGATCAGGGCAAACTCCTCGCCACCGTAGCGGGCAGTCATGTCGGCGGTGCGGCGGCAGCAGGTTCGCAGCGCAGCGGCTACCTGTTTCAAACACTCATCGCCAGCCTGATGCCCGTAGTGATCATTGTAGGATTTGAAATAATCGACATCGCAGAGCATCAGTGCCAGTGTGCGCCCGTAGCGGTGCGCAATCGCCTGTTGCTCGGCAAGATATCTATCAAAGAAGCGCCGGTTGGCGACACCGGTCAGTCCATCCTGCTGCGACAACAGCTCGAGCGCGCCATTGACCAGCCGCAATTGCGAGGAGACTTGCGCCAGCTCCTGAGTGCGTTCCTGCACCCGCAGCTCAAGTTCAGCGTTGAAGCTCAGTATCTCGGCCTCGGCAAGCTTGCGCGTCAGATCGACCTCATGCAGCGTGGTGGCAGTGAATGCCACCGCGATCACGCACACGGTGATGCTCAGCAGCACCATCAACGCCGAACCGAAGCGCGCGTCGTACAGGCCCAGCGCCTGTCCTTCCAAGCGCACCCAGCCAAGCACGAATATCATGATGGGAATGGTCGGCAGCAGCCGGCGCGAGACCAGCCCCCCGGCAGTATCGCTGATGGCGATGCTGGCGAATCCGTGGCCCGAATCGGCGGCCAGCACCGATAAACTCAGCACCAGAAACGCCGCCGCGGTGTGTACGGCCATCGAGGCAAACGGTCTGACCGCGTACAGCGAGGTGGCGCCGTAAGCGTAGCCCAGCACGGCCAGAGTCGAGACCAATAGCGGCGGGATCACCAGCCAGTGGGTGCATGCTGCGAGAGTTGACCGCCGAGACTTGAGCGTCAGCAGCGCCAGCCCGATGAACACCAGCATGATTGACGAGGCGGGTGACACGCGGCCGGGATGCGCAGTGAGCGCCGCTGTCTGCAGGCCGGCCACGATGTGTTGATCGATGCCGAGATTCCACCCGAACAGATGTTCAGACAAGGTGAGGCTGCCGAGCGCGATCAGCGCAAGGGCGACGCAGCGGGCGAGACGCGTCGACGGCGAACCCGGCTCACGCGTATGCAGTAGCCACAGCGCCACGCTCGCCGCAAACAGGGCGCAGGCCGTGTTGATCTTCATGAATGCCAGACCCGGCAGCAGATGCGTGAGCTGCGGGATATCAAACATCCAGCCGCCCAACACCACAACGGCTACGCCTGCCACAAGCACGGACCCGGTTCGAATCAGACGATCGAGCAGCAGCCGGAAGGATTTCCCGGCCGTCATGGCGAGAACGCGATGCGATTGCGCCCCAGGCGTTTGGCTTCGAACAGGTGTTGATCGGCAACCTTGATCAGCTGTTGCGCGCTGATCTCGCCGACCTGGAACAGGATGGCGATGCCGCCGCTGATGGTGACCACGGACGCCGTGGGGGACTTGTGATGCGCAATACGCAGCTGCGCCACGGCGTCTTTTGCGGCTTCGGCGATCTGCACCGCAGCGCCCAACTCGGTCTCGGGCAGGATCAGGGCGAACTCCTCGCCGCCGTATCGCGCCGCCATGTCGGCAGGGCGGCGGCAGCAGGATCTCAGCGCGGCGGCCACCTGCTTCAAACACTCATCGCCGGCCTGATGCCCGTAGTGATCGTTGTAGGCTTTGAATGAATCCACATCGCACAGCACCAGCGCCAGCGTTCGCCCGTAGCGGCGTGCAATGTTGATCTGTTCGGCAAGATAGGCATCGAAGCGGCGCCGGTTGGCAACGCCGGTCAGACCGTCCTCGAGGGATAACAATTCGAGCGAGCCGTTGACGCGCTGCAATTGTGATGACACTTGCGCCAGTTCGTGAGTGCGCGCCTGCACCCGCAGCTCCAGCCCGGCGTTGAGGCTCAGGATTTCGGCCTCGGCGAGCTCGCGTGTCAGATCGACCTTGTGAAGCGTGGTAGCGGTCCAGGCAACCGCGATCACACAAAAGGTAATGCTCAGAAGCACCATTACCGCGGAGCCAAAGCGGACGTCGTACAGATCCAGCTGCTGCCCTTCCACACGTATCCATCCGAGCAGGAATATCATGATGGGAATGCTCGGCAGCAGCCGGCGCGAGACCAGTCCCCCGGCTGTGTCGCTGACCGCAATGCGTGCGAATCCGTGCGCCAGATCGGCCGCCAGCACCGCCAGGCTCAGAATGAAAAATGAGGCAGCGGTGTGTGCGGCCATCGACGTATACGGCCTGACTGCGTACAGAGAGGTGGCGCCGTAAGCGTAGCCCAGCACGGCCAGCGCCGAGACCAACAGCGGCGGTACCACCAGCCAATGCGTGCATGCGGCAATATTTGGCCGCCGAGCTTTGAGCGTCAGCAGCGCCAGGCCGACGAACGTCAGGATGAACGATGAGGCGGGTGACACGCGGCCCAGGTGCGCGGTTTGCGCCGAGGGCTGCAGACTTGGCGCAATGTGTTGATCGATGCCGAGGTTCAGCCCGAACAGATGTTCACACAGGGTCAGGCTGCCGAGCGCGAGCAGCGCCGCGGCCAGAGAACGTGCGACCCACGCCCACGCCGAGCCGGGTTCGTGCGTATGCAGCAGCCACAGGGCCACGCTCGCCGCAAGCAGGGCGCAGGCCGTGTTGATCTTCATGAATGCCAGACCCGGCAGCAGGCGCGTGAGCTGCGGGATATCGAATATCCAGCCGTACAGCACCACTATGCCGACGCACGCCACCAGCACCGACGCTGATCGGGTCAGCAGATCCAGCAGCACTTTGAAGGACCTGCCAGATGTGGTTGAGGGAATGCCTAGGGTTTCCCTCATGCTGGCAGCATCCGCCAATAGCGGACGGCAGTATGTGCGCTGGGTCGCTTAAGGCTGCTGGCGCCTCAGGGCGCGACACAAGACTTCGGTCGCATCCACCATGCTCGGACCCAGCCGCGACAGCCGCTGATCGGTCCAGGCAATCAGCCGGCGGTTGCGCACGGCCTTCAGCGTCGGGTAGCCGCGCCAGTTCTGGATCCAATCATCGGCGGCTTTTTGATCCGAAGCCACCGCGAGGATCAGATCCGGGTCGCGCTTGAGCACGGACTCGAGCGACACCGCCGGCCCCGGGTCCGGCAAATCCTGGTAGAGATTGCGGTAGCCGCAGATACGCAGCACGTCCGACATCAGCTGCGATGCGCCCACCGTGTAGATCGGATGATCCCAGACCTGAATCAGCACCGAGCCGTCCTGCGCGCTCGCGTAGCGCTGCTCCAGCGCTGCGATTTTAGTTTCCAGAGTCGCGGCCGCCGCCAGCGCCGTGGACTGCGTCCCGGCCAGGACACCGAGCCGCCGCAAGCTCGCAGGTATGTCGGACAGGCGATCGATGCGGTGGCGGTATACCTTGAGTCCAACGCGCTCGAGCTTATCGATCTGCGCTGCGTTGGTGCCGCCGCTCCAGACCACCACCACGTCGGGATGCAAGGCCAGAATGCGCTCGAGATCAAAACTCTGCGCATCACCGACCCGCTCGATGCGCAGCGCGGCCTGCGGCTCGTTGGAATAGTCGCTGGTGCCGAGGACTTGCGCGCCCGCGCCGGCGGCGAACAACATGGCCGTGGCCCCGGGCGCCAGACTGACGATGCGCGGCGCGCCCGCGGGAAGCTGCAGCGTGTGCTGGTCATCGTCGATGACCGGCGCCGCCCACAGCGACGCGCTCGCCGCAAGCGCCGCCAGCAGGGCGAGCGTGCGCCTCAGGCCGCTACCGCGTCGGGCACCGTGCCCGTTTGGCCCGAGCTGTACTCGAGCACGCCGGCCACTGCGTGCACTACCGAGGCGATGCGCACCGCGCTCTGGATCATCTCGCGCGTGACGCCGTGCGCACGCAGCTTCTTCTCGTGCGAGGTGATGCACAGACCGCAGGCGTTGATGGCCGAGACCGCGAGCGAGAGCAGCTCGAAGTCGAGCTTGTCGATGCCCGGATTGCCCAGGATGTTCATGCGCAGCCGTGCCGGCAGAGCCTGGTACTCGGCGTCCTCGACCAGGTGCAGGAAACGGTAGTAGACGTTGTTCATGCCCATGATGGCCGCCGCCGCGCGCGCGGCCTGCAGATGCGCGGCGTCCAGCTGCTCGCTGGCCGCCGCCTCGATCGCGTGCGTGAAGGCGTTGTTGCGCGAGGCGATGGCCGAGGCCAGCGCCACCGCCCAGATCTGCCGCTCATTGAGCCCCGGAGCGCCCGTGGGCGTCAGCACGCTGCCGAGATTGAGCTTCAGATCCCGGGCGTAGTCCGGGATGGTTTCGCGAATCAGATCCAGTGTCGTATTTTCCATTTCAGGCTGCCTTGAGGGTGTCTTGACCCTTCTGCCAGTTGCACGGGCACAGCTCGTCGGTCTGCAGCGCATCGAGCACACGCAGCACTTCCTGCGGGTTGCGGCCCACCGATAGATCGGTGACGTAGACGAAGCGGATTATGCCCTCCGGGTCGACCACGAAGGTGGCGCGCTGGGCGACTCCGGCTTCGCTGTCGAGGATACCAAGGGCCGAACTGAGTTCACGCTTGATGTCCGAGAGCATCGGAAACGGCAGATTGCGCAGCTCTTCCTTTTCCTTGCGCCACGCCAGGTGAACGTACTCGTTGTCGGTGCTGACGCCGAATACCTGCGCGCCGCGGTCGCTGAATTCGCGATTGAGCTTGCCGAACGCCGCAATCTCGGTCGGGCACACAAAGGTGAAATCCTTGGGCCAGAAAAACACGACCTGCCATTTGCCGGCCTGATCGCTGCTCTGGAATTGCTTGAACGCGGTGTTGGGATCGTTCGATACCACACCGGTCAGAGCATACGTGGGAAACTTCTGTCCGATACCTAACATATACCTTCTCCTGTCAACAATTGGGCGCTCTACAAGCCTCAAGCGACCATACTGTGCGCCCGGTGCCTGGCAGTCCAATCAATTGACCTTATAATAACGATAGACACCATATATCGATCCTAAATGATGGATTTAAAGCTCAAGGACCTGCGTTATCTGGTCGCCGTGGCCGATACCCGCCATTTCGGCCGCGCGGCCGCCAAATGCTTCGTCAGCCAGCCGACGCTGTCGGCGCAGCTGCGCAAACTCGAGCAGTACCTGGGCGTGCAGCTGATCGAGCGCCGCCCCCGCCGCGTGAGCCTGACCGAAGCCGGCGAGGAGGTCGCGGCGCGCGCGCGCGGCATGCTGGAGAGCAGCGACGCCATAGTCGCGCTGGCGCAGACGCGGCGCGATCCGCTCGCAGGGCAACTGCGCCTGGCGCTGCTGCCGACCATCGGACCGTATCTGCTGCCGCAGATCGCGCTCAAGATTCGCAAAGCCCTGCCGAGACTGGAACTGATGCTGTACGAGTATCAGACCGAATCGATGCTCGAGCGGCTGCACAATGGCGAGATCGACGTCGGCGTGCTGGCGCTGCCGGTGCACGATCAGACGCTGATGACGCGCGAGCTATACGAGGAGCCGTTCGTGCTGGCGCTGCCCGAGTCGCATCGGCTGGCAGCGCGCGCGCAGGTGCGAACCGAGGATCTGAACGGCGAAACCCTGCTGCTGCTCGAGGACGGCCACTGCCTGCGCGATCAGGCGCTGGCGGTATGCGCCCGCAGCAGCGTGCACGAGAAGCAGGATTTCCGCGCCACCAGCATCGAGACGCTGCGGCAGATGGTGGCCGCCGGCGTCGGCGTCACGCTGCTGCCCACGCTCGCCAGCCGCGGCGCCTACGGCAGTGCGCGCGGTATGACCACGCGAGCGTTCGCGAAGCCGGTTCCGAGCCGGCGCATCGGCGCGATCTGGCGCAAGAGCAGCGCGCGTGCCGCCGCCATCAACGCAGTATGCGATCAGATCGTGCGTCATAGCGGTCTGTCATGAAGCGCCGCCGCCACCACGAGATCTCGGTGCACGACCGCTTGTGCTGGCCTGCGGGCGAGCTCGAGCGGGCGCTGGCCAGCGGTGCGCATCGGCGTGAGCTGGCGGCGTATCTGGGCGCGGGCGAATATCAGCTGCTGCACACTCTGGCGCGCGCCAGCGCGCGCGCCCGGCGCCGGGCCTCGTACCCCAGAATTTATCTGCTGCCCGGCATCATGGGCTCGCAGCTCGGACACTGGCACCTTCGCGGCCAGCCCGCGGATCTGCTGTGGCTGGACCCCAGCGATATCGTGCGCGGGCGGCTGGCGGAGCTGCGCTGGGGAGCCGATACCGAGCTCGAGCCGCTCGGCGGCATCGTCTACAGCTATCTGGCACTGAAGCTGCGTCTGGAGGCGGCGGGCTTTGAAGTGATCCTGTACGACTACGACTGGCGCCAGGATCTGTCGCTGCTGGGCACGCAGCTGGCGGCCCGTCTGCACGCCGACAGCAGCGGCTCGCTGGCGTTGATCGGCCACAGCATGGGCGGTCTGCTGGCGCGCGCGGCTCTGACTCACTGCCCGGATCATGCTGCCGGCGCGCGCATCACGCGCATCATCGGGCTCGGCACTCCGCACGGCGGCTCGATCGCCGCAGTGCAAGCGCTGCGCGCCACCTACCCGGTGGTGTGCCGGCTGGCGGCCCTCGATGGCAAACACGATGCCGAGACCCTGAGCCGCGAGGTATTCAATACCTTCCAGAGCGTCTATCAGCTATTGCCCGTGGACAGTGGCCGGCTGGATCTGTTCGATCCCCGTTCATGGCCGCAGCGCGGGGTGACCCCCGACGCGGCGCTGCTGGCCGCCGCGCGCGGCTTTGCCGCGCACCTGGCCCCGGCCGATGCGCGCTTCGCCTCGATCATTGGCACCGGCCAGCGCACGGTCACCGGCCTCGAGCGGCGCGGCGGCCAGTTTCATTACGAGATCAGCGCCGCCGGCGACGGCACGGTGGCGGCAGTGCGAGCCACACTGCCGGGTGCGACCAACTACTACCTGCGCTGCGAACACAGCGAGCTGCCACGCAGTGAGCTGGTGGCTGCGACGCTGATCGATCTTGTGCGTACCGGCCGCACGCGGCGGCTGCCGCAGCGGGTCGTGGTCGGCACCGGCCGCTATGCGCACGTCAGCGATGCGCAGCTGCGCCGAAGCTTCGCGCGCAAGATCGACTGGCATGGTCTGCGCACCGCCGAGCGACGGCGCTATTTCGCGCGGCTGAACGCGCCGCCGCCGCTGTACTGGCCGTCACGGCGCTGACCGAGCGCGAGCCGTCGCGCACGCAATGCGAGATTCCGCGCAGCTGCGTGCAGAATTTGTAAAGCGGCTGTGCGATCCTGCGCGCCCATGAACCGAACCGAGCCCTTTGCCTTCGTACGCGATCTGGCCACGCGCTGGGACGCGATCGCCATCGTGGTGGTGATTGGCATCCTGACTTTCTTCGCCGAGGCCAGTCGCGGGCTGTTCGCGCCGATCTCAGGACTCACCGCGGCGCCGCTGTCGCTCGACCCGGTGCACCTGCCGGTGTACGCGGCCCGCACCACGCTACGCATGTTCACGGCTCTGGTGTTCTCGCTGCTGTTCACCTTCACCTACGCCACCTGGGCAGCCAAGAGCGCGCGCGCCGAGAAGCTGCTGGTGCCCGTACTCGACATCCTGCAGTCGGTGCCGATCCTCGGATTCCTGTCGGTGACGGTGGTGTTCTTCATGTCGCTGGTGCCCGGGCGAGTGCTGGGCGCCGAATTCGCCTCGATTTTCGTGATCTTCACCAGCCAGGCCTGGAACATGGCCTTCAGCTTCTATCAGTCGCTGCGTACGGTCCCCGACGAGCTGTGTGAATGCTGCGGCTCATTCCGGCTCTCGCCATGGATGCGCTTCTGGCGGCTGGAAGTGCCGTTCGCCATGCCGGCGCTGCTGTGGAACATGATGATGTCGATGTCCGGGAGCTGGTTCTTCGTGGTCGCCTCCGAGGCCATCGTCGTGGGCCACACCAACATTGCGCTGCCGGGCGTCGGCTCCTACATAGCGCTCGCGATCGAGCAGGGTAATCTGCACGCGATCGGCTGGGCGATCGCCACCATGCTGGTCGTGATCCTGCTCTACGATCAGCTGATATTCCGGCCATTGGTGGTCTGGGGCGATCGCTTCCGCATCGATCAGGAGCAGGGCGGCCGGGCGCCGCATTCGTGGGCGCTGACCATGATGCAGCGCTCGCGCATCATGAGCGGACTGCGCACCATGTTTTTTGCGGTCGTGCGCTGGACCAGCCGCAGGACCCCGCGGCCGCAGGTGCTGGCGACGCTGGCGCGCGCCGGCACCGGCCGGCGCAC
>Ga0302324_100008063_pt1 | contig 22269 bp, 18 predicted proteins | sample Palsa_T0_1_FD_201949 | JGI IMG/M metagenome (GOLD analysis project Ga0302324, IMG submission 201949) | Peat permafrost microbial communities from Stordalen Mire near Abisko, Sweden - Palsa_T0_1 | ecosystem: Environmental > Terrestrial > Soil > Palsa > Peat permafrost | place: Sweden: Abisko...
CTCCCTTACGGTCGTGGCTCAGTTCAGAGCCGCGAGCGTTAGCGAGCGGTTTCGGGTCGCACCGAATCTGGCGGCCGCCAATTCCTTCACCTCAGTCTCGCTGACACCACCGGTGGTCCTGGTATGCGGTCGGTCATTGCGCGTTAGTTAGAACGTCACCTGGAATATCGTGCCATAACCCCCGGCCAAGCCACCCTCGTAGGTCGTGCCATAAAGCAATCCGCCGGCTGGGCTGAGGATCACGCCGTTGGGCCCGCCCCCGTTGTTGCCATTAAAGATGGCCAGGTTGGATTTGGTCCAGGTGGTGCTCGGGGCCACCGGCGGCTGCAACAGGTAGGCCATGCCGCAGCCCTCGTAAGATGCCGGGAAACAGCGGTTCGCCGTAGACGCGCCAGCGAAGGTCGTACCGTAGAGCGCGCCGCCGCTAGGAGCGAATATCAGGTTGTCGGAGGGCAGCATGCCGTCTTGGGGAGGTCCCGCGAAGGTATAGAGCAAACTCTCGGTCCAAGTCGTGCTCGGGGCCACCGGCGGCGTCAATTGGAACACTACGCCGCAGCCCTGTTCATAGCCTCCCTGCGGACAACCCGTGGGATTCCCGCCCAGGGTAGTCGTGCCGTAGAGCGCTCCGGTCGCCGCGTTGAGCGCCACGTTTCCTGCCGGAGCGCCTCCGTCGCATGGCGTCGGGTCGCCGCTCGTGGCGCAGGCCGTACCCTCGTTGACCGCTGAGGGTGCGCCGTTAAAGCTGTAGAGTATCTTCTCCGTCCAGGCTCCGGCCGCCTGCGTCAACTCGAACACCGTGCCCCAACCAGCACCCCCGCCGCCGTAGGTCGTACCATAAAGCACTCCGCTGCTGCTCAGCGTCAGCCCGCCTAAGGGATTCTCTCCGTCGCAAGCCGGGTTGCCGGTAGTGCCGCACCCTAGGGGTCCGCCGGCAAAGCTGTAGAGCACGTTCTCGGTCCAGGTCCCGCCGGTCCCAGGCACCAATGCGAACACTGTGCCGTAACCCGCAGTCCCACCGCCATAGGTCGTGCCATAAAGGTATCCGCTCTTAGGGCCTAGGGTTAGACCGGCTTCAGGATAAGCTCCGTCGTTGCCCTGACCTGTGAAACTATAAACCACTTTCTCGGTATACTTTCCGCCGCCCGCGGGGATCAATGAGAACACCACGCCATAGTCAGATGCCCCGCCTTGTTCGGTGGTGCCAAACAGCACGCCCTGCGAGTTGACGATCATACCCGCCCGGGGATTCGCTCCATCGGCGCCGCCGGTGAAGACGTAAAGCTCGTGTATGCTCCAAGCCCCGCCCGATGCTGACGGCGGCGACAACGCGAACACCGTCCCCCACCCCGACGACCCTCCGCTGTATGTCGTACCGACGAGCACGCCATTGCTGAGGACCAAGCCCGCTTCCGGAAAAGCTCCGGCTGCGTCCGGAAAACTGTATAACGTAGTCAGCACAGGCGTTGCGGCGCCACAAGGCATGCGCATCGCGAATAGCGCGCCGATCAACAGGGCCATCGTTAAAGATTTCTGCATATCTCTTGAAGTCTGTGCCGATTACGCTCCAAAGTCAACATTTGCAGGACTAGTACCGCACGCCTGTTCGGGGCGCCGGATGTCGGGGTGTGGGCGTGGATGAAAACGGCGTGTATTTCGCGGGCCGCCGATGCCGCTACCCTCACTGCGCACGAAGGGTGGTCAACGGCCAAGGTCTATCCGGCCCTCCCGTCACGGATTGCTGTGCGGCGAGCTGGACGGGTCGGCACTCCGTGCAAACTTCTGTTGAAGAGAGCGATACTCCGCAAACATTTTCGTACGCTGGCCTTGCGCTATCGCTTGAACGACTTTTCTGTTGTATGCGGGATCGCTCGGCCGGTCCGGCCCCGAGGTTACATAGGCGAAGAACGACTGGCTGTAGAAGGGTGTCACCGCTTCCATCCCATGCGTGGAAGCGTAAAGCACCATGGCTTTCATCCATTTCACGTCCAGGTCTTCGAAATCCGCATTGCCCACTCCTTTTATGGTGTGGGTTTCAATCCCCGTGGCGATAGCGTGTTGCGGCAGCGGGCCAGTGAAAGCCGGGCGCCACGTCTCCTCGATGGAGACGGGCTTGTTTGCGTCATGCGCTATGTGCACCATCTGATCGTAGATGTTGAGCTTCGTGTCGGCATAGATATCTATGGTCAGGAAATCCAGATTGGGCATAGCTGCGAAAGCTTGGTAGTAAGGCAATTCGCCATACCACCCACCCGCGCCCACGCGGGTGTTTGGAGAAGCGCGTTTGATGGCCCGGATGGCGGCATCGAGGTACGCCACCCAAGCGTCTGGCCCGGCGCGGATACCCATGCGCGCATCCATGGTGACGGGCTCATGAACAGGCACTAGATAGTCCGGGTGATAATGGGCGGCGAATTGAGCGCACGCCTTCACGGCGGGGTCCGCATATTCCCGAAAATTCCGCACCTGCATGTCGGCATCCCGGTTGCCGACTCTGGCGTATACCAGGTTGATCTCGACCCGCAGGCCTAACTCGCGGATATGCTTTACCACCGCATCATACTTCTCCATGACTTCCGGATTATCCACATTCGTAACGCCCGGGTTGAACTCGATCCGTTGGGCACCCGCTTCTTTCAGGGCGTCGATGTACTCCAGCAGAACGTTCGTGGGTACGCGTTCCACCCCCACTCCGTGCGCCAGAAGCAGGTTGGCACTGAAGATAACCGGCTGTTGCGGAAGCTTCGAGAGCTTGGCAATTAAGTTGTCCAATGCCGAATTCAGCGAGCTTATGTATCTGGATTCGTCTGCCTCCTGGCCTGTCGAAGGTAAGACCCACGCCAGAAGCAGCAGCATCGTCAGCGTAGCGCGGGCTAGGTAGCCGAGGAAAGATAGCCGTCGACTGGCCTTTTCTGCGAGCATCATATATGTGCTGTAGGATAGCATGTTGGAAAGGACGACAGTCAGTCACAAAAACATCGCATTCCCTCGCCGCCACGGCAAGCGATGGCATAATCTGGCGGCCTGTGCCGACCGGAAACGGCGAAGCAGTACCATCCCAGGGCGGACTCACCGGTGCACACAAAATACCGATTGGCGGCAATGGCGCCGCGCTGCTTCCAGGCCTAAAACGTGTCCGATGCCCACGGCCAGGGTGGTTTTCATGGCGCGCCGGATCGCCCCCCACCAGTACCCTTACGCTATGGGAAACTGCCTGGGGAGAGTTGGTTTCGACCGGTGGCGCGTGCTATCGTAACAAGAGCAGTTGGAAAAATATGGAGCAGAAACCCCGCAAAGAAGCCTCGGAGGATATGGTTGTCCCCGATCCCCCGGCCACCCCGCCGCAAGACCCCGCGCCCGTGATGCGGCCGGAAGATGAAGCCCTGGTTGCCGAGCGGCTGCGGGAATTAGGCTATATCGAGTAAACTCCGCCAGTGGGCGATCAGTGATCCATGCAGGCAAAACCTAATATTATTTTGATCAGCGCAGATTCTCTGCGCGCCAATCACTTGGGATGCTATCAATATCCGCTCCCCACTAGCCCGCACATCGACAGGTTGGCTTGTCAGGGAGTGCTCTGCGAAAACATGTTCGCTCCGGGCATTCCCACCCAGCCTTCGCATACCACCATCTTCACCGGCCAGCACCCGGTCACCCACGGAGTGGTGGCGCACGGTGGCAAGGCCAGACTGGGCCGCGGATCGCCCTTCCTGCCGGAAATTCTGTTGGAAGAAGGTTACACCACGTGCGCCGTGGATACCCTGTTTCGGGAACGCATCTGGTTCGGGCGCGGCTATGAGTACATCATCGACCCGAGCCTGCACCATGTTTTTTATGCCTCCGTCACTCAGGAGGAGTTGAACGATCGCGCCATTCACTGGATCAAGACCGTTCCCAAGGGTCCCTTTTTCCTGTTCATCCATTACTGGGATGTGCATTATCCCTACGTTCCTCCGGAGCGCATGCGCGGCCTGTTCTACAGCGGCGGCAATCCCACCGATCCGGACAACCATGCCCTGGACCAATGGTGGGATCATCCGATCGGCGCAATGGCCCGGGACACCTGGCTGCACACCCCCAATGGCCCGATCACGGATCCCCAATACGTGACGGCGCTCTACGACCGCGAGATCCGTTATCTGGATGAAGGCATCGCCGCGCTGGAGGCCACCCTGGAACAGATGGGGATGGCCGAAAATACGTTGATCATGCTGCTAGCGGATCATGGCGAAAGCATGACCGATCACCGCATCTGCTATGACCACTATGGGCTCTATGACTGCACTGTGCGGGTGCCCACCATCGTGCGCTGGCCGGCGGGCAACCTGCGGGCGGGCAGCCGTCTCGCGCCTTTCCGGCAGTTGCTGGATGTAGCGCCTACTTTACTGGAGGCGGCCGGCAGTGTGGCTCCGGATGAGATGGATGGCCGCAGCTTTCTGCAGCAGTTGCAGGGCCGGGAAGAGCCCGCCGGATACGACCGCGTGATTGGGCTGGAATCCACTTGGCAGGCAAAATACTATTTGCGCACTAGCCGCTATAAATTTATCCTGGCCCGCCAGCCGGATCTGCTGGGGAATCCGGACCGGGAACTGTACGATCTGGCGGCGGATCCAGGGGAGGAGCACAACCTGGCTGGCGAGGAGCCGCAGTTGGCAGCCGCCATGGAGGCCGAACTGGAAGCCTGGCTTGCGGACAAGCTGCAGGCGCTGGGGAAGTCCAAAGACCCCGTCAAAGAAGAAGGCGCCGTCGCCGTGAGCATCTGGTTAGGACATCGATCATGAACGATACGGAAAATGAAAATATCGCCGCCTCCCAAGCGGATCTGAAGGCCCTCGCCCAAGCCTATCTGGAGGCCTTTGACGCACAGGATCTGGAGCGCTGCCTTGGGTTTTTCAGCGACGATGCCACCATCGATTTCAATAAGACCGTCTATAACGGCCGTCAAGCCATTGCCGACTGGCATAAAGACCGCTTCGCGGCGAACCTGAAAATGGTCCGTTTGAACAACATCTCCGTCAATGGCGATACGGTCGTCGTAGATGCGGTGGCCTCCTCCAAACGGCTGGCTGCCTGGAAGGTCAAGTCGATTAGCGGAAGAATCACTATACGTTTCGAGGACGGCAAGATAAAAAGCGGCAAGCTGGCTGCGCGCATGTCGAACCCGATCAATATGCTTCGCGAGGACATGGGTGCCTAGCTTAGCTAAGCTAGCGTGCCGGTATGGCTCCGTGACGCGCCTGGCGCCGGCGATGCCTCTCGGCCCCATTCGCCACAACACCAACAAACCAGTGAGGCCCAGCAAGGGCGTCCCCGGCTCTGGCGTTGACGTTGGAAAGTTGTTGCCGCCGGCCGAGATCGTTCCGCTGCCATTCGCTCCCTGCGACTTGATAAAAATATCGTTGAGTACCGTCATCTCGGACACCGGCGCGAATGAGACGTCTGCTGGCACCCGCTAATGAGGGCGGCCTGGAGCGCCAATTGGCAGGGCGCGTTGGCTGCCAGGTAGACGGATAGAGACGCCGTCGGGGGGGCACAAAAAAACCGGCGGCCATTCCACATTCATGTTGAATACCCGGCGGTCTCCGCGCCCTATTTCGGCTCTAGAAACGACCCTTGACGGCCCTGGTATGCGCCAGCGCCGTGCGGGTTCATTCAATGTCGATGGTTACAGTGTTCGACGACGAGGTGGTATTGCTGTCGTAGGCCGCCAAGCCATTCGCACTCACCGTAGTGGTCAGGACCAAGCTGACCGTGCCGCTGCCCGCCAAGCTGTGCGGGAGTTGCACGTTGATCTGATCCTCCCCCGGAAACTGGCCCTGCGCTCCGGCAAACTGCACCGGCAGGGTCTGCCCGTTGATCGTCGCGGTGACGGCGGATGCCGAAGACACATGCCGTAGGCCAGTGCCGAAAAGCTCCAACACTACGGTATCAGTCGGCGACCCCAGGCTGATGGGCACTGGCATACAGCCGCCCGCTGCGCCGCAAGAAGTGAAAATAGCCTGCACGAATTGCCCATCCTGGTTTGGCGGCCCCGGCCACCCTGCGCAGGTACCCGCACAAACCGCAAAAGCAGCCGGAGCGCCCTTGCCAGTGGCACCGGCGGTATACAGACCAGGATCGACCGCCGCAACCAGGACCCAGCCGGTTGTTATTGTCCCGTCGCCGCTGAGAATTGTCAGAGTAGCCGCCCCAGGCTGCGCCGCTGAGGGCACCAAGTAGTTCACCTGCGTGCGCGACACAAAGGACAGGGCCAACTGGTAGCTGGTGTTCGAACTGTCCACGAACGTAGCCGAAGTACCGCCCAGAGTGATGGGAAGCGTAGCCGACGCCGCGGGCGCGCTGGACGTCGCCAGATCCACCCCAAATGTGCTTACCAACTCATCGGGAGCGACGGTGGTATTCGCATTACACGGATTCGTTGCCGCGCTGCAATAAACGCTGGGAAGCGTGGCATAACTGGCGCTCGAAAGACTGGTGGCTACTTTTATCCCCAGTTGCTGACTGGTCGTCAGGTAGGTTTGGCCCGCAGTGGTGAGCTGGCCTTGTTCCAGGGCGGAATTCACCACGGCCTCATAAGCGGGTTCCTCGGGCTCATCGGCGCCCGCGATCCCATACGCAAAGAATGCCGGCGTGGTGAAAACCGTCACCGATTCCAGTCCGTTGTTGGAGGCAAACAGCGACAAGGCCTGAATCCAAGGCCCATACAGGCCTGAGAACTGGGAGGAAGCCGGCCCTATGGTGGACTCCGTATCCAGATTCCCTGAATCCCAGTTCGCCGGCAACCCGTTCTCAAGATAATGCGGTATCCAGGTTTCCTCGATATACGCGCCTTTGCCGTTCGGATGCGTGGGGTCCACCGCGGAATGGGCCAACTGCGCCCACTGCTGATATTGGCTAAAGGTGTCGTCGTTATAAATGTCCATGGTCAGAAAATCGAGTTCGGGAATGGTGGCGAAATCCTCAAAATACGCGTTTTCGCTATCGACAAAAACTTGCGTTTCGGGCGTAACCGCAGCATAATAACACCCCGCGCCCAGCCGTGTGTGGGGCGAACTTTGCTTCACGAGGAGGGCCACAGCCCGAATGAAACCATCCCAATCCGCCACAGTCGTCTGGATGCCCATGCGAGCGGCCATCGTGTCGGGCTCATGTACAATCACGAAATTGTCGGGCTGGTAGCGGGCTGCTATTTGTTGCGCGCCCGGCACCGCGGCGGTTTGAAACTGCTGAAAGGTCGTGATGGTCGCCTGCTGCCCCGCGACGTATACCACGTTGATCGCCAATTGCAGACCTAGCTGCCGGATATGCTGCACCAACGCGTCATACATGGCCATCACGGTCGGATCTTGCAGGGAAAGATACCCCGGGTTGATCTCGATGCGCTGGACCCCCACGGCTTTCAAGCCGTCCACGTAATCCAGCAGATCCGATATTCTTTGGCCGGGGATGAATGCGCCCTGCGCAAATTCGAGATTGGCGCCCATAATGATAGCTTGGTCGGGCTCCAACTTTGGGGGGAGCAAAGGTGTAATGGCGGCATTCACCGACGCGATGAACGCGCTCTCCGTTAACTCCTGGGAAGCCAGGGGCCGCACACCCATAACCAGCGCTACAACGAAAGGAATCGTCTTCAGAAAGGGATGTAGATTCGATCGAGACATCATGTATGCTCCTCTTGGCAATGTATGCTCCTCTTCGCGCAAAACCTGCACTGTATCTAAACCTGCTCTTGATTGTTTTGACCCACTAATCGCCAACATAGCACGTTCAGCACCAAACGCCGCCCGCCGGAGATAGCCGGAGATAGGCCCGTACAATGGTCATGTGCGTTTGCACACTGCATTGGTTACTTAAGCGGACTGCGTTGCCCGTCCCTGCGGGGCTTTGCGGCGCCTATTGCGTTACCCCGCTATTTACGGCCCGGGCCAAAACGGGAATGCGCGTTCCCGCTTAGCGGGAACCTTTTAACTAAGTGGTCAATCCTATTCACAGATTCAAAAGCACTCTACTGAATCGGACACGAGGGACGAGACATCAATACTTCCGTCACGGTGCGAGCTCGAACACTACTCCACAACTGTCCCTTGAGCTCCCTCCACATGCCGCGCCGCTTACGCCGCCACTATAAGCCGTGCCATAGAGGTTGCCTGCGGAGTCCAGTATCAGAGGTGCGCGGGGAACCGCCCCGTCCGTCTTTCCGGTGAAGTTGTACAGCACCGTCTCCGTGCCGGTCGTACCCACCTTAAACACTGCTCCGTTGTCCCATTTGCCACCATACGCGGTCGTGCCATAAAGGTTGCCGGCCGAGTCGCGGATCACGCCTGCATAGGGGAACGCCCCGTCCGTTGGATATCCCATAAAGCTGTGCAGTACCGTCTCCGTGCCGGCCGAATCCAGCGTAAACACCACTCCGCAGCCGTTGGTACATGCGCCGACGCCGCCAGTGAAGGTGGTGCCGTAGATGTTGCCGGCCGGGTCTGGTATTAAATCTCCATAAGGATTCGCCCCGTCCGGACTTCCGGTGAAGCTGTACAGGACATTTTCCTTACCGGCCGCATCCAACTGGAACACTACGCCGCAGCCCGACGGGAAGCAATTGCCGGTCGTAATGCCGCCCTCGGAAGTCGTGCCGTAGATGTTGCCTGCCGAGGTCCGGAACAAACCTCCGTAGGGGAACCCTCCGTCCGCGCCGCCCGTGAAGTTGTACAGGACTGTCTCTTTGCCGGCCGTGTCCAGCTTGAATACGACTCCGCTGTTCGATGTGCCGCCGGCGCTGGTCGCGCCGTAGACATTGCCTGCCGCGTCCTGGATCAGACCTGCATAGGGGAATGCTCCATCTCCCGGAGATCCCGTGAAGCTGTGCAGGACCGTATCACCGGTGGCGCTCAGCTTGAATACGACTCCCATATTCGATGTGCCGCCGGCGCTGGTCGTGCCGTAGGAGCTTGTCAGGCCTCCGTAGGGATTTGCGCCGTCCGGATTCCCCTTGAAGCTGTGCAGCACCGTCTCTGTGCCGGTGGTGCTCAGCTTAAAGGCTATTCCGGCGAAAGGCGTGCACGGGGTAGGGCTGCAAGCAGGACCCTCGACAGTAGTACCGTAGAGGTTGCCGGCCGTGTCCATGGATAAACCGGCCTCTGGATTTTCCCCGTCCGTCGCTCCTCCTTTGAAACTATACAGTACGCTATAACTCTGCGCCAGCGCAGATGGCACGCCAATAACCGCCACCACCCACACAAGCCCTGCTAACGCCAGCGCGCCACTTACTTTCCGCCAGTGGATTGCAGAAGGGTTTTGCATAGTATCACTCCTTTAGTCCGTTAGTGCGTAGTTTACTGCTTCGTGGTCCACACGCGCTTTCCAGGCCGGGAGCCGGCTTGGCGAGGCTCCGTAAGTTCCGGCCTGGTGCCTGCGAGGCCAGCTAATAACCTGCCACGCCATAATGACAAAGTGACGGGACCCCGAAAACATTATTGCGCAGAGCCTGTCCCCGGGTATACACCCATAATGCTCAACGTATCGCCAGCCACAACCAGGGCCTGCAGTTGGCTCTGGGTGTAAAGCACACTAGTGTCGCTGATATAGTTATTGCTCGAAGGCTGGTACAACAACCCGTGCACTACACCGCGGAGGGTGCCTCGGCCGATCAGATCGATGTTTCCCACGGCGGCAGTGGCCTGCGACTGCAGCGTCGTCCAGTCGCTTTGGACCGGCGAACTGGCGACGTTGGCCGCCGTGAGTGTGAGTGTATACCCGACGGCCGGAGCCGTCCCAGTATCGAAGCAGAGGGAGTATGCGGCGATATCGTTCTTCTCGGTTTGCGTGTAGCCGCTGAAGGCCGTATCCTGCAAGAAAGCCGCGATATTGCTTTTGGCGCCATCGTGGACCAGTCCAAAGCCATCGATGGTCGTGGTTGACTGCCTGTCGAACAGTTCCTTCTGGTAAATGGCCCTCAACTGCGGGACCTTTATAGGCTGGTCAGCCTGTGTATCGACGGCGGGCCGGATCAGCAGGTTCGTGCCCGGACCGGGATCGGTGGTATGGCAGGACTGGCACGTGTTCGGTCCAGGCTCCGTGCCGGTAACGGTTAGAAAATCCAGGAGCCCCGTCACGGGATCCCCGCCATCCAGGGAAGTAGGCAGACTACGATCTAAATTCTGGTTGGGGTTGGGCAGGTACAGGACGCTATTGATATAGGTGGTGTAAGTGGCCATGTCCGCATCGCTGATCTGGTTGCCCCCCATCAGGGCCACGAAAGCCGCGTTGAAGGCGGCGAAGTTCGGCTTATCGCCCCTCCAATGATAGGGCGCCAGATTCAGCAAGCCCCGCAGAGTCTGCGTGGTCATCGGTCCCTTCATGGGGTGATACAGAAAGGTTTGCCCGTCCTGCACGAAACTGGTCATGTCGCCAGTCGGATCTCCCAGGTTCCAGGCCAAGTGGTCCATTTCGCCGTCTATATGGCACGCGGCGCAGGATCCCGTGCCGGTTCCGGAGAGCTTGGCATCGTACAAAAAACCGCGGCCCGCTTTGACCGTCGACGGCGTAGGGTCGGTCCCGACCGCAATCTCGCTGCTCACCCCTTGCATGGAGGTAGGGATAACTGAAATTGTATTGGAGATGCGGTTCAGCGAGTACAATGTATTGCCGGCCGCATTCAGGGCCAAGCCCCTAGGTCCACGCTTGTTCGCGGGATCAACTTGAGCCGGATTCGTTGGGTGGAGGGAAACGTCCACGAAGCTCAATACTGTTCCGTTCGTGTTCACCTTGGCCACGCGGTCCGTGCCGAAGGCCGCCACGTACATGAAATTCCCGCTGGGGTCGAAGACCACGCCGGTGGGTTGCGCCAGTGCGATGCTGAGGTCCGCCGAATTGGGGGCGCAGCCATAGGTGACGTTCGGATTCAGATCGATCGGCGTGACCGTGCCGGTAGCGACTTGAATGTGCGTAATGCGGTTATTTACGAAGTGTCCGCACAGGTTCGGTTCGAACATGGTCAGGTTGAGCGCGTCGGTGTTCGCCACGAAGACATCGCCGTTGGCCGGGTTTACGGCGAGTCCCAGATTGATGGTTCCCACGCCCGAGTAATACGAAACGGATGGAGAGCCGCCACTCATCTTGATGGCGGCCACGCCATTGTCGGGCATCGTATATTTGATAAACGAAGGGTACCATGTCGGATTGCTGGCCGCCACGATGAGTCCCACCTGCGGCGCCGGCGGCAGGGCCGGATTCATGGCGGGGACGCACGGGTTCTGCGGGTTCTGCGCGGCCGTTCCGCATGGCGGCGGCGCAGCCGTATTCGGGATGAGCGTGGTAGCGTTTCCAGCTAACGCAAAGGCGGCATAGACCGTGCCGTCCTTACTGACCGCCATCGCCCGCGGGCTGTCCCCGAACACCGCAATCGTAGTCACCAGGGTCTGCGTCGTCACATCGATCACCGCGATCTGATTGGCGCGGGAAATACTCACGAAGGCCGTATTGCCGGAAAATACGACATCCATCGGCTCTCCCCCGCTCGTGCCATTGCCGCCCGATAGCGGAACCTTCAAATAGATCGTGCTGGTGACAATGCCGCCGTTGTTCCACGAACCGGCAACCGGGGCAACCACGCTGATACTATTGGAAACCTGATTGACCACCCAAGCCAGATTGTCGTTCAGGGTGTTGACCGAGACGGGCCCCAGCCCGACGGGAACCTGCGCCAGCAACGTGGGGCTGCTTGGCGTGGTTACATTGAATACGGACAACGACGCATTTGCGGTGTTCACCGCAAACAAGCGCGTTCCGTCCGCCGAGAGTCTGATCGGGTTGGTCTGCGAGCCTTCGAAATTCGCATACGAGCCCGCTTGCGCCATGGCCGCCATTGGCGTCATTATGACAGCGAGTACCAGGAATGTTGCGCAGATAAGTGTTCGTTTTGTCACTGATATCATGTTCCCCCCTGCCTGCATCAAAGTTCGCACAGCGTCTTCGGTGGCGCCCCCGGCTTCGCGCTGATCCAAGCCAAACGGCTAAACCATTGTAAACCCCGATGAATCATAAATCAATAAAGACGGTTCTAGTACGAGTTTAGTACTATGCCAGACAGATATGGAAGGCCCGGAAGTGCTTCATTCCAAGTGATTTCCCATACGCCTTCCTGCGACTTGTCTTCGGTCCGCAGCGGCGGGTAGCGCTGCCTAACTAATCGGATCACCACTTGGTTCATGACGAGCTTCTAGCAGCGGTTGGGTGGAGACGGCTAGGGGGCGGGCGATAATTCGTGTATCGCCGCAATCGGTTTTTCCAAGGCGTTCAGGCGGATGGCCGGGCCTACTTGATCGGGGGGATTTGATCGAAGCCTAACGCGCGGTGTGCGTCAAGCTAGAGCTAGAGAGATGCAGTCCGTCTTGACTGATGCACAACTGCGGAAACATTCTTACAGTCAATTACGGCGTCTCATGACGAGTGTGAAGCGTCGGCCGCCTCCCGCGCGTCCAAGACCTCCCTGCCCGCATAGTTAATATATTTGCCGATGCCGGTCAAATCCGGCACTGCGCTTGCCGCGCTGCTAGTCGCAAATACCACCCAGCTCTGGCCCTGTGGATGGGGCCAGTCCAGATGCTTGCACACCAAGCCCTGCTCCGCGGCCACGCGATCCATAAAATCAGGCCGGAAGTTGGAATGGCCCGGGTAGACCCATTCCTCGCCCGTATAGTTCGCGTCCCCTTGGAAGTAAGTGGCGGCAAATATCGCCGAGGGCCGCATCGCCTTTTTGGCTTCCGACAGACACCGCCTCATCTGGGTTTGCGACGTATGCGAGAAGATCGATTGCGCCAGGATAAAATCGAACTGCTGGCGGAACACGGTCAGCGTGAATTCCGAGTCGTTACTGAACTGGGGCTGCTTGATACGGAGCAGATCCTGACCGATTTCGTTTTTGATGCCCTCTTCGATCAACCACTGTTCGGGCTCCATTCCGAAATATCGGCCGGGCCGCAGATAGGGGATTAAAAGCCGGCCCGCGCGCAATGAGCCGCAACCCACATCCAGCAAGTAATAGTCGTCCCTCAATCCGAGGAACGTCAACAGGTTGAACTGCATGGCGGAGGACAAGTCGTAATTTTCGAGGGGGCCCACAAAGGCGCGGTAGAAAGATGCGTCGGTGGACTCCTCGGCGTCCGATTTGCCCGGTTTGCGGAGGCCGATTTTGACATCCTTCAATGCGCCCCGTTCCAGACGCAACGTGATGCGTCCCGCCACCTGCTTCACCTTACGCGCTTTGAGCTTGTCCGATATGACGATGACGTCGACGGTGACCGTATCCCCGTCCACGGAGACGTCATCCACGCGGGTGATCCGTAGATCGGCGGCGAAACGATCCCGGTGCCATTTCTCGATTCCTTTCAGGCCACGAAACGAGCGCCACAGGAAGTGAAAGGTCGCATCTTCATTGCAAAAAGACAAGCATCGTTCCAGATTCCGCGAGTCGAATGCCTTCAGATAGTCGAGTACCAGGAGTCTTACGTCCGCTGTTGCCGGCATGATTGTCCTATTATAACTAGGAAGGCCCCGCGCATAAGCCATCGCGTTCGCCTGGGGAAGTCTGCGGTATCGCCGCGGAAAGCGGGAGCGCGCCCCAGGCCGGGGGCGCGCTTCAGCGGCGACAACAACGGTTATTGAATGCGGATACGCACCGGGCTGGCCGTCTGGCCATCCGCCGTCAAAACTACCTCCACATCACCCATCCCGGTCAGGCTGCGCGGAAGTTCCACAGTGACCTCATCCAATCCCGGGAACTGGCCGGCCGCCCCGGAATATCGCACCGGCACGTCTTGTCCCGCGATCAGCACGTGAACCTCAGATGCGTCGCGCACGCCGGATGCGTAGAAATGCAGCATCACCCTGTCCGACGGCGCTCCCAGATCGACCGGCGCCGCCTGCATCGGCCGCACGGATTGCGTCCCGTTCGCATGGGCCGTGATCACCTGCACCGCATCGCTGTGGAGAACCACGTTAGCTTGGGTGGCGCTGCTCGTGTAGATCGTGGCAGACGTGGTTCCACTGACCGACAAAGCAGTGAGTACGAGGGGCCCTTCGTTTGTCCATACCACCGTGTTGTCGGTGGTGGTCCCTCCAACGGTTTTGTTCCACGCTGGAGCCGTAGTCCCGCTGGTTCCGGCGGTCGTCACCTCCTCTATATTTCCGGACGGGTCCAGGATCTCGTTCCCGAGGGCATAAACGGTCGAAGCCTGCCACGGCCCGTGCGTCACTACATAGGTGAACTCCGACTTGGCTGGAATGATCGAGGCGCTGGGGAAAGGAGCGATGTTTGTGGAGGTCAGAGTGCCAGCCGGTAATGCGATATTAGCGTGGATACTTATCTCAGCCCCTTCCAGCACCACGATGCCGCTCAACTGGATCGTGTCCACGCCGGTAGCTGGCTGCACCAATATCGCAGTCGTATTCTTCGATTCAATTGGCGTATTCTGCTCGGTCAGGCCCGATTTGACCATGCCCGTCAACTCGAGAGGCGAATAGGCAGCGTAGTCCGAACCCTTTTGTGTCGGCACCTTGTTCGAGCAGACTTTCACAGAGATGCTGAACGGCTCGCCTTCCAGCTTGAATTTGTCGGGCCCGCTGATCGGGTTTGGCCCAAACGTCCCCGAAGCTTGATAATTGATAATGTTGGTGGGGCACGCTGCCGCACCCAGATTTTCCGAGACGGCAAAGCTCGATATCACCGCTGCCGCTATCGCGATAGACCGCATCTTTACAACCATTTGAATTCTTTCTCCTTTTCTATGTCCCCCACGAATGGAGTCCTCACCGAGTTTAGACTGCTATGTTTCATGAAATCAAGTCCTTGAGCTGCCATGCACCATCTAACGGTACCAGTACCGAAGGATCGCGGCGGGTTCGACGAAGGAGAGTGAGGCCCATTGCTCACTCTCCGTTTGCCCTGTGTTACTTATTGCGCGGCAAGCGACGGGCCCCCCACGAGATTGGAAGGCGCCGAAAGGTTACCGTTGCCATCCTCCGACCGCACGAAATACAGCAATTGCAGAGTCGAAGGGGGAGTCTCTGAAAACGTCGCGGTCGAGCCACTACCGATGACGCGAGTCACAAACGTGACGGCCCCCGGGTAGCCATAAGGTGTCGATGTCACCTGACTCACCTTCGCGGTGTAACAGGGAGTCAGGACCGACATAGCCGGGTTGCCGCTGCATGCGGCCGCGAGGGGGCCAAAGCCCGGAGGCGGTGTACTCAGGGTCGCCCCCATGTCTATGCGATAGACCAGGTAGTCCACCGCGTTGGGGATGGTCGGCCAATCCAACGACACGATACCGCTACCCAACGCGTACGGCGTGGAGTGTAGCACAGGCACACCTAGCGTGCTGGACGCGGGCCGGACCGCCGGCACTGCGCACTTCGGATAAGTGCATTGCGTCATCAGCATTTGAACATCCGCGTTGGTGATTTTGCCATCCTGGTTCAGATCCATCGGATCGTTCGGCTTCGCCGTGGTATTCAGCCTGGCCTTCATGAGATTGACATCCTTCTGATCGATGACGCCATCCGCGTTAGCGTCCAGCGGGCTGTTGTCGATCATGAAGATTTGCGTTCCGCCGACCGCCGGCCGTGAGGTGCCCCAATAGAGTCCAAAGGGGGTGCTTTGGAAAGTCCGGCCTCCCGTGTTCATGCCGTCTCCCAGGCCGATCTTGCTCACCGCTGTCCAATGGATCCCGTCGTTGGTTCGATACAGATCCGTCCCGAATTCCTGGGACCAATCGGCCGCGAATCCATTCTGGTAAGAGGACTCGGCGCTATCGTCCCAAGTGCTCATGTACAATCCCATTCCGCCCACGCCCATTCTCCAGAAGTGTCCGGTGAACCCGTTGGCGAAGTATTGCCCGATTCCGCTGATGGGAGCGACCAAATCACCGGCGCCCGGGTTCCCCTCGGGGATGGTCCGCGGATTGCCCACCACCAAGTCCCAACTATCCGCCGTATCCCCCGACACCTGTACCTGTCCCGTCATGTCGGGGTGGATGCGAACCATTTCGCTAGGTTGGTCGGTGCCCACATACAAGCAGCCGCCCGCGCCGCCAGCGATTGTACCGTCTGTCGCCAGGCAATCGGTTGGATCGGAGAATATCTCCAAACTCATCGCGTAGTTGGAGATCAGGCTCTGCGCGAAGGCTCCATTATCGTTGATGATCGGCGTCCACGTATACGGTGCGGCGCCCGTCCCGTTCGTCTTCCACACGCCATACTGCGTGGGCGCGCCCAGGGTGCTGTAGGGGTTGCCGGTGCCGGCATAGATGAAGCCGTTGAAGTTCTGCAGAATCCAGACGGGCAATGTTTCGGCTGGGGGGCTGACGTATTGGTAGTCGTTGCCGCCGAGGCTCGGATTGCTTCCCGGTAGGGAACCAATCACCCGGCCCACCCCTGCAAAGTCCCCTACTTGCAGGTACAGCACGCCGTTCAGTTGGCCGCCCGAGCGGATACCATAATTCTGGTATGTTTGATCGCTCCCCGGGCAAGTGGGGCACGTGACAGGGTCGCCCGCTATGGAGAGATTGCCCAGGAAAGTCCCGGAAGCCTGCGGAAGAGGGTTCCAAGTCACGCCGTCCTGGGAACGCAAGATACGGGGCGGATAAGGCCAATTGCCGACCGCGTGCGGTGTTTGACCACTACTGGTCTCAAAGATCGCGCCGGAAGTCACGGTGCCCGCGTACAGGGCCGTGCAAGGAGCCGGGCACGTTGCGGTGGCTGGCTCGTTAACCACCGTCAGGCTCCGGATGCCCATTTCTCGGGCGGTCATCACCGTTAAACCCGTAAATAGGTCGATGACTGGTATTGTGTTCGGGGATTGGAAGACCCGTACCCATGTATTGGTCTGCGGAGTGTATTGCCAGATTTCGGACTGCAGCGGCAGGAGAAAATAATCCGGGTTGCAATCGCCGATGGGCGGCGGATAAAGATCCGGCAACTGGGAGTCGGTGGCCGCGTCGGCGTAGGTAACACAATTCACCTCCCGGCCCGTCCCCACGTACAAATGGCCATTGAACCAGGCCATCGACCAGGCCTCGGTGTTGGCTTGGTCGCCGAAACCATTTGTCGCCACTCTGGTAAGGCCGGGTTGCCCGTTCTGCTGGCTCTCCTGCGCCATCACGCGTGCGTAGATCATGGTAAAAGAGTTATCGCCGAGGCGTAATTGATAGTGATCCTCAAGCTCGACCCCCATAGCCATGGAGTAACTGGTGGGGAGTAATGTTTCCGGCTCGGTTACCAGTTCGTCGTTGGGGGGGGAACTGGTCCCGCCGGTGAGCGCCAGCAGAAGCGTCCCGGTGAGAGTGTCCTCGCAGGCTGTGGTGGGTGGCTGCTTTGCGGTCTCCGTGCATATATCGCCCGCTACGGTATAAAAAGGAATCTGAGCGTTCGCGAAGATAGGGTCCCACTGGCTTCGGAACTGCTGTACGTTCCCGGTTTCCAGGGCTTGCACGCCCGGTGTCAGCAGGCCCAAAGCCTGCCCAGCCGCTTGGCCGGCGGGGGTAAGAAAGAGCCAGTCGGCCAGCGCGTCCCCCTGGTTGGGGGTTCCAAAAGTCAATACCGCGCTGGCGATGCCGAGCCACTGCGGAGTGGCCAGGGTGTCCTGCAGGTCCAGCCCGCCTTTGGAGTGGCAGACGAAATAAACCTTCGACACCCCAAAGTTGGCCAGAATCCTGGGAAAGACCGTTTCGAGTACCGCGGCATTGGCCTGGATACTGGCGTTGTTGCTTTCGTTGTTCTCGCTCAAGCTCATGAAGGCCGTACGGAATCCGGCTGCGTAGGCGTAGTCGTACATGTCGTTACCCGTTCCGAAGCCAGGGCCTTTCGGTCCGCACGGAGTAGGCGAAGGCGGACAGTTATTGGACTCCAGCCAGTCGGCATAACTGCCCGACAAACCGTGTACAAATACCAACACCGGTGTCGGGCAGCTTGTGGTAGATGCGCACGGCCCCGGGGGAGTCGACGTAGTCAACGGAGTCGCACCGTAAAATAGATAAGGCAGGACGCTGTCGGCGGTGACTGGCGGGGCGGACGGGGGTGCCTGTGCCGGTTTGGCCATGGGTTTGAGGACGGACTCCGGATGGGTGCCCGGCCGGCCGTTTGACGACCCTGGAAATGCCCCTAGCCCCAGTAGAAATACCAGGGCCAAGCCCAAGACTCCGAATCTGAACTTGTGGAAACAAACGGATGGTAACATGCAATCTTCTCCTGGCAGGGCGCGGGTTTTTACCCGCTACCCGTTGCAAAAACAGGAACTTCCTGTTGAATTCCGGACCCTCCAACAGTAACATTTCCTCCTTCCGAGTGTCCAGAGGCTCATCCGGCGACGGTACTAGACCTCTTTTGAGCATCTTCGTAGCATCGGGAGCGGACCTTAGGGAGATTGGCGATGAAGTGCGGCCTTGCCTTGGGGCCTTAAAGCCGTTATCTTATGTTTAGCTTTAGTACCTGACGGATCTTGCTGCGTGCCTGCGGCGCCGTAGCTCCGCACGTTTCCAGGCGGGGGTAGGGAAGATCAGGTTCCCGTTCAAGATCCAGGTTTCCTTTCATTAGGTTAAACCTCCAGGGTCTTGTTAGGCCGGCCCAGCACCTCCTCCAGCGTGATGCCCACGTCCTGGCGGCTCTGTGTCCGGGGCGGAACTCCGCGCGGGCGGTTGCCGGAGAAATAGCCGGCGGCGCGGCTATGTCGCAGCCATCCAGCGTGTCGGGGGGTCCGTAATGCCGGGAGCTTCCAGCGATTCGCCGGCGTGTGCAAATCGATCACGACTTGGCCGGCGCGGGCTTCGCGGCCAGTTCTTCCAGTAATTTTGCGGCCGTATCCGAGCCTCCATATTTAGCAAAGATGCCGGCGATGCGCTGCGCATTCTGGCGGTATGACGGCGTGTGCAGCACCCGCTCGACGGCCTCCCGCATGCGCTGCGGCGTGCAATGCCGCGGCATGAGGCGCAGGCCCGCGCCACTCTCCTCGACGCGGCGGGCGATCTCCGGTTTGTCCCATTCGGTTGGGACAATGATCAGAGGCACGCCGGCGGCCAAGGCGGACTTCACATTGGCCGCGCCGCCAGTAGTGATCATAACATCCAGCAAGGGCAGCAGGTCGACGTGCGACACCCACCGCACCACGTGAATGTTGGGAGCGATCGGCCCCAGGTCCAGTTCCGAAGGCTCGCGCCTGCCGCCGGTCAGAATCGCCTCCATGGGCAGGTTTGCCAGACCTTGGGCGGCGGCTCGCAGCACGATCGGCGCGGTCACGTGCACGGTTCCCTCGGTGGCGTGTACCCAGGGCTTGTCGCGCGGCAACTGCTGCAACCAGTCCGCGGACTGCTCGTGACGGGGCCTGTTCCACAGGCAGCAGGGGCCGGCATAGCGCACCGTGGGAGGCAGGTCGTGCCGGTTGTAGTCCAACTCGGGAGTATTGAGCACCAAGTGCAGCGGCATGCTGCCGGTAAATTCGTTGATAGACATCGTCAATGGCGGCAAGCCGTGCTGGTGGCGTATTTCGTTGGCCTTGCGCCGGATGCCGGCGGTCAGCAGACGCGTGCCCAGCGCCACGGACCGCGCCAGCAGTCGGGTGTACCAGTTGCGCGGCTGCGGCAAGGCCAGCCCGAAAGGCGGGGCGTCCGGCCCCGGGACCAGGCAGCAAAAATAGTCCAAGGTAGCCACCGGAATGTTGTACTTTTCGCGCATTATCAGGATGGGCCCAAGGATGGTGCCGTCAGTCACCAGCACATCCGGCTTCCAACTGGCCAGGATTGGCTCGAGATCTTCCAACTGCTGCGGAATAGTGCCCAGCAGCAAGCTCTGTAATGTCTGGGTAAACTTCAACGTGTCTTTAACCGACCGCTCGCGGTTGGGCTTGAGCACGAAGTCGTACAGCGCCTCTTCATCCAGCTTCTCAAAGGGGAACAACTTAAAGCCTTCATCGGCAAACACCTGCGCGCCTCGCGGACCGCTATAGAAGGCGCACTCATGCCCGCGCTCGCGCAAAGCGCGTCCAATGTTGATGCCGTGAAAAAGATGTCCGGTAAAGGACCAACAGGTTAACAGAAATCTTGACATGTGTCTTTTAAGGGTCAAATAAGCTGCCGTCGCTGGACAGCCGCGCCTCCGCTTTCATCGCCCACCGCAGGCAGCCCGCGCGGGCCGGAATAGTCCTTTGAGAACAAGTTTAGCATTGGCTCGCGTCCAACGTGCTCAATTTGCGTACATAGCCGGCAGCTTCAACTCGACATCCCCCCGCCACCGCTCTGCAAGCCTTTCGAAACACCCGTTTCTCCCTGCTCCAATTCCCGAAAACACGACTCCCGCATGTCAACCAACATAGCCAGAACGAGTTGCCGCGCGCCGGTCGAGGAACCTCGGCCATAACCTCCCGCCCGCCGTTTTGGCTGCCTTGGCAAGAGCCCCCTCGCGCGATTCGCCGCTACGCATTCCCATCCGGCCCGCCCCTGCGCCGTTTTCAGTAACATCGCCGCGGAACGCCTTGTGATAATTTGGGTGAATGCAGCAGGAATCCCCGGAAACAATCTTGACGGCTACCACAGACCCTGCCAGCTCGCTAAGTTTCGGCCAGGCCCGTGAAATTGCGCAGTCGCACCATTTCGTGTTTCTATGCGGGCTGCACCGCAGTGGCACCACTCTGCTTTTCCGGATGCTTCGGGAGCATCCGGAGATGACTGGTTTTGCGAACAATAAGGTAGCCACGGAATGGACTCCGCTCGAGGATGAAGGCCAGTTCTTGCAAGGCATATATCCCCCCGCGTTGTGTTACGGGGGAGCCGGCAGCTTTGCCTTTGCGCCCGAGGCGCACCTCACGGAGTCCTCGGAGTTGCTCACGCCGGAAAATAAGGCCCAGTTGGCCGTCGACTGGTTTCCTTACTGGGATCTCTCGAAACGCTTCCTGCTGGAAAAATCCCCCCCGCACCTGCTCATGACCCGTTTCCTGCAAAGCGCTTTTCCGAATTCGTCTTTCGTAATCATTGTGCGGCATCCGGTGGCCGTCTCACTGGCCACCACAAAATGGAGCGCCCGGAGCCTGGACTCCCTGATCGAACACTGGCTCGTCGCACATGAGACGTTTCAAACGGATCGCCCTCATTTGCAGCGTGTCCTGACGGTCGGATACGAGGCCCTGGCCGAAGAGCCGGCCGCTACGCTGTGCAAGATCTATACGTTTCTGGGAGTGGCGCCTCACGAAACTTCATTCGCGGCCACCACCGAACATAACCAGAAGTATTTCGCACAATGGCTGACAATGGCCAAGAATCCGCAGGACGGCGCGTCCATCCGGGAATGGACTGCGCGCTATGAAACGCGGGTACGCGCCTTCCGGTATAGCCTGCAAGATCTGGAAATGCGATAACCGCTTTCGGCGGAGCGCGTTCCGCCGTGAGACCCGCTGGCTGCGGCCAAAACCCGCAGTGCCCAAGAACGCTGGTATGCCATGATGGCAAGCTTCTTAACAGCCGGGAACCCCGGGATGACCTGCCCTGCGCCGTGGCACAGCCCGGCAAGGGCGCCGATGTCCGCCTTAATGCCCGTAACCATCCTCACGTTGCCGTAGGCGCCGGCCATTCTTGCTCAACCTGCCGGCCGATGGCTAGAGAGTCGAATCAACGATTTGATAAGCCAACTAACTGACCGGACCGCAGGTTTTGGCCGATAAGACTCTCGGGCGCTTCTGGCCACTGTATGAGAAATGGCTCGAGGTGCTCGCGCGCCACCTGCCGGGCGTTCCTAAAAGGACATTATGATCTCTTTGTCTCGATGTTTCGCCTTCACGAAATTCGGTTGCTATCTTTTCGCCATCCTGATGTTGTCGGGGAAGTCTCCTTGCAGCGCCAGTACGCCGCCGCCGCCGCCCGCGTCCTTCCAAGCTCTCTATACCTCGCTGGACAACTATCTCGTCTCCTTCAACACGACCCTCAACGCCCAATGGAATGGGGTCAAGTACCCTGTTCTGTTTACCGCCAACCTCTATAATGCCAATGCCAACAGCGGTCCGCAAATGGTGAATTCCGGCCCTGTGGCGAGCGTCCTGGCCCAACTGCAGGAGTTGAAAGCCATGGGGGTGCAAGCGGTGACCGTGGAGGTGGGCTTCCCCATGTTGTACGAGCCCTTCTTCTCGACCCAGGCGCAGTATCAGCAATTTGTGACCTTCTATCAGAACGTGGCCGCCAGCGTCAGGGCCGTCGGTTTGAAGCTCATCGTCGAGAACGAATGCCTGCTGAACGACTCGGT
>Ga0302324_100008064_pt1 | contig 22268 bp, 15 predicted proteins | sample Palsa_T0_1_FD_201949 | JGI IMG/M metagenome (GOLD analysis project Ga0302324, IMG submission 201949) | Peat permafrost microbial communities from Stordalen Mire near Abisko, Sweden - Palsa_T0_1 | ecosystem: Environmental > Terrestrial > Soil > Palsa > Peat permafrost | place: Sweden: Abisko...
CGCGCAGGGCTGAGCCGCCGATGGAGAGGTGGAAGACCTGGCGGAGGGTTGCGTCGCGGAGGTCGTCGGCAGGGAGTGCGTTTTGGGATTCGGGGATTTGCTGGGATGCGGCCCAACTGACGACCCAGAGGGGCGGTTGGGGGGCAGGCGGGGTGGGCTTTTTGGCGAAGGCGGGGATTGTTGCGAGGAAGAGGAGCGCGGCGAGTTTTCTTTTCATTTGGGCGTTGGCTTCTCGTGTCGGTTGGAGCTTGGGTTGGTCGGAAATACTTGATTCCTTCACGGGATGGAGTGGCCGCTGGGAATCATTCAAGAGCAAAAGCAGATCCTTCGACTTATCACCCCAACGACGAAGACCTGTCGTCGGGGACCCGGGCTCACCACCCCCACGCTCCACCCCAAAGACCAAAGACCGCTCTTTGGGGCCCCGGGGCTGAAGAGTACGCCTGGGGCCCCGTTCGCTCAGGATGACAGCTCGTTTTAACAGCGAGACGGCGAGATGTTCAGAAGATAGGATATAGAACCATTCGTCCATAGGCGATGAACGCCATGAGGAGGCCCAGCACGGCGCTCAGAATCGTGGCAGGGACCTCGCGGTACTTTACGTGCACCCAGATGAAGACGAGGCTCTCGACCGCGAGAGCCACGGCAGCCAGGACCGTCAGCAGCGGATGCCAATGGAGCGCGTCGGGGACGATGAGACCGACTGCGCAAACGAGTTCGAGGATACCGAGGGCCGTCCAGGCTTTTCGCGGCAAGGCGCCGAAGGACTGGACGTCGTGGCTGATCTTGTCGAACATGAAGACCTTCATGACGCCCGACGAGCCGTAGAGAAACGCGCCGAGGGCTTGCAGGACCCATAACAGAATGTTCATCGTGCGCCTCTTTCGGGTTCAAGAGTCGGCGTGCGCAGGGGCGCTTCACGAAATGCGCTGGGCTAAGCAGGAATCTGTTGTGAACTTCTGCTGCAGGATACTACAGCCCGTGATTCTGCGCTGAAACAATCACGGAGATTCGCGCGTCCCAGTTCGTATCGAAATCAGTGCGAGCGGCATGGGGTGGAATGTACCATTGGGTGCGCCCTGTAAATCGCTTTTTGCGAACGAAGAAAGAATCCAATCCAACACCAGTGAAACCATTCCCGGGGAGTTGAGCTAATGCGTCATCCCAACGTCTTTTTTGCCTGCAGCACGAATGTGTTGATTGCTGGGCTGGTTGCTGTGACTGCAGCAGGAACTGCGGCTTGGGCGCAGAACGCACAGCCGCCGGTGACGTTTACCTCGGAGCAGGATCACCAGAACATGATGGACCAGCTGGGGATCAAGGCATTGCGGCCGGGGCCGAGCGGGAACGAGAAGGCGCCGAACCATGCAAACACGGATGAGTCGCTGGCCAATCCTTACAACAATGTGCCCGACCCGCTGACGATGAACGATGGGCGCAAGGTGACTACGGCGGAAATGTGGTGGAAAGAGCGTCGGCCCGAGATTGTGGAGATGTATGAGAAGTACGTCTACGGGCGGATTCCGAAGGATGTGCCGAAGGTGACGTGGTCGGTGGGGACGGTCGATCACGAGTTTCTGGGATTCACGCCGGTGACGGCGAAGGAACTTATCGGGACGGTGGACAACTCGGCGTATCCGGCGATCACGGTGAAGATTCATGCGATCGAGGTGTTGCCGGTGGCGGCGCGGGGCAAGGTTCCGGTGCTGATCATGTTTGGACCGGCGCGGTTCCCGAGCCCGAATGAGCCGCGCGGTGCGGAGTTGGCGGAGGTGAACAAGGCGATGAAGGCGCTGCTGGTGCAGCAGGACCCGAGCCTGCAGCAGGTGTTTGACCGGCATCCAGCGTGGGACCCGCTGAAGGAGCCGGCGTTTTTTGCGCGGCCGGAGCTGAACGAGGATGGGGATCCGCCGAATATGTGGCAACTGGCGGCGGCAGGATGGGGATTTGTGCTGCTGGATACGGCGAGCGTGCAGGCAGACGATGAAGCGGGGCTGACGCGCGGGATTATTGGGCTGGTAAATCATGGGCAGCCGAGAACGCCGGAAGACTGGGGCGCGCTGAGGGCGTGGGGCTGGGGCGCGGGTCGCGTGCTGGATTATTTGGAGACGGATGCGGCTGTGGATGCAAAGCATGTGGGGATTGAAGGCGTGTCGCGGTGGGGCAAGGCTGCGCTGGTGACGATGGCGTTTGATGAGCGGTTTGCGATGGTGCTGGTGGGATCATCGGGGAAGGGCGGAGCGACGCTGCTGCGGAGGAATTATGGCGAGGCTGTGGAGAGCTTGACGGGCGGGGAGATTCACTGGATGGCAGGAAACTTTATGAAGTATGGCGCGTCGGAGGCGAGCTTTGGTGCGAAGACGCCGGGGGATATTCCGGTGGACTCCAATGAGCTGATTGCGCTGTGCGCGCCGCGGCTGACTTTTATCAGTTATGGGATTCCCGAGAAGGGCGATGCGCATTGGCTGGACCACCAGGGGAGCTGGATGGCGACGGTGGATGCGGGACGGGTGTTTACGCTGCTGGGAGCGAAGGGATTGAATGTGGAGGGCGACTATCACACCGCGAAGATGCCGCCGGTGAACCAAGGACTGCTGGATGGGCAACTGGCGTGGCGGCAGCACGACGGCGGACACACGGACGCGCCGAATATGAAGTGGTTTATTCAGTGGGCGGATAGGTGGATTGGGTATGGGGCGCAGTAAAGACAAGGGTGTCGGGTATGGGGTCTTGGGTCTAGGTTCTGGGGTCCAGGGGTTCGGAGTGCGGAAAGTTTTGGATTCCCACCTATTCGCGGTGAGACTGCGAACGGATGGGGCACGGGTCAGCTTCCTGGACTCCCACATCTCAGAATCGAGATGTGGGGCACCCGGCATCCGGAGTTTTCGCTCATGTTGAAAATACGCTAGAAGTGGTAGACGGCCATGAAGCTGGCCTGGGGGTTCCAGGTGCGGTGGGGGGAGTAGCCGAGCGCCGGCGAGTTGTTAATCAGCGAGAATGAAGCGCCGATGTCGTCGCCCGTGGCGCGCAGGGAGAGACGGTTGCTGAGCTTGTACTCCGCCCCGCCGCCGAAGCCGCCGGCGAACGAGATGTTGGGGGTCTGACTTTCGCCGCTGGAGTGCTCGACGCCGATGAGTCCGTGAATAAACAAGCTGTACTTGTCGATGAGGACGGCATGAATGACCGGTCCGGCGAGGCCGGAGATAAGGCGGGGATCGCCGGGATTGCCGGAAACGTAGGCGTACTTGTAGTACGCGCCTTCGGCGGTGAGGCCGAAGTACTTGCCGAAGTCACGGGTGGCGCCAACCTTGCCGCCAAAGAGGCCGGAGCGCGAGGTGTTGATCTGATCGCTGCTGGTGTAGGCGATGCCGCCATAGGCTTCCCACTTGTAATCGACGTCAGGGGCGTCAGCGGCGGGTTTCTTGCGGGCTGGATCGACCTGGGCGGAGGCGGGGACGGAAAGAATCACGGCCGAGATCACGGCCAGCATGGTAAGCAGCAACGTTCTCTTCAACGGGTAACACTCCTCAAAGGCGCGCTGAGTCCGGCAGTCGGGGGACAGGGATCTGATCCAAGTCCCTTTCACGGTTGCCGCAGCTCGAAATCGCTTTTTCTAGACTATCCTCTCGACCCCGGTTGGACGAAGTGCCGGGGCGGGCAAGACGGGGTGTGGGGTGTAGGGTATCGGGTGTCGGGGATGGGGAAAGACAAGACCCCAGCCTCAGAACGCCGTGCTTGGATTGCTTGACGGTGAGACGGCGGGCAGCGCGAGAGGGAAGCGGGCGCGCGCTGAAGCGCGGGGCTAACCAACATTGCGCCTCCAGCGGGGGGGCCTACGCTAGTGCAGATTTCAGGCGTTGGCAGAGGCGAAGCGTGGAATGCTTTTGATCCCGTCCACCGATCGGGGTAGTCTCCCACCCATTCCGCGATGAGGCTGCGGAATGGATGGGCCACGGGACGACGGTTCAGGATGCGGGCTCACTCAATGCGGCAGGGAGGGTGAACTGGAATTTGCTGCCCTTGCCGGGGGTGCTTTCGGCCCAGATGCGGCCACCATGCTGCTCAACGATGCTGCGGCAGAGAGCCAGGCCGAGGCCGGTGCCGCCGAGATCGCGCGAGTCGGAGGCATCGCCCTGCTGGAATCGATCAAAGATCTTTTCGAGTTTCTCGGCAGAGATGCCGCGGCCCCGATCCTCGACGCTGAAGGAGACAAGGTCTTCGCCGGAGGGCTGGGCTGAGAGGCGGATGGTGGTGTCGGAGGGTGAGAATTTCAGTGCGTTCACGACGAGTTCGTTGAGGACCTGGAGAATGCGCTCTTCATCGGCGAGGATCTGAACGGGCTGCGAATCGACGCGCAAGGTGATGCGGGCCTGGTTGGCCTGGGTTCTTGCGACGTCGGCGGCGCGGCGCAGAAGGACGATGGCTTCAACGGGCTTGCGATCGATGGACAGGTTGCCTTTGCCGACGCGGTCGAAGTCGAGGATGTCGTTGACGAGGCGGGTGAGCCGTTCGGAGTTGGAGACGGCGATTTCGATCATCTTGTGCTGCTTTTCGGGTTGGCGGTCGAGCGAGCCGGAGGCGATGAGGCCGAGCGAGGCGCGGAGCGAGGTGAGGGGGGTGCGCAGCTCGTGGCCGACGGTGGAGATGAATTCGTCCTTCATTTTTTCGAGACGGCGGCGCTCGGAAATATCGCGGAAGGCGACGACCATGCCGGAGACGCGGCCGTCTTCGAGGATGGGGTTCGCGCTGTACTCGACGGGGAAGGCGGTTTGGTCGTCGCGCCAGAAGACCTCGTCGCTCATGCGGATGGATTCAGATCGGCGGAGGGCCTGGAGGATGGGGCTGGTGGAGCGGGAGTAGGGGGTTCCATCGGCGTGGCTGTGGTGAATGACCTCGTGCATGTCGCGGCCGGTTAGCTGTTCCGGGGCGGTGCCGAGGGCGGCTGCGCCGGCCTGATTGACGAAGGTGACTCGGCCTTCGAGGTCGATGCCAAAGATACCGTCGCCGACCGACTCGAGGATGAGCTCGCGCTGTCGCGTGGCCATATGGAGCGCCTGCTCGGCCTGGTGCAGTTCGGTGACGTCGATGCCGTGGTTGAGGACGAAGGGACGTTCGCCGGGGAGCTCGGTGCGGCGGCAGCGGAAGGCGATGCGGCGGTATACGCCGTCGCTGCGGCGGAAGGCGAGCGCGCCCTGCCAATCTTCGTTGCTCTGGAGGCTCCAGAGGCAGTCCTCGAAGTCGGCGATACCTTGTTTGTCGAGCAGGTCGACGACGGCGCGGCCAACGAGTGCATCGGGGCGGTAACCGAGTGTCTCGGCGGTGAAGGCGTTGAGCGAGGTGAAGCGGCCCTCCATGGAGCAGGTGAAGACGAAGCCGAGCGAGTTCTCGACAACTTCGCGATAGCGGGCCTGACTGGAGTGGAGGGCTTGTTCGATCTCGCGCTGCTCTGTCACGTCCTGGCCGGAGACGATGAGGTACTGGATCTCGTCGTTGTTGCCCTGGAGGGGTCGGAGTGTCCAACTGACACGACGGGGCTTGCCGCTGGCGTTGCGCCACGTGGATTCGAGCGGACCGAAGACCTGGCCCGCAGCGGCCTCGCGGAGCCGTGCGGTGATGCGATGGCGGTCCTCGGACGCGAGCACTTCGTCAAGAAAGGGACGGCCGACGGCAGCGGCAAGCGTTAGCCCGGTGAGCTGGGCGCAGGCCTGGTTCATACGGACGGTGCGACCGGCGGTGTCAAGGACGGCGAGGAGGGCGGGGACTGAGTCGAGCGTGGCGGCGACGAAAAGGCGCTCGGTGGAGAGCGCGCGCTCGGTGCGTATGCGGGAGCGGTGCGCCTGTTCCTGGGCACGCACGCGGCTATAGAGCTCGATGCGGGTCATGGCCTGACGGCCAAGGACTTCGAGGAGGGTGAGGTGTTCCGGGTTAAAGCAGTTGGGCTGTTTGGCGAGGACGGCGAATGAGCCGATGATGTGGCCGTCGGCGCCGACGATGGGTGTTCCGGCGTAGGAGCGGCAGGGGCGAGCCCCAGCCAGGGGGATTCCGGTGGGCGGGAAACGGCTGTCTTTGGCGGCGTCGGGGATCAGGAGCGGCGTGGCGAGCTCGAGCATGCGCTGGCAACCGGAGTACCAACGTGGCTGCTCCAGGGCTTTGAAGCCAAACTGGGATTTGAAGCAGAGACGGTTTTGGTCCATCGAGCCCAGATACGCATAGTCGGCGTTACTGAGGACCGCAGCCAGTTCGATGATCTCATCCAACGCGGGGTCAGGGTTCCGTTGAAAGACATCCAGGTCGGAACGCACAGACATTCCCTGGAAGTCTCCGGGACCACGACCCTGCAAGACATTCATAATCCACCCACACCCAATAGCAGTATGGGAGATGTTAACTGGGTTAGCACTGCCACGAAAGGGGTAATAACCCACGAGAGGAGTTACGACCTAAGTAATTGAGGGCTAGGGGGCTTGCGAGCGTGAATTGGTTACTTTGGATAGGCCAAAGTCACTGAGAAAATCGCCTGAGGAGGTGTTACTTGAGGGAAGGCGTAGCGGCAATTGTGGGAGCTTGGCGAGCCAGGAAGCCGCTGTCGGTGAGCCAGTCGGCCATGCGCTGGGGCCAGGTGTTTACGGTGACGAGTTTGGAGCGGTCGCCCATGTTAAAGGCGTGGCGACCTTTGGCGAGGAAGATGGCTTCGACCGGAACGTTGACAGCGCGTAGTTTTTGACAGATTTCGAGGGTGACTTTGTCGCAGCCGTAGTCATCGTCGTTGGCGACCAGGAGAAATGTCGGCGGGGAGCCAACGGGAATGTTGTCGGGAACCTGGCCGCCGGGGTAGACGAGCATCTGGAAGTCAGGGCGGCCATTGAGGCGGTCGATGGGATCGGGGGCGGAGTGGTCGCCGTCGCCGGGGGTGTAAGCGATGAGCGAGGCGACAGCACCTCCGGCGGAGAAGCCGAGGATGCCGACGCGATGCGGGTCGATGTTGAATTCGGCGGCGCGACTGCGGATGAGGCGCATGGCGCGATAGGCATCCTGGCGGACGTTGCCCATGGTGTAGGGCGAGTCCTTTTCGCCGGGCAGACGATATTTGAGCGCGAAAGCGGCGACGCCGATGCTGTTGAGGAACTGAGCGGCCTGGGCGCCTTCAGCGTTGAAGACAAGTTCGCGGAAACCGCCGCCGGGAGCGATGAGAACAGCAGCGCCGGTGGCTTTTTCTTTGGGCGGCAGGTAGACAGTGATGGAGGGGTTGTTTATGTTGCGGACCCAGTAGTCCTGCGCCTGCTCGGTGATGTTTTTGCGGGACTCGAAGCCGGGCGCACCGTTGGGCCAGAGGTGAATGACCTGTGGGGCGGTTTGGGCGGTTGCGGCGGCGGAGAGTGTGAGTGGGACGAGTGTGAGTGCGAGTGCGCGGAGGCATTTCATGGGGAATCCTTTGGTGGTTGGACGGTCTTGATTCCCACCCTAACCGCAAAAGACCGCGGTTAGGATGGGGCACCCAGCATTCATGAGTTCGGGCACTCCGAGATTATGGGTTGAGCTTGCAGCAGTCGCCGGCGGCGGCGGGTTCGTTGGCTCCGGCGTCGAGGATGACCTTCCAGTCGCCATTGGGCTGCTTGCGCCAGATGGTGATGTAGCGGCCGGCGGTGGTGACGGGGTTGCCGTTGGCGTCTTTGCTGTGGCCTTCGAAGTGGCCCCAGGTGTAGCCGATGTCGCCGGAGGGGCCGAGGACGGCTTCTGTGGGGGTCCAGGTCAGTTGGTAGACCTTGGGATCCCAGTTGGCGGACTTCATGATGGCGACGCGGCCGATGACGGGAGCGGCACCGTTCCCGAGGGCGACGCCGTCTTCGGCGAACCAGTCGGCAAAGGCAGCGCCGCCGCGGGCGAGGACGTCTTTGGCGAATCTGGCTTCGAGGTCGAAGAGCAGGACTTTACCGGGGTTGACGGTGGTGTCGCTGAGGGGGTTGGGGGTGGTGGATTGGGTCATCGCGGAGGGATCGGGGAGCTGGGCGAAGAGCGAAGAGGATGGGGAGATTGCGCATGCGAAGAAGAACAGAAGAAAAGCGGAACTGATTGGGGTGGAACGTTTCGGCACGGCGAGTCCTCCATACGTAATGGACGTCTGTCCTATGGCGTACTCTGCGGGGGCAAGAAGTACACCGCAATCGTACAACGGCTGGCCGTGGCGGATGGAAGTGGGCTCAAAGGGGCGGACCGGTTGCGAGCCTGGAGGCCCGCACGACAGCCGGCCTGGAGGCCGGCGCTACCCTTTTCATCGATCGCGGGTCGGAAACCCCGGTGACGAACTGTTACAAGGCACGCGAGGCTTTCCGGGCGCCGGTAGCGTCTAAACGTCATTCTCGGCGAGAGCGGGGTTGATATACTTGTTTGGTTTGGTGCTTTGGATCCTTGGCAGCGGAGCCCTGTGCGTTGAGGGCTTTTTTGATAGAGGCCGCTCTCATTTTGGATGTGGCAGTTCCAGCAAATGCGGCGCTGCCAAAGCAAAAGTTTTTCAGGGGCTAAAGCCCGTTCATTTGTTGGCCTTATCGGCACGACTGAAGTCGTGCCCTGTTACAGAGCAAAAACCGGTGCCTGTTGCAGAGCCAAAAAGCGGCGCCGTGTTACAGAGCAAAAGCGGAGCCTGTTGCAGAGCCAAAAAGCGATGCCTGTAGCAGAGCAAGTTGTGCGGAAGATCCTAAGAAGCGCAGGGAAAGGAAGTACATGGGAACGTTACTGGAGACGATCCACTCAGCCGCCGATCTGAAGCGCCTGAGCAATGCGCAGATGGGGGAACTTGCAGAGGAGATTCGCGAGTGCCTGATCCAGACGCTCTCAAAGACGGGCGGCCACCTGGGACCGAACCTGGGCGTGGTAGAGCTTACTCTGGCGCTGCACACGGTCTTTAATACTCCACAAGACAAGCTGGTTTTTGACGTCAGCCATCAGGGGTACGTGCACAAGATTTTGACCGGGCGGCTGAACCGGTTCAACACCATCCGGCAGCCGGGTGGACTGAACGGCTTCATGCTGCGGACGGAGAGCGAGCACGACTGCTACGGGGCCGGGCACGCGGGGACGGCACTGTCAGCGGCGCTGGGCATGGCGGTGGCGCGCGACCTGGCAGGGGGCAGCGAACATGTGATCGCGGTGGCGGGGGACGCTGCGTTTACCAATGGCATCTCGTTTGAAGCGCTGAACAACGTTGCCGGGCATACGAAGCGGCTGATCATTGTGCTGAACGACAACGAGTGGTCGATCGACCGGAACGTGGGGTCGATTGCGAAGTACCTGCACAAGATTGTGACCAACGAGCACTACCAGAACCTGCACTCGTCGGCAAAGAAGATTGTCGAGAAGATCGGCGGCAAGACGGCGGTGACGCTGGCGCGGCGCGCCGAAGAAGCCGCGAAGAGCATGCTGTGGCCTTCGATCATGTTTGAGGAGTTTGGCCTGGAGTACTTCGGGCCGATTGATGGGCACAATCTGCCGCTGCTGGTGGAGACTTTCAAGTTTTTGAAGTCGGCGGATCACCCGGTGCTGTTGCACGTACTGACGCAGAAGGGACGCGGGTTCCAGCCGGCGCTCGATGGGCAGAAGAAGTTTCATGGGCTGGGGCCGTACGATCCGGAGACCGGGCAGACCAAGCCCGCGGGGCAACTGACGTATTCCGAAGTGTTTGCCAACACACTTTCGGAGATGGCGAAGCAGGATCCGCGGATTGTGGCAATTACCGCGGCGATGCCGAATGGCACGGGGCTCGATTTGTTCCGGCCGCATCATCCGAATCGCTACTTTGATGTAGGCATCGCGGAAGAACATGCGGTGATCTTTGCGGCGGGAATGGCGACGCGGGGATTCCGCCCGGTGTGCGCGATTTATTCGACGTTCCTGCAGCGCGCGTTCGATCCGATTGTGCATGACGTTGCCTTGCAGAAGCTGCCGGTTCTGTTCTGCATGGATCGCGCGGGGCTATCGGGCGACGACGGGCCAACGCATCACGGGCTGTTCGACATCAGCTATCTGCGGGGGATTCCGCAGATGGTGCTGATGGCGCCTAAGGACGAGGACGAACTGGCCGACATGATGAAGACGGCGATGACCATCGAAGGGCCGAGTGCGATCCGGTATCCGCGCGGACTGGTGGCGGGCGTTGCGCGCAAGGCGCAGGCGCAGACGCTGCCGATTGGGAGGGCCGAAGTAATCAAGGATGGGGCTGAAGTGGCGATTCTCGGCCTGGGGCCGATGATCACGCTGGCGAAACAACTTGGAGAGCGGCTCGAATCAGACGGCTATTCGGCGGCAGTGATCAATCCGCGATTTGTGAAGCCGATTGACCGGGAGATGCTGGAGACCTATGGGCGGCGCGTGGAGGCGATGGTCACATTTGAGGACCACGTGAAGATGGGCGGCTTCGGGTCGGCTGTAATCGAGGCACTTGAAGAGATGGGGATCAGGGTTCCGGTGGTGCGGATCGGTTGGCCCGATCAGTTCATCGAGCACGGCAAGGTAGATGATCTGCGCGCACGATACGGGCTTACGGTGGAAGCAGCGCTGGCGCAGGTTCGACCGCTGTTGACGCGGCGGCAGCGGCCCACGCTGGTGGCGAGCTGATTGTCTGACCGGACGAATTTGGTAGTTGCCCGGACAAGCGCGGGCGTGGACGCCCGCACGACAGCCGGCCTGGAGACCGGCGCTACCTGTGTGACAATCCACAACAGACTGCTGAGACTATGCAACGAATTCTGACCTTGTCGAGGATGTTGACCGCGGCGAGTCTGGCGGGGTGCGCCGTAATGGCTGGACTGCTGTGGGCGGGGCAGCCGCAGCAGGCGGGGCAGGCAAAGCTGCAGGGGTCGGCGCCGCTGGTGCTGACGGGCGGCACGGTGGTGGACGTTACCGACTGGGGCCACTCGGCAAAGGACATGCCGGACGCGGTGGTGATTGTGCGGGACGGGCGCATCACGGATGTGGGGCCGCGAGGCGCGATCACCATTCCCAAGGGCGCGCGGGTGATCGATTGCACGGGGAAGTTTCTGGTGCCGGGTCTGGTGGATGGGTTCGCCGGCATGAACAGCCAGGGACAGGCGAATGCGAATCTCTACATGGGCGTGACGTCGGTGGTGGTGTCACAGGATTTTCAGCGCGGAAAAATTGACTTCGCGATCAATCCGAGCCCGCATCTTTATCTGCTGGATTCGATCGGGACGACAGACGACTGGAGCCTGCTGGCGAGCAAGCCGGAATGGGCGTCGCGGCTGAAAGTTACAATTTTGCCCGCGGAACTGAGCCCGGAAGACACGGTAAAACAGCTGACCGATACAGCGCGGTTGGGCACACGCGTGGTGTATCTGGGACACAACCTGACGGCAGCGAACACGCAGTGGATCATCGCGCGGGCGCACGAGATGGGGCTCGTGACGTATGGGGAGTTTGTTTCAACGCCTTACAGCGTGGGGCTTGAGGCGGGCGTGGACGTGCTGCTGCATATGGGCCGGTATGAGCTGGGCGTGATTCCGGATGAGCTGCAGCGGCCGCTGGTGGACAGCTTTCAAGGACCGGCGGCGAACACGGCGTATGACTACTCGGAACGGCTTCCGCCAACGGATGCTCACCTGAAGAACTATGCGCAGCTGATTGCGAAGCACCACGCTGCACTTATGCCTACATTCAGCCAATACTTTCTCGAATTGCCCGATCACAGGAATCTGTGGAAGGAGCCGGCGGCGGCAGTTCTGGATCCGAAGAAGATGTTCATGCCGTCGAATCCGGCAACCGGGGAGATCGATTATCCGCTGCCCAACTGGACGCGGCGCATGCCCGGGGCGGTGCAGCGGTATGAGGAGGAGAATCAGCGCAAGAAGGCGGATCAGGAAGCGATGCGGCTGTGGCGGATCAACGAGACGATTTTGGGCGCGTATCCGCATTACATGGCGGCGTCGGGAGCGTCGGTCAAGGGCACAATGGCGGGCATCTCGCTGCAAACGGAGCTGGAGATGCTGGTGCGGCTGGGGCTTTCGCCTCGCGAGGCGCTTGCCGCGGCCACCAACAACTACGCGATTCAATTCGGTTGGAATGAACTGGGGCAGATTGCGCCGGGGCGCAGGGGCGACATTCTGGTTGTGGATGGAGACCCGACGGCAAGCATCTGGAATGTGCGGCGCATTTCGACGCTGATCATGGATGGAAATGTGATCGATCGGGATGCGTTGCTGACGTTGAAGAAGTGAAGGGGCAGGGCGCGTTGGATCCCACCCTAAACGCAAGGAACGCATTTAGGATGGGCACCCACTGTAAATCCAGTAGTTGAATTTCCCGGCCCCCAGGTCTCAGAAGCGAGACCCTGGGGCACCTGGCACGCATGCCAGCGCGGAATGAGTGCGATTGCGAGGACTCGGCGGGCGCGATTCGGGGGAACGGGGTGAAATCGTATACCGTATAAATAAGGTTCCCCTGCGAAATGAAGGCTTGAGAGAACCGCATGCACGAGGACCTCATCGACTCCCCAACCGCAAATACCCGCGTAAATCCGCGTCACAACCGGTGGCTGATCCTGATTGCCGCGTTCAAGCTGGCGCAGGCGGCGTTGTTTATTGCCATCGGAGTGGGCGCGCTGAAACTGGTGGGCAAGGATCTGGGCGACCTTCTGTCGCAGCTGGCCGATCATCTGCGGTTCAATCCGGAGTCCAAGCTGGTGAACTTCTTGCTGGAGCGGGCGGCGATCGTGGACGACCGCATGCTGCGGAGAATCGGGGAGGTGGGCTTCATTTATGCCGCGCTGGATATTGCGGAGGGGATTGGCCTGTATCTGGAGAAGATTTGGGGCGAGTACCTGACCCTGATTATCACGGGATCGTTTTTGCCGCTTGAGGTTTACGAACTGGTCCGGCGGATTACGTTGATGCGATCGAGCCTGTTTGTGATCAACGCGATGGTGTTTGTGTACCTTGTGAAGGTTGTGGTGGAGCGGGGGCGGGAGCGGCGGGCGAACGGGGTGGGAGGGAGCTAGAACGGGGCGGGTTGGCGATTCGCCCAGGTGCAATGGAGTTTGTCGAATCCCACTCATTCGTCCCGCGCTGCCCGCCCCACGGACAAGGACCTATCGGTGGGGGCCCGGTTGACGGACGAATAGATGGGCGGCGGTGCTGGGGGACCAGCGTAGCGAGGGCGGGAAGCAAAACTGAAAAGTGGAGGCGAGTGGGCGGAGAGTGAGGGGTAAATTCGCGTCCGATTTTCGCCTTTTGTTCTCTATCATGGGCCGCTGGAGCTGTCCAGGTGGGGGAATCCACTCCGTAAACACTACATCTTGTGGTGCTTGGAAGACCTTTATCTATTAGAGGATTTTCCCACAATCCACAGAATTGAATTTTGAGTTTTGGGCCATTTTGCCCTTGCGGGGGCACCAAAACGAAGGTACTGTGGAACGAAGTGGTCGCGGGTGGAGAAAAAAGGATAATTCTGGAAACCGCTTTGAGCCGACTTCGGACCGATTTTCAGCCTGCCCTGACCAGATTTCCAATTTCTGAATCTGGGGCAAACAACATTTTGAGTCTATTCGAGATTTCGGCGGATGAGCAGGAAATCTGGGAGGCAAAGGGATGGTGGGGAATCAGCCTGGGAAACCCGGCGGGAAAATTTGGTCTCCCAGCCTAGCCGCAAAAACAAAGGCGCGGCGAGGGTGGGGCACCCGGCAAGTTAGAGGCCATGAGGGAAGCGAATGTTCAGGGGCAACCATCCAGCGAAAGTAGATGAGAAGGGCAGGTTAAAGCTACCTTCTGCCTTCAAACAGCTGATGGATGCGCAGGGCGTAACGCAGTTTTACATCACCAGTTTTGACGGGAAGAGCGCCCAGATCTGGCCTCTTCCGGACTGGAAAGAGCTTGAGGAGAAGATGGCCGCCAAGATTCACGACGAGTCGATTGAGAACCTCGTGAACTGGAGCAGCTACTACGGGCAAGAAGTGGAGATCGACAACCAATCACGGCTTACGCTGCCGCAGTTGCTGAGGGAAGACGCAAAACTTACGGCCGAGGTAGCGGTGATGGGCAAGACGAAGTATGTGGAAGTGAAGAACGAGGAGATTTTGAAGCAGGACCTCGCAGCACGGCCGGTAACCGCGGCAGATCGCCAGAAGCTGGCGAATCTTTAGGCACCAGGCAACACCAACCCCCCAGGGGGAGCACATGACCGAGAAACAGGAACGCCATGTGCCAGTTCTTTTTCAGGAAGCGATTGATTTTCTCAGGGTGCGCAGCGACGGAACCTACGTAGACTGCACGCTGGGTTTGGGCGGGCATGCCGAGGGAGTTTTGCGGCGGCTCGGGCCCGAAGGCCGGTTGATTGGATTTGACCGGGACCCGGCCGCGCTGGAGCTTGCAGGAGCGAGACTCAAGAGCGTGACCGACGAGATGGGCAGCCAGGCGCCGATGGTGGAGTTGATCGGCGAAGCGTTCAGTTCGATTGGCAGCCAAGTAAAACCGGGAACGGTGGATGGGCTGCTGGCCGACTTCGGAGTATCGAGCATGCAGTTTGACCAGGCGCACCGGGGATTCAGTTTTCAGGCGGATGCGGATTTGGATATGCGCATGGACACGCGATCCGGACCGACCGCCGCACAAGTGGTGAATGAGGCGAGCGAGCGCGAGCTGGCAGACCTCGTTTACGAATACGGAGAGGAAAGGAGGTCGCGGAGAATCGCCAGAGCCATTGTTCGCGGGCGGCCGATTAACACGACGGGGCAGTTAGCCCGGATTGTCCGATCGGTCGTCCCGACAATGAAAAATGAGCGAATTCATCCGGCGACCAGGACCTTTCAGGCTCTTCGTATTTATGTCAATCGCGAGCTGGATGAGATTGAGGCGCTGCTGAAGGCTGCGCCGGGATTGTTGAGGCCGGGGGGCCGGCTGGTGACGATCAGTTTTCACTCACTGGAAGACAGGCCGGTGAAGGACGCGTTGAGGGAAGGCGCAGCGAATGGGGTGTGGGAGATATTGACGCGGAAGCCTGTGACAGCGGGCGAAGAAGAGATGGAGCGGAACCCGCGGTCGCGTAGCGCAAAGCTGAGAGCTGGGGAGCGATTGAAAAGCGGGCCCGAAGAGAAATACGCGGCGTCCCACCCTAACCGCAGAAAACAGGAACGCGGATAGGATGGGGCACCCGCAGAAATTGTGCTCTGAGATTGAAGGAGACGGCAATGGCGGCATTCACGACAACGTATTTTGAGGCGGGACGCGGGATGGCGGCACGGGCAGCGGAGCGGAACGCTGAACTTATGGCGCAGCAGGCGAGGCGGCGTCGCGGGGTGAGGACGCCGGAGATTTATTTCACGAAACACTTCGACAATTCGCGATTGGTGAAGGCGCCCGATCCGGCTGTGGTGCGGCAGATGCGTGCGTTCTGCGCGGCCGTTGCGGTGTTGTTTTCGCTGGTGATGATCTACGGCTTGCAGCATTTTTCGGCGATTGAGAACGGCTATCGCGTGGAATCGGAGAAGCAGATTCGCGAGCAGCTGGTAGAGGATAATCGGCAACTGAAGCTGACCGAAGCGCAACTGTCGCAGCCGGGGCGCATCGACACGATGGCGCGGCAATTTGGCCTGGCTGAACCGCAGCCCGGGCAGCTGGTTCATGCCGGCGCGCAGGCCGATGGCGGCGGGCCGGTGATCGCGCAGGTGAATGCGCCGGTGGCGGCGCGTTAGAGCATTTTCACGGTTGCACGAATGTCGGCATAGTCGAATCCCACCCTAGCCGCAAAAAACAGAGACGCGGCTAGGATGGGGCACCCAGCGGTTTTGCAGGGCCTGAAGCCCGAAACATTAAGTTGGCATTATCGGCTCGACTGAAGTCGAGCCCTGACTCAAAGAAAAATTGGCTCGCTCTTTTGTTTAGCGACTCTTGCAGAGTTTCTTAACCACAACACGATTCGGATCGGGAGGAACTTCCCGGAGCAGCCCGGCCATGCAGACAGTTATTGGAGCCACAGGTTTTAGTCATCCTACGGCGCGCGCCGTTCCATTAAAGCGCGCGCGCTTTTGGCTTGTGTGCCTGTTCTTTCTGGCGTGGGTGGCAGCGATCGGGTGTCGGTTGTTCTGGCTACAGGTGGTGCGGCACACGGAGTTTATCGACCGCGCGGCGAAGCAGCAACTGCACACCTTTGAAGTTGCACCGCGGCGTGGGATGCTCTACGACCGCAATCTGCGCGAGCTGGCGATGACGGTGCAAGTGGACTCGATCTACGCCGATCCGAACGAGATTACGGACAAGACGGCGGCTGCGAAGGCGCTGGCGGCAGTTGTGCACACCGATCCCGACGATGCGCAGACGACGGAGGAGCAGATCGCCGTGCGGCTTGCGAAAGGGAACAGTTTTGCGTGGATCGCGCGGCGCGTAAAGCCGGAGGTGGCCGCGGCCGTGAAGGCGCTGCCGATGAAGGGGATCTATTTCGAAAAGGAGTTTCAGCGGTTTTATCCGAACAACGATCTTGCGGCACAGACACTGGGGTTTGTGGGGGCGGACGACGCGGGGCTGGGCGGACTGGAGAAGAAGTTTGAGCCGCAGCTGCACGGGACGCCGGGGCAGAAGTACACGGCGATGGATGCGCGACGGCGAGTGCTTGGTTCGAACGAGGACCATCCTGGCGAACCGGGGCAAAGCCTGATTTTGACGATTGACGAAAACATTCAATTCATGGCGGAGCGCGCGCTGGACCACGCGATGGAGCGGACACACGCGCAAAACGGGACGGTGGTGGTGCAGGACGTGCACACCGGCGAGATTCTGGCGCTGGCGATCAGGCCCGCGTTCAATCCGAACATGGCGCGCAGGACCGATCCGGCGCTGCTAAAGAATCATGCGGTGAGCGATGCGTATGAGCCAGGCTCGGTGTTCAAGCTGGTGACGTATTCGGCTGCGCTGGAAGAAAAGGTTGCGAAGCCCGACGACCCGATCGATTGCAGGGGCGGCCAGATTACGATTGCGGGACGGGTGATTCACGACGATGTGGGCGAACATTATCACGTGATCCCGGTGCACGAGGCGCTGGAGCACTCGAGCGACGTGGCGGCGGTGACGCTGGCGCTCAAGGTTGGGCCGGACAAGATGTACGACTACATACGGAGCTTCGGCTTCGGAAGCAAGAGCGGGGCGGAGTTGCCGGGCGAGACGCGCGGGCTGCTGCGGCCGGTGAAAAAGTGGAGCGGCTCGTCGATCGGTTCGCTGGCCATCGGGCAGGAAGTGGCGGTGACGCCGCTGCAGATGGTTTCGATGGTTTCGACGATTGCGAATGGCGGCGTGTACCTTCCGCCGCACGTGCTGATGGCGGGACAGTTCGATGCGGGTGCGAATGAACAGAAGCAGGGCGCGAGTGGGCAGAAAGCGGTGAGGGCGCCGGAGCCGATGCCGTTCAAGCAGGACGAATCGTTGCCGAATCCGCTGCCGCAGGGAGCGCACCGCGTGATCTCGGAACTGACGGCTGCGGAGATGCGCAAGATGATGGAGGGCGTGGTCCTGTTCGGGACGGGGAGACAGGCGCAACTGAACGGGTATTCGTCGGGCGGGAAAACGGGAACGGCGCAGAAGGTTGATCCGAAGACGCATCTCTACTCGAGGTCGATGCACATTGCGTCGTTCGCGGGGATTGCGCCGGTGAACAATCCTGAGATTGCGGTCGCGGTGATTATCGACTCGCCGCAGGGCGAACAGCACGGGGCGATTGTATCGGCACCGGTGTTTGCTGAAGTGGCGCAGGAGATTTTGGAATATTTGGGAGTGCCGCACGACATCGAATTGCGGCCCACTCGGCCGGGAGATAAAAAGCCGGCGATTGTGAAAGAGGACGACGGCGAACGGAACGAAGGGGACATTAATGCGCTGTACGCGGCGGTGAACGAATTGCCGAATGACGATCCGCTGCGGGGTGGAAGCGCTGGGCAGGCGGGGGAGCAGTTGGCAAATGCAGCGCCGACGGGCGATGCAAAATCCGTGACTGCAAAACCGGGGAATGCAGCTCAGAATCCCGCGGAGATTAGCACGGCGCAGGCGAAACAGCAGGCGCACAGAGCGAACGGCCAGCCGGATGCAGGTGGGAGCGCGGTGACGGTGCTGGAGGCTGCGCAGATTCGCGTGCCTTCGCTGGTGGGGTTGCCGATTCGCAAGGTGATTGAGCAGGCGGCCGCCGTGGGGCTCGAGGTGAACATTCACGGCAACGGCACGGCGCGCGAGCAGGCTCCTGCCGCGGGGACGATGGTGGCTGCGGGTACGCAGGTGGTGGTGCGGGCGGGGCAGTAGGGCGGTACGGCGGCTTTTGCAGGGGCTAAAGCCCGGTCATCTAATTGGCCTCGTCGGCTCGGCTAAAGCCGAGCCCTGACTCATGATTCGACCCCGACTCGTCAGTATTCTGGCGCAAGCGGGAATGCCCTAGTCTTTATAAAAGAATTCATTCCTTTCAAAATGCGGCGCGTTCGCGGGGAGGGATCGAATCGACTGCAAGCAATAGAATTAGACTCAGGATGAATTGGAACGAATTGATTGGCGAAGTGGCACACGTTGGGGAGGGGGGCGGGGCCGAGGGCGCGATTACCGGCGTGGAGTACGATTCGCGCAAGGTGCGGCGGGGCGCGGTGTTTGTGGCGATGAAGGGCACCGAGACGGATGGCAATCGCTATGTGTCGAAGGCTCTGGGGGCGGGTGCGCTGGGGATTATTACGGACTCGGCTGCGACATTCGACCACCTGCTGGTGTATTCGGCGGGCACGCCAGTGATTGAAGTTGAGCATGGGCGGCGCGCGCTGGCAGAGGCTTCGGCGGCGTTCTTCGGGCATCCGGAAAGGAAGCTCGCTGCGACTGGAATCACGGGGACAAACGGAAAAACAACGACGGCATTTCTGACCGAGGCGTTGTTGAATGGGGCCGGACGCACGAGTGTGCTGGTGGGGACGATCGAGTATCACGTGGCGGGCGAGGTGCGGGCTTCGATTCATACGACACCGGAGTCGCGCGATCTGTTTGCGCTGATGGCGGAGGGAGTGGAACGGGGTGCCACGGAACTGGTGACGGAGGTTTCGAGCCATGCCCTGGACCAGGGGCGAGCGGCGGGGATCGGTTTTGATGTTGCGGTTTTTACGAATTTCACGCGGGATCATTTGGATTATCACGGCACGATGGAAAAGTACTTCGCGGCGAAACGTCTGTTGTTTGATGGATCGGTGTATCCGGCGCCGCGGGTGGCCGTGATCAACGCGCAGGATGAACGCGGGAAGCAACTGGCGGCGGCGGCGCGCAGGGCAGGTGCGGAGGTGCGGCTCTATGGGATTGGCGCTGGCGAGTGGAGGGCGGCGAAGTACAGGCTGACGCCGGGCGGCGCGGTGATTGAGCTGGAGACGCCGGTGGGTTCGGCGGAGGTGGTGTCGCGACTGGCCGGCGAGGTGAATGTGTTGAACCTGCTGGCGGCGTTCACGGCAGCGCATGCGCGTGGCGTTGCGTTTGAGGACGTGGTGCGGTTTGTGCCTCAACTCAAGCCGGTGCCGGGGCGGTTTCAGCCTGTGGATGCGGGGCAGCCGTTCACGGTGATTGTGGACTACGCGCACACGGACGATGCGCTGAGGAATTTGACAGCATTGGCGCGGCAGATGGCGGGGCAGGCTGGTGGCCGCGTGGTTACGGTGTTTGGATGCGGGGGCGATCGCGACCGGACCAAGCGGCCGAAGATGGGTCTGGCGGCGGGAGAAGGCAGCGACCTGGTGATTGCGACGAGCGACAATCCGCGCTCGGAGGACCCAAACGCAATTCTTGCGGAGATTGAGCCAGGACTGAAGGCGAGCGGTGTCAATTACACGATTGAGCCGGACCGGGCAGCGGCTATTCGCGCGGCAATGGCAGGCGCGGCCAAGGGCGACGTTGTGCTGATTGCCGGCAAGGGGCATGAGCGCGAACAGACGCTGGCGACGGGCACAGTGCCGTTTGACGATGCACAGATTGCGCTAGGGATTCTGCGCGAATTGGGCTATGGTGAGGGGCAATGAATCTGACCCTCTCAGAAGCAGCGATCGGCGCGGGCGCGGTGCTGGAAGCGCCGGCGAGCGTGGCCAATGCAGGCGCGCTGATGGCGAGGGGCTACTCGATCGATTCGCGGACGGTGGACGAGGGCGAGCTTTTTTTTGCGGTGAAAGGCGAGCGGCTGGACGGGCATGAGTTTATTGCGGGGGCGCTCGAGCGAGGCGCAGTGGGCGCGGTGGTGGCACGGGCACGCGCGGCATCGCTGCCGGATGCGGTGCTGGCGGCGCCGTTGCTGATTGTGGAGGATCCACTGGTAGCGCTGCAGTCGCTGGCCGCACATGTGCGCAGGCACTGGGGCAAGCGTGTGGTCGCTGTGACGGGGTCGGCGGGAAAGACGACCACCAAGGATGCGATCGCGGCAGCACTGGGCGCGGGGTTGAATGTGCTGAAGTCGAAGGGGAATCTGAACAACGCTTTCGGATTGCCGCTGCAACTTTTGCGACTGGAGCCGGAGAACGAGATGGCAGTGGTGGAGATGGGCATGAACCATGCGGGCGAGATCGCCGCGCTGTGCCGTATCGCCAAGCCGGACTGGGGCGTGGTGACGAACGTGGGGACGGCGCACGTTGAGAACTTTGCCGACGGCCAGGCGGGCATTGCACGCGCGAAGTTTGAGCTGGTGGAATCGCTGCCGGCCAGCGGCGTGGCGTTTCTGAATTGCGATGACGCCTATGTATCCCAGTTTGGCCGGGATTTTGCGGGGAAGGTTGTTTACTTCGGCGAAGGGCCGTGCGCGGATCCGCGGATGTTGGAGGTGAAGGAAGATCTGGCAGGGCTGCACGTTAAGTTTCGCGCCGGTGAGCGAAGGGGCGAGTTCACGCTCAAATTGCTGGGCGCGCACAATGCGTCGAATGCGCTGGCAGCGCTCGCGGTGGCGCTTGAAGCAGGTGTGGAGCTGGGCGCCGCAGTTCGCGCGCTGGAGCGACTGAGCGCGGGGGACAAGCGCGGGCAGGTGATTGAGGCGGCCGGAGCGACGATATTGAACGACAGCTACAACTCGAATCCCGAGGCGCTGCGCTCAATGATTCGCACGCTGGGGTCGCGGCCTGCAGAAGGGCGGCGAATTCTTGTGGCCGGAGAGATGCTGGAGATGGGCGAACAGGGTCCGGCACTACACGCGGAGTGCGGACGCGCTGCAGCTGAGGCGGGCCTGGACCTGGTGGCTGGAGTAAGCGGGAATGCGGTGCACCTGGCGACGGCGGCTTGCACGCAGGGCGTGGAGGCAGTGTTTTTGCGGGATGCCGAAGCGGCGGGGCATTGGCTTAGAAAGACGCTACGAGCGGGTGATGTGGTGCTGGTGAAGGGCTCGCGCGGGGTTCATCTGGAGCGGGCGATTGAATGGTTAGATCAAGCTGCAGGTGGCGGGGACTGATGGGTGGGTTGCGGGAGCTTCGATGCACCTCATTGATGCGACCAGGTTGATCGGGGCAGGGCAGAATGAAGTCGCGTCCCACTCATTCCGCCCAGAACGCGAAATGGATGGGGCACGGGAGTATTGTGGGCTGGGAAAGTTCCCCGAAAAGCAACAGCGGGTCCTTCGACTACGCTCAGGGCAGGCTTTCGGCTCCCAGCGCTTCGGCTTTGCTCAGGGTCCGGTCGCTCACGATGACAGCTTAGTTTCGATGCGAACTATGCGGGCTTGACGCAGGTTTCGAGGATGTTGCTCATCAGCTTGCCGACCGCATCCCAGGAGAACCTGGCCTCAGCGCGGGCGCGGGCGGCGACGCCCATTTGAGCGCGGAGCGGTTCATCGCGCAGGAGCCGGGCGAGGCGGTCGACGAGGGCTTCGGTGTCATCGACGGGAACAAGGAAACCGGTCTTGCCGTCATCGATCATTTCGGGCATGGCCCAGATGTTGGTGGCGATGCAGGGAAGGCCAAAGAACATGGCTTCGCGGATGACGGTGGGAAAGGGGTCGCGACGCGTTGGCAGGACCAGGACGTCGGCGTTGCGATAGGCGGTGAGCAGGCGATGCAATTGCTCGGAGTTGTTCTTGTCGAGCAATCCAAGATGCTCAACGTTGGCCAACGAGCGGAATTCGGCCGGCATGGCTTCAGCGCCGGCAAAGACAAGCCTGGCCTGGGGCAAGGATTCGTGCAAACGCGTGAAGGCAGAGGCAACGGTGTCACCGCCCTTGCGTTCAAACTCCTTGGCGATGAAGAGGACGGTGGGGGTATTGTTCTGGCGCGGCTTGAGAAGGGTTTCGTCGATCAGGCGGACGTC
>Ga0302324_100008065_pt1 | contig 22267 bp, 20 predicted proteins | sample Palsa_T0_1_FD_201949 | JGI IMG/M metagenome (GOLD analysis project Ga0302324, IMG submission 201949) | Peat permafrost microbial communities from Stordalen Mire near Abisko, Sweden - Palsa_T0_1 | ecosystem: Environmental > Terrestrial > Soil > Palsa > Peat permafrost | place: Sweden: Abisko...
AATTGATGGGCAATGTGGGTCTACCGTGGCGGTGGGAGAACTACATTCCATACGATCTGCCCGCGACAGGGCCCGGCAAATAACTTTTCGGTCTCGGCTTCCGTATTCAGGGTGCTCGGTCTCGCCCCTTAGGATGATAGCCCACGATCAACGGCGTAGCGTTCACCAGGGAGTTCAAACTGGTTCGAAGGGCAACTGCCTACGAAAAAAAGCCGACGCCCCACCGGCGCCGGGTTCGCCCTCTACGCGAGCCGACCGCCCCGGCACCATTCGACCGTATCAGTGACCCACAGATTCCTCTGCTTCGAGACGTGGATCGCTGCCGGGCATGGCGGCACTCCGGCTGTTCGGAGCTCTCTGCCCCCTCGAGCGCGTCACGGCTCGAACACCCCCAACCCCGTAAAAGCGAACCGTGAATGGACTCTCCTTGATCCGGCCCGTGTCCGAATGAGTATCTTTACCGTATCGGCTGCGCCGACGCGACCTAGCTAACGAATCGGATCGAACGGCGGGAAGCTTGACGCGTTTGGCGGCCACTCGACCGACTGCACAAACGATTCCTGGACGGAGGGGATTCGCAACAGGAATGGCGATCGCGAGGGCCAACCAGGATTTCGGCCATTCTCCGAGTGGCCCACAATCCGCCAACTGACCCTCAAGCTCAGTCTGCAAGTGTGCAATTCGCGATCGGGCATCCATGGTGCACCGATCGGCAAGTCACGCGCATCCAACCACTCTAGGAGGAAATGTTTATGAAAGCTGCAGTCGTCCCCGCCGTGAGCAGTTCATGGCAGATCAACGACGTTCCGCAACCTCAACCCGGCCCCAATCAAGTGCTGGTGAAGATGCATGCAAGCGGCATCTGTTATACGGACGTGCACCTCACGCTTGGACATTTTCCTGGTGCATTTCCCCGAATCTTAGGCCACGAGCCAGTCGGCGAGATCGTTGCCGTGGCTCCTGACGTAACGACGCGGCACGTGGGCGACCGCGTGGGTACGGCATGGATCCAATCCACATGTGGACGTTGCGAATGGTGCCAGCGCGGCCGCAGAATGTTCTGTCCATATATGAAGGGCACTGGCGTGGATGTACAGGGCGGTCACGCGGAGTACATGCTGATGAATGCCGACGCCACCTATCTGATTCCCGACAAGGTTTCCTACGAACAAGCAGCCCCGATCTTCTGCGCCGGTTACACAGTCTATAGCGGGCTCCGCTGGGCCGATCCCAAGCCGCACGAGCGCGTGGCCGTGCTTGGAATTGGCGGGCTTGGGCACCTGGCAGTGCAATACGCGAAGGCTGCGGGCTTCCAAACCATCGCCGTTTCGCACTCGCCTGATAAAGACAAGATGATCCGCGATCTTGGCGCGGATGAAATTGTCCGCGATGGAAAGAGCCTTGCTACAGCGGGGGGCGCAGATGTGATCCTCAGTACTTCCAATTCGACCAAGTCCATGGTGGACAGCATTCAGGGGCTGCGACCAGACGGCCGGCTTGTCGCGATGGGCGCCGATGTGGAGCCGCTTTCGATTTCTCTGACCGACCTCATAATGAAGCGCATTCGGGTCGTTGGCAGTCAGCAAAACGGCCCCGAATATCTTTACGAGGCCCTTGATTTCGTGGCGCAAGGCAAAGTTAAAACGATAGTCGAGACGTACCCGTTGGCTGAGGCACCGAAGGCCTACGAGCGCGTTGCGGAGGGGAAGGCCCGGTTCCGTGCCGTCCTCACCATGTAATTGCCGACCTGAGCACTCACCGCCGGTTGCGGGTCGGATTACGCGCTGTCCGTACCATTATCCACTCCGGCAACACTCCACCTGATGGTCCCCAAAGGATTCCTCCCGTGAAACGCAGTCTCCTCCGCCGATCCAGCCGCCGGTGTTTCGCGCTCTATTTTATGGACGCGATGCCGACTTGAACGAAGCCGCCCGCGCGGCGAACGCTGCGCGTGACCATGTTCCGACAGGCGGGTAATTACGACCAGGATTATCTGTCTCATCCATGTTGGCACGGAGGGAAGTTTTCGCGTTGGCGGTACACATGGGATCGTTCGAGTGTCGCGAGGAGGCGCCCGATGCTCGTTCCAAGGTCATCGTCGCCGGGCCGCGAGCTCTCTGCGGTACGCAGCACTTATTCGCCCTCATCAATACGGGCGAGAGCAGCGTCGTCGATGACCTCATCAGGTTCGCTGACCCCAGCGACCCGTACAACGCCATTGGGAGCGTGTGCTCCTCAGACATCTGCGGTGACAAGATGCAGGGCTGTTGCGGCGACCGACGGCTCGCGGCGCATGCCGAGGAGGACGGTACTGTCCCGCATCGTTCATTTCACGAAGGAGTTCCTTGGTGGTGCGGTGCGTTCTATTTCATCGAATGCTGCTGGTGATACGGTGATGAGCCATCGCGCGGATAGTGCCGCACGAACTACTGTCGTACTTTCCCGTTCATTTCTGCGAGGTACCTCATCGCGTTCTGCCACGTGTCGACTGGGACGTCGCCGCTGTACGCGAGCTCTCTTGAGTCGGTCAATGCCCTTGTCGTGGAGTTCTTCAGCGGCGAGGTATTCACCGTAAGACCGCATCTGGAACTGATGCCGGCGCTAGTCTGGATGAGGACGGAGTGGGAGAGCTCATCAAGGAGTTGTGTGGCGAGTTGGCTGGCGTTCGCCGGTGGGAAGTCGATGGCTTCGATGAGGCCGCGGTGTGCTTCTTGTATGGTGAGTTCGTTGCGCGCTGCGGTCTCGCACGCGGTGGCGAGCATGCGTAGCGCTCGTCGCTGTCGTTGGCGTTAATAAGTACCTGCGTCCGATCAGAAGCCCCCGCTCCGGCTCCGTTCGTGAACAATACACGGGCCCGGACCTGGGGCGTCCCGGCAGGCAATCGTGTGTCTGACCGTTCTCGCGTATGTTCACAGAGGGCTACACCCATTTTGGTTAGCGCCACTGCTCTGGCCGTAACATGCTCATCCTAAAAGGGCCGAGACGCAAAGATCTTTGGATGCTGGCTTGCCTCTCGTACATCGCTTGGACATCGGTTAGACATGGACACAACCGCTCTCGATGCGCCATCGATTCCGCAGGATCTGCCCCCGGCCTTCATCCCGCCGGTCTCACGCACAATTGCCGAGACAGGTCTCTCCACTACCTTATTCGAGCACCTGATTTTCAATATTCTCTACACCCGAGGCGCGCTGAGCGGAAGGTCTCTCGCGGATGTCCTGGGAGTCGGTTTTGAAGTCATCGAAGTGGTGATGAGCGATTTGAAAACGCGTTATGCGGTCGAGGTCAAGAGCTCGGAAGGATTTGGGCTGGCTTCTTCCCTGTTCGCGCTGTCGGAGATGGGCAGGAAACGGGCACGGGAATATTTCGAGATCAATCAGTATGTCGGACCCGCTCCGGTGCCTCTCGATCGTTATCTCGAAGCGGTCGCAAGCCAGCGGTTCAAGAAGGGCTGGTTGACCAAAGAGCTTCTGGATGTCGCCTACAAGGACGCCGTGATCGAGCCCGCAGTCCTCGAACAGATCGGCACGGCGGCGAATTCCGGCAGGTCCCTCCTGATATATGGCATGCCGGGAAACGGCAAGACCTATATGGCGGAGGCGCTGCTCAATCTTCTAACAGCGGAGATTTACATTCCATACGCGATTGAGTACCACGGTATTATTACTCAGATCTTTGATGCGCTGTATCACAAACGATCCACGGCCGACGATTTCCTCGAGGGCCTGATCACGAAACAACGGCGCTACGACGGACGTTGGGCAAGGTGCCAGCGGCCGTTCCTCACCAGCGGCGGAGAGCTTGGGCTGGACATGCTGGAACTGCGCCTCAATCCGGCGACGAAAATTTACGATGCGCCGTTTCATGTGAAGGCCAACAATGGGATTTATCTGATCGATGACTTCGGCAGACAGCGAGTCACACCGACGGAATTGTTGAATCGATGGATCGTGCCCATGGAAAGCCGGGTCGATCATCTGGAGCTCGCGTCGGGCGGCAAGCTCTCGATGCCTTTCGAGATATTCCTGGTTTTTTCAACCAACCTTAAGCCCGACCAGCTCGGCGATGAGGCATTTTTGCGGCGAATCAAATACAAGATGTTCGTCAAGAATCCGAGCCTGACTGAGTTCCGCGAGCTCTTCCGCCTTTATTCGTCGAAACAGGGACTGGATTGCCCGAGTGCGATACTGGACAAATTCTTGTACGAGCGCTATGAGCGCAACAAAAAGCCGTTCAGGCGTTGTCATCCTCGAGACATTCTGCTGCACGTAACCGATCTCATCGAATTTCTGCGCTTGCCGCATCTCCTGACGGAGGATCTGTTAAACCGAGCCTTCGAAAGCTGCTTCACTTTTACGGAGGAGGAGTCGGTGTGACAAATCGGAAAGTCAGACTACCAGCGCCAGAATACCCGTCGCCATCAACGCCACCGCCCACACCAGATCGAGATTAAACCAGGCTTTGCGCAGCAGCGCCAGGCCCAGTTTTTGATATACGATCAGCGCGATCGCCGCGGTGAATGTCAGATATCCCGCGGTGTGCACCAGCGTGGCCCAAAGGCCCGTCAGTGGGTCTTGAAAACTGTGCGCGTGCATAGCATGTTCCCCGGAGGCATCCGCCGCATGGAGCCCCATCACCACCGGAAGAATCATCAGTCCGGCGCCGTGAGCGGAGGCCATCAGAAACGACCAGAGCGTGAGCTGCCGAAAGCCCACCTGCATGCCGCTCCAGGCGGAGTGACGGCTGCGTCTCAGGCGATAGACGCCCATGATAAGGAGCGCTCCGGCGACGGCGATCCTGATGTAAGTCGCCGGCAGTACGATCTGCACCAGCCGGGCGATCAGAATCACCAGGCCGATGGCGAGAGCATGGCCGCAGGCGATGGGCGCCAGAGAGCGGACCACGGCGCGCGTGCTGCCTTCCTGCATACCGAGCGCGACGGCGAAGAGCCAGCCCATACCCGGATTGATACCGTGGTAAGCCCCGAGGAGGAACAGGACCAGCCATCCCCATCCCAGGCCAAAGGACAGGCCCGCGATCATGCGTAGCAGTAGGAATCGGAGGACGCGTCTCCACCTTCCAGGCGCACCTGGTGGCCGCGGAGGTCGCCGAACTCGACGAAGAAATTCGGGTCCAGATCCATGCCGCCCTCGGGATGAGCGTCCAGCTTCACCATCCAGCTCCGTACGCCCTCGGGATAGAACTGCGCGTCCCATGGCGCGTAAAGCGAGTTAGTGAAGTAAACACGGCTGCCGTCCCGGCTTACCTCCACCATCTGCGGACCGCCGTTGAGCGCTTCGCCCGGTTGGCGGGGGTGCGCGGCGTGTCGCACGATGCCACCGAGGCGCACGGAGCCGGTCTTCTTCGGGCGGAACGGATCGGATACGTCGTACTGCAGGAATTCGCCGGTGCCCCAACAGGAGATGTAGAGGAAGCGATCGTCCAGCGAAAGGTTGATATCGGTGATCAGCGGCGGTACGGCGCCGAATCCCTTCAGCAGGGGCGGCAGCGCTTCGGGATCGGCCGGCTCGGCGGGAATGTCGATGATTTTCCGAACGGCCCAACTGCCATTGTCCTTGTGCCAAACCCAGATCGAGGCGGAAAGATCTTTCAGCGAGACCACCACCCCTAGAAAGCCATAGGGGCGGCGGGGATCGTGCGCGGGACGCAGCTCCAGCGCCATCTGATACTCCGCGCCGAGATCCAATTCCTGCACATGACGCCGCTTCGGCAGATCCCAGACGTGGAGCTTATGGCCGTAGCCGCCTTTGAGCAGGATCTCCGGGTTCACGCCGTCCTGGACCATATGGGGCGTACCCCATTCGCTGGTGATTACGGTGTCGAAGCCCAGGTGCCACCAGAAATCGTAGGCCAGGTATTGCGGACCGCGGTCCAACTCCCAGTTCCCCAGGATCTCGAAACTGTCGTGGTCCATCACGAAGATGCCGCCTGGACCGTCGCCGGTTGCGGAGCCGAGCGCGCTCAGGTAGATCCCGTCGGGACCGCAGTGGACGGTGTGCGGTGAAGTATATCCCGCGCGCGCCGCCAGCGTTTCCGGTTCGATCACCTTTACGATTTGCGGATTGCGCGGATCGGGCTTGGTGTCGATGATGTGTATGCGCGATGAGCGAAGGCCCCCGGCGATCAGATAGCGGCGCTCCACGTGAGGATGCGGCGCGTAGGGACAGAGGCACGAACTGCACGCATTCCATCCGAAATGGTGGAGCTCATCGCCCGCATGAGGCATGTCTACTTGTCCGACAATGCGGCCATAGCCGGATGAGCCGGGGTTTACATCGACCACACCGAGAGCGTCGGGTTTGTGATTGTCGTTGGCATTCAGCATGGCAACGAACGCCAGTTTCTCCGGCGGCGCCTGCATGGCCATTTTGGGGGAAGGATAGAAGGTCGGGTCGGGTCGCCACAGCGGCATGTGTAGGCTCCTCCGAAGGAATGAGTTCTTTCGGACAGTTCAATATAACTCAAGCGCAAGCCGGCAACAAGACGGCACCTGATGCACCTGACTGCCTCCTTCGGAGCCGCGACAGTATGGGCGGGTGTGCGCCCGCACAGTGGCCCTCGGTGTGCTATGGATGGGGCCAGCGGGTGAAAACGTGAACGTCGTACGCGCAGAAATCGCGTCGCCAGATAGACGTTAACTGCGTATAATTTATTGCATTGCAATCATTTAGCAATACTATGAGTGCCCTTACTTGGAAAGGTAGTGACATGAAAAATTTGCTCTTGTTGGTTTCGCCGCTAGCCGCGCTCCTCGCTGTTTCCGGCATCGCGGCGGCGCAGGATGCGGATCCACCCTCGCGGGTAGCCCGCATCGCGTATATGGTCGGTCCGGTATCATTCGAGCCGGCCAGCGTGGATCAATGGACCGACGCATCGCTGAATTATCCGATGACCACGGGCGACAATCTGTATACCGATACCGGCGCGCGTGCCGTGCTGCGGATCGGTCAGAATGCCATACGTCTGAATTCGGGCACCAATTTCCAGTTCGTGAACCTCAGCGATAGCGTCGTCCAGACGAGCGTTAACGCCGGCAGTCTGAGCCTGCACGTGCGTCATCTTTTCGATAGCGAATCCTGGGAGGTCGACACTCCGAACGGCGCGATTACCCTCCTGCGCATGGGCGAATACCGCGTCGACGCCGATAGCACCAACAATGCCACCATGGTTACCGTCCGCGCGGGTGACGTCGAAGTAACTGCCAACAACCAGAGCTTTGCCGTTCATTCCGGCCAGACAGCCTACTTCGACAACTCCGGCAACCCGCCGGATGTTCAGGCCGCGAACCAGCCTGACGAATTCGATGCTTTCGTCACAGGGAGGGACCGTTTGGAAAACGCTCCCCCACCCCAATATGTCTCACCCGACATGGTCGGGTATGAAGATCTGGACGCCAATGGCGACTGGCGCAACACGCCCGACGGCCCGGTCTGGACTCCGCGCGCCGCGGCGGTCGGCTGGACGCCCTATTCCGACGGCTACTGGGCCTGGGTCGATCCATGGGGCTGGACCTGGGTGGACAACGCACCTTGGGGCTTCGCGCCATTCCACTACGGGCGCTGGGCTTATGCCAACAACAGTTGGGGCTGGTACCCCGGCGCGGTTTCGGCGCGCGTCTACTATGCTCCGGCGCTGGTCGCGTTCGTTGGTGGCGGAGGATTCGGCGTGGGTATCTCCGTTGGTGGCGGGGGCGGCGGTCTGGTCGGCTGGTTCCCGCTCGGCCCTACCGAAGTGTACTATCCCTCGTATCAAGTGTCGCAAGCTTACATCCGCCAGGTGAATGTCACTAATACGCGGATCACCAACATCAATGTCACTAACATCAACGTCACCAATATCAACTACGTAAATCGCAGTGCGATAGTAGCGATGCCGCAGAATTCCTTCTCTTCGGCTCAGCCTGTCAAGCGCGCCGCGGTTCACCTCGACGCTAACCAGATACGCCAGGCGCAAGTAGTCGGGGCCGCGCCTAAAGTAGTGCCGCAGCGCGCGAGTGTCCTGGGCGGTAGCGGTGGTCATAAAGCCGCGGCGCCTCCAGCGGCTCTTGCAAATCGTCCCGTAGTCGCCAAGCTCGCTCCGCCTCCGGCCCCGGTTCCGTTTGCCGCGAAACAGCAAATGCTGCAGCAGCATCCCGGCACCCCGGTAGCACCGGCGCAATTACAGACCTTGCGCGCCCAGGTCGCCCGCCAGAACCCGGCGCCGGCGCGCATGCAAGTCCAGACGATCAACGCGAAGCAGGTTCATGCGGTCACCCCGACCGTGCGCCCCGGTCCTGCGCCGACCTTTGCCCAGCGCCAGGCCCAGCCCCCGACCGCTCCGAAGCCGGCGCCTGGCCAGATCCCGCATACCCAACCCGTTCCCGCTCCGGCCGCCCATCCGCAAAATGTTCCGCCTGTACAGCAGGCTCAGCCCCCGGTTCGCCAAGCGCCGCCGCCGCAGCGCCCTGAGGCACAGCCGCAACGCGAGGCTCCGCCGGCGCGCCCTGAAACGCAGCCGCAACGCCAGGCCCCGCCGCCGGCGCGCCCCGAGGCACAGCCGCAACGCGAGGCTCCGCCGCCGGCGCGCCCCGAGGCGCAGCCACAACGCCAGGCTCCGCCGCCGGCACGTCCTGAGGCGCAGCCACAACGTCAGCCTCCGCCGCCGCAACGGGAGGCTCAGCCAAAGAAGGAAGAGCCCAAACCCGAAGCGAAGAAACCCGAAGAGAAGAAGCCGGAAGAGAAAGAGAAGAAGCCCGAAGACAAGTAACTCGGTCCAGGCCGGCTCGTGGCATTTGGTGGACGGCGGGGGGCTCGAACCCCCGACCCCGGCATTGCGAACGCCGTGCTCTCCCAACTGAGCTAGCCGCCCACTCGGATCTACTACATCTACAATTTACCATGTTGTCATCAGATAGCGAAGCTGCCAGTAGAAACTCGGATACATTCTGTTAGAATGATATCGGAATGAAGACCGTCGATGAGTTAGAACGAGAGTACACTCCCCTCCGCGAACAGGCGCTGTCCGTGCGGAGGTATCTTTGACGCTCCCGCGCAGAAATCCAAGCTCGAAAAAGTAGAACAACAGGTCTCCGCGCCGGACTTCTGGAATCAGCCGGAAAAGAGCCAGAAGGTCATGCAGGAGCGCAAGCGCCTGGAAAACAATATCGGCAACGAGCAGCGCATCGCCTCCCTTACCTCGGATCTCGATACGCTCTTTGAACTGGCCCGCGAGGGCGAAAACGTCAATGGCGATATCGAGCGCGATCTGCAATCGTTCGCCCAGTTTGTGGAGCGCGTGGAAACCCACATGCTGCTCTCCGGCGAGAACGACCAGCGCAGCGCCATCATGACCATACATCCCGGCGCTGGCGGCACCGAAAGCCAGGACTGGGCCGAGATGCTGCTGCGCATGTATCTGCGCTGGGCCGAGCGCGAGCGATTCTCCACCGTGATCACCGATCGCCTCGAGGGCGAAGGCGCAGGCATCAAGTCGGTGACCTTCGAAGTGAACGGCGAAAACGCTTACGGGCTGTTGCAGTCGGAGATCGGGGTGCATCGGCTGGTGCGCATCTCGCCCTTCGACGCCAACGCGCGGCGGCACACTTCGTTCGCGTCGGTCTTCGTGTATCCGCAGGTGGACGACGAGATCAAGATCGACATCAAGCTCGACGATCTGCGCATCGATACCTTCCGCGCTAGCGGCGCCGGCGGCCAGCACGTCAATATGACCGATTCGGCGGTGCGCATCACGCACTTCCCGACCGGCATCGTGGTGCAGTGCCAGAACGAGCGCTCCCAGCACAAGAACCGCGACAGCGCCATGAAGCAGCTTAAGGCCCGGCTGTACGAGTTCGAGCTGGAAAAGAAACGCGCGGAGGCGGCCAAGACCGAGGCGACCAAGCTGGACATCAATTTCGGCAGTCAGATCCGCAGCTATGTCCTGGCGCCCTACCGCATGATCAAGGACCATCGCACCAAGCTTTCTTTAGGCGATGTGGACCGGGTGCTGGAGGGCGATATCGAGCCCTTCATCCACGCTTACCTGGTCTACCGCAAGACCGGCAGAATCGCGGGCGACGACAAGGACGAGCTGCCCGAGTGAGCGTCGCCGAAGCTGCCGCGTTGATCCGTGCCGGTAAGCTGGTCGGCTTCCCGACGGAGACCGTCTACGGACTGGGGGCTAATGCGCTCGACGCCGCGGCTGTGGCGCGCATCTTCGCGGTAAAGGGGCGGCCCCTCGGCAGTCCCTTGATCGTACACGTAGATTCGCTCGATATGGCCCGCGGTTTGACGCTCGACTGGCCGGATGGGGCCGAGCGGCTGGCGCGCAAGTATTGGCCCGGGCCGTTGACGCTGGTGCTGCGCAAGCAGGCATCGATTCCGGACATCGTCACGGCGGGCCTCGCGACCGTGGGCCTGCGTGTGCCAGCCCACCCAATGGCCCTGGCGCTCATTCGCGCGGCCGGCGTACCGATCGCCGCGCCCAGCGCCAACTTGTTCACCGAGCTTTCGCCGACCATCGCGGAGCACGTGCGACAATCCCTGGGCGATGCCGTCGATTTCGTCCTCGATGGCGGAGCAGCGTCGGTCGGCATCGAATCGACCGTCCTGTCGCTCGCAGGGGCGCAACCCGTGCTCCTGCGGCCGGGCATGATTTCTATTACGGAGATCGAGTCGCTGATCGGCCCTGTCGACCGGATGGAAGGCGGCGCCGGCGCGCACGCTTCGCCCGGCATGCACCCCCGCCACTACCGGCCGCGCACGCCGCTGTTGTTATGGAACGCGGGCGAGCCCACCCCCGCGGGTCGCGGCGCATGGTTGCGCCTTGGCCGCGAGATGCCTGCCGAACCTCGGGTCTACGCCACGCTGCTCTATGATGCGCTGCACCGGCTGGATGCTGAAGGGCTCGACTGGATCGGCGTCGAGCGCCCGCCCGACACTGCGGAATGGGCGGGCGTGCTCGACCGGCTAACCCGCGCCGCCACTCTTTGAATTACGATTTGCCGCGCGCGGCTTGCCGGGCATGCCGCGACAAAGCGAGGTGCGATGCCGCCGCGCTACCCTCCCGCTGCAGCGCTCCCGTGACAGCCCGTGAACGCTTCGCCGAGGGCTTGGTCTTTGTCCCACTTTGGCCCTTGGCACGATCTTGCTCGGCCTTCTTGCGGGTGGCCTCTGAAGTCCGCCCGCGTTTCGGCGCGGGCAGGTCCACTCCCGCGCGGCGCGCCTTGCTCAGCCCGATGGCGATGGCCTGCTTGGCGTTCCGCGCGCCATGTTTGCCCTCCCGTATGTGGTCCATTTCCTCGCGCACGAATTCTCCGGCTTGCGTTGATGGCGCCTTGCCTTCGCGGGCGTCTTCGCGGGCCCGCTCCAGAGTCTTTTTTTCCGGCATTTCCACCTCCACCGGTTGCCAGCAAAAAGCGTGCCAATGTGACTGCGGTGCTATAACCGCTGTGGATCGTCCGCCGTCAGCACGCCGCGCACGTTGCCGGTGTTCAGCGTGCCGGCCGGCTCAAACAGCAGGACGTGAACTTCCTCGTGGGCCACCGGGCGGTGCTCCACGCCTCGCGGCACAATCAGGAACTCGCCTTCGCCGAGCTCCATAGCCTGCTCGCGGCCCTCGCCATCACGGTAATCCATGCGAAAGGCGCCGCGGACCACCAGGAACAATTCATCCTCCGCTTCGTGACGATGCCAGACGAACTCGCCCTGAAACTTGGCTACTTTGACCTGCTGGCCATTTAGCTCGCCGAGAATTTTCGGACTCCAGTGGTCCGTGAACAGGGACAGTTTCTCCGCGAGATTTATCTTTTGCATTGGCGCTCAGGCCCGCTGCGCGGTCCACTTGGCCTGCCCGTATTCGCCCAACCGCACCACTCCTTCGATGCGGTCGCCCTGCACGTCGCCGGCGAATTCGTAATGCAGATGGGTACCCTGGATGCGCTGGCTGCTGCGGATCGAGACACGCCGCCCATCCACGTCGCCGGTCAAGCTTCCGGTGAGAATATCGCCCCGGTGGGTGCCGCTCAGCGTAGCTTCGTGCAGTGCTATGGTCAGGTGGTGATGTGACAATCCGGACATGAAGATCAGCTCCGCGTTCCACTCTCCGGCGACATTGACGGACGGGGCCTCGATTTCCGGAACAGCGATCTTCGGCGGCTTGGCCAGCAGCTTGTAAATCGCCGCTGCCGCAATCCGGTCGTCGCCGGGCATCATCATGTAGGGCATGATGACGATGGAACTCGGCTGGCCGTCCCGGCGCGTGCCGCTCCCGCCGTTCACGGCGATGCGCGGCTGGCCGTGATAGAGGATTTCCTCCGCCTCGGCGCCGGTGATACCCAATTGCCGCGTGTCCCAGCGTAGCCGCAGGCGGGGAGCGTGGTTCGAGAGATCCGCGGGTTGCAGGATCTCGCTCGAGACGCCCGGCACGCGAGTGGCCTGCTCCGCGATATTGTCGAGCCACGACTGCCACTGCTTCCATTCGGCGTCGTGATCGCGCTTCACCCACATCTCGACGGCGGCGAGCATACCCATGATCTCCTCTTTGCCTACCTTGAGGGAGCGCCCGAAGGCATGGTGAGGCGCGCTATTGATCCAGGCCGCGTGTATCAGGTCTTTCGGTCCCAACAGCAGCCCCGCCGCCTGCGGACCGCGCAGACACTTTCCGCCGCTGTACGCCACCATGGTGGCGCCCTGGCGCAAATGAATATTCGGAATGGTAAGGGTTTCGGCCGCGGCGTCCACCAGCACCGGCACGCCCTTCCGCCGCGCCATGGCGCAGGCATTCTCGATGGAAAGCTCTCCCTTCTCCGCCGCCGGGCAGGAGAGAATCATGACCATGGCGGTTTGCGGCCCCAGGGCGGCTTCGAATTGCGCGGCGGTCTCGACTTCGACCATCTTCACGCCCAGCATCCTCACCGCGTGGTCGTACTCGTTGCGCGAATAGAGCGGCACGACGACTTCATTCTTCAGGCCGGTGAGATCAGGCACGCGCTGCATCTTCTCGGGGTCTCCGCCGGCGATGCATGCGGAAGTAGCGTGGGTCAGGGCCGCGGCGCACCCCGCCGTGACCATGCCCCAGTCCGCCTTGGTCAGGTCAGCGAGACGTTGGCCCACAGCCTCCATCAGCTCATCCATGTGCACATAGGCATGCGAGGCCGCTTCCATGGCCTGCTTGACCTCGGGCAAGGTCTGCGAGCCGGAAATAATGGTGTAGGTGCCCCTGCAATTGACCAGAGGAGTGACGCCGATGGACTGGTACAGGTTGGCGCCCAACTCGAGCGTGGCCGCGGGCGCGGCCCGTAAAGGCTCCTTTACCGCGGCAGACACTCCGGCCGCGGCCAACATGGCGCCAGAGCGGAATAACCCGCGCCGGCTCACTTTCGAATATGGCATGAAAACCACCCCACTTACGATGATGCTAGTCTGTTTGTGGGCAGCAACGCAAGCGGCGCGCGCCCCGTCTGTCGGCCATGTCGATCAAGTCGCGCTACGAATTCGAGAAGCTCCGCGCGATAGGCGGAATCGTACGCAAGGCTCTGGACTCCATGGCCGCGGCGGTACGGCCCGGAGTCGCCACCGCGGAGCTCGATCGAATTGGGGCGGAAGTGCTCGCCAGGCACGGCGCCGAATCCGCGCCGCCGAAGGTTTACGGCTTCCCGGCCGCCGTTTGCATCAGCGTCAACGATGAGGCGATTCACGGCATACCGGGCAGCCGCGTCATCCGCGCCGGAGATCTGGTGAAGCTCGACCTGGTGGCCGAGAAGGATGGGTTTTATGCCGACGCGGCCGTCACCGTCACCGCCGGCGAGGCCACCGAAATGGCACGTAGGCTGGTGCGCTGTGCCGAAACGGCCTTCCACCACGGCGCGGAAGCCGCGCGGGCCGGCAACCGGGTCCACGACATCGGACGGGCGGTCGAGCGCGAAACCCGCCACTGCGGTTTCAGCGTGCTGCGCGAGCTATGCGGCCACGGGGTAGGCCGCGGCATCCACGAGCCGCCGACCGTGCCCAATTATCACGACCCGCGTTTTCGCGCGCGGCTTACCGAAGGGCTGGTTATCACCATTGAACCGATTGTGGCCGCCGGCGAGGGCCGCACGGAGCTGCAGCCGGACGGCTGGACCATACGCACGGCTGACCGCAGTCTCTCGGCCCATTTCGAGCACACCGTGGTGATCACCCGCGGGGCGCCGCTGCTGCTGACCGGGAATTGAGACGCGGAGACACGGTGACGCGGAGACACGGTGACTGCGAGCGCTGGTCAGACATCCCGCGCCACCCGAAAACCGATATGGCCCGTCGAAGTGTCCGGCTCGGTTCCCGTGCGCGCCGCGTTGCGATACCTGCGGCAATAGGATTCGTGACACAGATAAGAGCCGCCCTTCATCACGCGTGTGGCTCCCGAAGGCGGTCCAACCGGATCCGTGCGCGTGGTCTCCACGTGCCACAGCGCATCGAAGAAATCGGCGCACCATTCCCAGGTATTGCCGACGGCGTTGAAGAGTCCGAAGCCGTTCGGCTCGAAGGTATCCGCGGGCGCGACATTGGTGTACCCGTCTTCGCCGAGATCGACATCGGGAAACCTTCCTTGCCAGATGTTGCACATGTGGCGGCCGGCGGGAGTCAGTTGGTCGCCCCAGGGATAGGTCTTCCGATCGAGCCCGCCGCGCGACGCGCACTCCCATTCGGCTTCGGTGGGCAGCCGGTAGCCCGCCCACGCGCAATAAGCCAGCGCATCGTTCCAGGATACGTGTACCGCCGGGTGATGCGGGCGGCCGCGAAGGGATGAGTCCGGGCCTTCCGGATGGGCCCAATCCGCTCCGTCCACCCGCACCCACCAAGGCGCGCCGGGCATGGCCGGTCCCCGCAGAGGCTCCGGCACGTGATTGCGGAAGACGAACGACCAGCCGAAGCGCTCGGCCTCCGTGCGATAGCCCGCCGTCCGCACGAACTCGGCGAACTGCTCGTTCGAGACCGCGTACTTCGAGACGCAGAAGGCGCTCAGAGTCACCTGGCGCACCGGAGCTTCGCCGTCAGTGGGAAACGATTCCGGCGATTCGCTTCCCATGCGGAACGGGCCGCCCTCCAGGCGCACCATGTTTTCGAGCGATCCGCTGGTGGCGCGGGGGCGCGCGGCGGACATGTGCACGGAGCTTTCGATCCGCGCGAGACGCTGCCTGGTGGGCGCACAGCAGGGCGGCATTTCAGTTGGCGGCGGCCTGCTCGGCCGGAACCAGGCGGATCTGGGCGCGAGAGCGCAGCTCCGCGACCTCCCGGAGATAAGCGCGGTGCTGGTTCTGCAGCGTCAAAACACGCTCAATATCGGCGCGCACTTCCTCGAAGCTCGCTCGACCGGCGGCCGTCTTCCCGCGCAGTTCCGCGATGTGGAATCCGAAAGGCGTGCGAAAGACGCCGGTGCGCTGCCCCGGCTCCAGGGCGCGGATTGCGTCTTCGAATTCCTGTACCATCTCGCCGGCAGGGAATTGGCCGAGATCCCCTCCTTTGCCTTTGCAGTCCGAATGTTTTTCCGCAACTTCGGAAAACGGCGCGCCGCGCTCCAACTCGGCCAGCGCTGCTTCGATTCCCGCCCGCGCCTGCTCTTCGGCCTGCTCGCCGTTGACGTGCTTCACGATGTGCGCGGCATGGAAAAGCTCGGGGCTGTGAAAATTCTCGCGGTTGGCCTGATAAAAAGCTTCTACCTCCGCGGGTGTTGCCTGGGCCGCTCCGGCCGCCATCTCGCTACTGATGCGCTGCAGCCGGAACTGCCGCTCGATCTCGCGGCGCAGGAGGGTGTCGTCGAATGCTTCGCGGCAGCCTCCCGTTAATTTCTGCCGCTTAAGCGCCTGCTCGAAGGCGTTCGCGTCGATAGGCCGCGGATCGTTGGCAGCGGCTTGCTCGACCAGCACCCGATCGATAGCCGAGTATTCCGCCGCTGCCCGCAGACGCCGCGCGCGCTCGGCCTCGTCGGGAATTGTCTTCCATCGCAGATCGCGGCCAATGCGCTCGGATTCCTGGCGGATCAACTCCTCCGATACGGCTTGACCATTCACCAGGTATGGCATGGGTCACTTTTGTGGGACGTTGCACGATGCGGAGCAGTGCCCTAGATAGACCAGATAGGCGTTGAGGGCAGCCTCATTTGCTGACTCTAACTGACTGGGGATGCCGTACAACTGATTCTGCACGGCAGTGTTCAGGTAGCTGTTGTAGTAGGCTTGGGCCTGGGTCTGAAGGACCGTATCCCCACTCGCCGACACGGACGCCGGGCCCTGATTGCCGAGTTCGCCGTAGTTTCCGTAGGGATATGCCGTGGTAGCGCTGTAATCGTAGAACTCGAACTGGGGGTAGCTGCCCGTCGTGGGATTTTTAACCGGCGTCGTGGCGCAGGATTTCCAGAAGGTGTACATCCCCAACTTTCCACCACCGTACGTCCCCGAACCCGCCGGGTTCACCGTGACGTCCACGGTACGGAAGGCGATGGCGTGGCTGGGGGATCCGCTCGCTTCTGGGTATTCGTCGCTGGTATGCAGGATATAGGGCTGGCTGGTTTGCCCGTTGGGGTTCGGGTTGGCGCACGAGATCCCAGGCGCCAGGCGGTGCTGTTGGGCCTGGTTGCCCATGAATACGGCATCTGCGATGTTTTCGCGGCCGTTCAGATAATACACCATGTCCGACGGGTTGCTTCGCCAACTGTTATTGCCAAGCGCCAGGTAGTAGAAGAAAGGCAGTATGTCCACGCTGGAACAGACGAAGGAACTGGAGATCGACGTGTTGTTCTGGCGGTTGGCCGGGTAGCTGATGTACAACGGCACGTTGAGGGCCTCATCGTAGAGCGCGCCGCCCTTTTCATGCATTTCGTGCGATCCACCATAGTCGCCGTGGTCGGAAGTGAAGATCACTACAGTATTATTCCACGGGGCGTTATTGGCGCCATTGGCCTGGAGCAACGTTACGATCTGCCCGATCTTCTCGTCCACCGAAGCCTGGATCCAGAAGTAATAGTTCAGAAACTGAAGCCACCCGTCAAGACTGTTGTTGTACACCGACCCGTATCTGCCATTCGCGTACGACTGGAAAAAGGCCTGCAATCCGGGCTTCCCGTACTGGTTTGTGGTGGTGTTAAGCGTTGCATATGGCTGGCTCCCGGGGCTGTCCGGGTTGTTCCAGGGGACGTCCCCATTCACGGCAGGGGGCGCCACGGTGTATAGGCTGCTGTCATACGCGGGGATGGTCTCGGTTTCGCACGAGGTGGTGCAGGTAGTTCCGCCGTAGGTGACCTCGGTGGTTTCGGTTGGCGGGGGCAGGTATCCCGCGGCCAAGGGGTTTGCGGCGCTGCAGTAGTAGCCGCTGCACCCCGATGCCGGCGCCAGCGCGAAGGCGTACGGGAAGGCCTCTATGTCGTGCGCATTAACGAAGCTGACGGCGAGGAACCAAGGCGATGCTGGTATGTGCTGCGCCCAGAATTCCGTGAAAGCATAGGCGATCGCAGCATCGTTAAGCTGTAAGTATTTGCCGGGCGCGACGGGCGGGTTCTCGCCGCTCGGGAAGGTTGACTTGTAATCCGGGATGTCGTGTCCCTCGAGGAAATCGCCGCCGTTGCCTTCGTCCATCATTCCGTTTGGCGAGGGGTACGCCTGGCCGTAGCCGAACGGGCTCGTGGTGGTCTCCAGGTTAGGAATGCAATACGGGTTGGTAAACCCAAAGTCCACGGGGCCGGCGCCGCCCTGGAAGCAGTTCCCCGAGGGAGCCGGCTCCTGGGGATTGGCGGACAGGTGCCACTTCCCAATCCAGGCGGTGTCATATGAACTGCTCCCCGACCCGTCTCCATACTCCAGCACCTGCGAGAGCACGTCCCCGATGGTCGGGAATCCTCCATCGGAGTACGGCAGGAGCGAAGGGGGGTAGGGATTGCCGGGGGCCTGCGTTTCGAAAATGCAGGTCTGTTGCGCGTACAGACCTGTCAACAGGGTGGCCCGCGACGGCGAGCAGCTGGTCGCGGCCACGAAATAGTTCGGGAAAACATATGAGCTGTTCCGCACATAGGCTATGTTCGGCAGCAGATCGTCGATGGCGGACTGTCCCCCTGACGGCAGCCAGCGCGGCGCGCGAATCTGGTCCGTCATGATCAGTAGAATGTTGGGCTGGGTGTAGCCGCACTGGATGTACGTCGTTCCAGGGTTTCCGCAGGAATCATGGCCGGCGGCCAGCGCGCCAGTGGGCGGCGGATACAGGCCCAGCGCGATGGTGTCCGGCGCAGCGGGCGCGATGTTCCCAAACGAGTCCTTGTAGTAGTGGATCGCGGCGTCGTGGGCGCTGGCCGATGCACCCCCGCGCTGCAGTATCGCTCCCGCGGCGGCTGCCGCTCCCAATGCGCCAAGAAAATTCCGACGGCTAAGGCCGCTTCGGTTCGGATCGTCCTGCCTCTCATGCATACGGCCTCCCTCCGGATGTACGAAATGTCCAGTATGGTTAGTATGCATAGTATGCACGCGGAGATAGCTCGCTGTCAATTCGCTTTTGTCAATCGCTTTTAGTGCCCGCGTATCGGCAGTGGTGGCTGTTTTACAATCGAAGTACGCATGCCTTCCGCCGAGAGAGTGCAGTGGGCCAAGATTCGGAGCGCCATTCTGGCCGCCTCCGCCATCTCCGTCCTCGGGGTGCTCGTCTATTTGCTGAGCGGCGGCACCTGGCTGAAGGCCAAGACCTTCCTCAGCACTTATCTACCCGATTCGACCGGCGTGACTCTCGATACGCCCGTGCTGCTGAATGGCGTCCACATCGGCAAGGTGGACGGGCTGCGCCTCACCAAGTCGAAGGATCCCAACCGCGTGATCGAAGTGCGGCTGAAGGTCGAGGAGGAGTTCCTCCCGCACATTCCCGAAGACTCGCGCACCGGCGTAGACTCCGCGACAATGCTCGGCGACAAGTACATAGACATCACCATGGGCCGCAGCCCGCGGCCCGTGAGACCCGGCGGGGAGCTGCGCTTCCGCCCGCCCAGCGCCCTGGTGAAAAGCATCGATCTGGAGCAGCTCGAAGTACAGTTGCGGGGCATCGACCAGATCATTACCGACGTCCAGGACGGCAAGGGGAGCCTGGGTGTATTCGTGGCCGGCGACCAGATGTACAGCAGTGTGCTGGACGGAGTCACGCATATAGACAAGAGCTTGCGCGCCGCCGTCAGCACCAACACCCGACTGGGCCAGTTCCTGTACAGCGCCCAGGGGATCGAAGAACTGAGCGCGCCCGTGCACCAACTCGACGACCGGCTAGCGAAGTTCGAAGCCAGCCCTTACCTGCGCAATACATCGCAATACGACCAGGTCCGCGATCAAATCGAACAAGTGCGCCGCACGCTGGCGGATCTGAATGCGGGCAAGGGCGCCGGCGGACAGCTGCTAGCCAGCGACGCCGCTTACATCGAGTGGAACCGGCGCCTGGCGGCCTGGATCGAATCGGTGGACGCGCTGAATTACGGCGAGGGCGCCATGGGCCATCTGCTGGTGAATGCGCAAACCTACGAATCTCTCCATGGCATGCTACAGGACCTCGCCACCACGGTGAAGGAATTTCGCGAGGATCCGCAGAAGTTCCTGCGGCTTAAAATTTTTTGATGCGACCGTTACGGAGCGAACGAGTTGGCCTGCGGCCCCATCAAAAAAGTAAGGAACTTGGGATAGTCCAATGCAATATTGGACAACGCCATGTGGGCTCGGGGCGGGGCGGACGCCATAGCTCGCTCATAAGGGCCAACAGAGGGAAATAAGCTGTGGCAAGCGCGACAACCAGCAGGATTGTTTGGTGGCTACTTCCCCGAACGACTTCGTGGGCGCGGCGTCGGCAGATCGGCGGATAGGGCATTTTCCGTGCTGGCATGGATAGGTCCAGGCTGGCCGACCAGCACTAACGGCTACACAGGAGTATCTCCGGGCCGATGGCTGCCAGAGCCTGGGATCAGAATAGGCATATTGACAAGAAGCCGCTGGTGCCCTATGATGTAAAGTACTTTTCGTTGCGCTCCTTTAGATCACTAGCCGCTGAGGTGCTGATGAATTTCCCACTGATGAAGCAGCCGAGCGCCTTGCTTCCAATCGCAATGTCCGTAGCCGCCCTGACTTTGGTGCTGGGTGACGTTGCGATATTTGGCGTCGTGCATGAAGCCGATGAGGGGACCGCGGCTCATCTCTGGCAACTTCTCATGGCTGGACAGGTACCAGTAGTCGCGTACTTTGCGCTGAAATGGCTCCCGCGTGCTCCAGGACACGCGTTGCGTATGCTCGCGCTCCAAGCCGTCTCGGCCCTCGCCGCATGCGCCCCCGTCTACTGGTTCAAGCTGTAATGCCCGCGACGGCCTGACACGGAACGCAAATTGTAAACGAAATCGCCGAGACTTAACAGAATGTCTCCTTCAAGCATTGCGTATTCCACGCGAACGATGAAGCGACCATTTTGATGTCGTCGCCCACCGTAAGCGGGAATTGGTCAGACCGCCTTCGGAGGGGGGAACCATCTAATGCACGCCACGCCCCCACGAAACGGCAATATACCGGCGGCGAGACCACCCTTATTTTTAACGCCTATGCGTCAGGAGCGGGCTCCCTCAGCGTTCAACGGCTCTATGGGGTGCCTGTACGATTCGTGGCGGGCGGGGCAATGCGATTCGATTGCAGTTGTTGAGCGATCATTACCGGTTCCACGGCGGAGCCCGCAACATTGCGCGGATTGAAGTGTCCGTCCTCTACCCAGGCAAGCGCTAAGCCTCCACCAAGGTAGGGATGCAGCACGGCGAGCGACGTGAGCGGCACGATATACCTTTTGGACTTAATCAGGGATTCGAGCACGCTGCGCACCGCGCTGCTACGGGGCTCCGTACCTGGAACCTGCGCGATGACGAAACTCGAGAATAGAAGATCGGGATGCCGTATGCGGTAGCGCACCAGGCACTTGGCCGCCTGTTTAGGCGTCATAATGCCCAGGTCGGCCCCGAAGCTGCGGTGAACGGCCTTCGGATAGTAGAAGTCGATCGCCTGCCTGGCGAAGTCTGCGCAATTGTGAAACAGAAGGTTGAAATGGCTTTTGTTCGAGCGGGAGTTGAACGCCTGAATGAACTCATCGTCCTGCTCTTCGGTGGTTTCGATTTCAAACGTATAAATCGTCCGGTCATAAGCGGCGCCGATCAGTTGCGTCCAATCTCCCTGTGGCATGCTGCCGTCACTTTCGTCGGGCGCGACGTCCTCCAAGTGTTCCCGCCGGTAATCGTCGCGCAGCAGGGCGACATCTTCGGTGCTTACCTTCTGCGGAACTTGTTCCGCCCCAGCCACGGCGTAGAGGTACGGGATCAGGGGAATAGCGATCCAATCGTATCCGGCGATCCGGTGGTACCGGCTGATGACTACACCCTGCTCTCCCTCGTCGCAGCGCCGCAAGGAGAGCAATGAGTCCGCGCAAACACGCGAAAGATAAATTGCCGCGTGCCCCGTGGGAGTCATGCCGCCGAAAGCGCCGAACGGCTCTTCCAGAAAGAGCGCCACGTCGGCGCGCGCCATAGCCGCGCCCAACAGCAGCCATATAAAAGATACTTGCAAGCTCTTCATTACCGAGCGTCCACCATATGCAGAGCATGTAGCTTGCCACAACCCGTCCGCCAGTGTCTCTGCCAAGACGTCACAACTATGGAGACGTTGCCGATCAGTGCGATGTTTCTCGTTTTCAACGACGTAACCTCGGCACATTCGAGCAACGTCGGAAGAGACACGAGGTCGAATGGAGGCCTAAGTCAGGGCGCTAACTATAACAGCGCGGGGTCCAGGGCATTCGATACTGCCGGAGAAATAACTCGCGGCTCGCCGTGTAGAAACCGGAGCAACTCATCTTGCGAGCTTTCAAAGTAGGAATCCAGAAACTCCTGCAAGGCCAGGCGCCGCAGCGTATCGCGCGAAACGGCCGGCGCGTATACGAAAGCGCGGCCCGCTTTGGCGCGGGTGATGAGGCCGCGCCGCGCCAGGCGGTCAAGCACCGTCATCACCGTGGTGTAGGCCAGCGGGTGGCTCTCGGCGACTGCTTGGCGCACATCCTTGACGCTGCCTTCGCCCAGCGCCCAAAGCGCCGTCAGGCAGGCGAGTTCCAGCGGCGGCGGAATGTCGCGCGCGACGCGGGCCTTGCGCATCAGACCCCTGGCTTCGGCTCCGCGGGCTGTAGCGCCTGGAGCAGTTTGCTGGCAAACGGGGAGTTGTTTTTCGGCGCCTCCGCGGAGAGCGACGGCTGCTTGG
>Ga0302324_100008066_pt1 | contig 22266 bp, 29 predicted proteins | sample Palsa_T0_1_FD_201949 | JGI IMG/M metagenome (GOLD analysis project Ga0302324, IMG submission 201949) | Peat permafrost microbial communities from Stordalen Mire near Abisko, Sweden - Palsa_T0_1 | ecosystem: Environmental > Terrestrial > Soil > Palsa > Peat permafrost | place: Sweden: Abisko...
CACGCCTTCCCGGCGGATCACTTTGCAGTTCTCACATATCGGCTTGACGCTTGGACGTACTTTCACAGGGTCTTGCACCTCGGGTTATCGGGTCTTTTGGGAAGACCCACTAGAGCGAACTTGCCCGTCGCGGCAGGCGCTGAACGCCGATTGGCGCACACACCTAATGGCCCGCGGGGACGGGGTTACATGATAGCGCGCGCTGGGCCGTACCGTCCATGCGCGACGCATCCGCGACGGCCCCAGTGACGGCGTGTTCGGCGGGGGTCTCAGGCGGGGGTCTCAGGCCGGGACCGTCAGTATCTCCGGACCGTTGTCGGTGACCGCGATCGTATGCTCGAAGTGCGCCGACAGGCTCCCGTCGGCCGTCATGACAGTCCAACCGTCATCCAGCAGGACCGTCTCGGCGGCGCCCACATTCACCATAGGCTCGACAGCGAACACCATGCCCGTGCGGAGCCTGGGCCCCGGGTTGCCGGGCCAATAGTTGGGGACGGCCGGGTCCTCGTGCATCTCGGTCCCGATCGCATGGCCCACGTAACCCCGGACCACCGAAAAGCCGGCTCCTTCGGCCACGGTCTGGACGGCCAGGCCGACGTCGTGGAGGCGGTTACCCTCCACAAGCTGGCTAAGCCCGGCCACCAGGCTCTCTTCGGTCACCCGGAGCAGCTTTTCCGTGAGAGCCGGCACATCGCCCACCGCGACGGTAACCGCGGCATCACCGTGGTAGCCCTGGATGATCGCCCCGCAATCGATTGAGATGATGTCGCCTTCCTTGAGCGCGTATGGCCCAGGGATCCCGTGGACGATGACGTTGTTGGGCGAAGCGCAGATGACGGCGGGGAAGCCGTGGTAACCCAGGAAATTGGAGCGCGCGCCACGGCGCTCGAGCACCTCGCGTGCCAGTTTGTCGAGCTGCGCCGTGGTAACCCCAGGACGTGCGCCCGCCGAAGTGACTTCCAGCATCTCGGCCACGACCCTCCCGGCCTTGCGCATCTTGTCTATCTCATCTGGCCGGCGCCTCATGTCCCCACGCTACCGCTACTGGTGAAGGGCCTTGCGCTGGCGGACCGACTCGACAGCGGCGACGACGCGTTCGGTCACCTCGTCGGGATCACCGACGGCATCGACCGTGGCCAGCAGCCCCTGGTCCCTGTACCAGTCCACCAACGGGGCGGTCGCCGACTCGTAGATTTCGAGACGCCGCCTCACCGCGTCCTCGGTGTCGTCGTCTCGCTGGACGAGCTTGCCGCCACAGGCATCGCACGACCCGGGCACCTTGGGCGGGTTGTCTACGACGTTGTAGTTCGCACCACAGCTCGGGCAGACACGCCTGCCCGCGATGCGGCGCAGGACCACTTCCGTGCTGACGTCGAGGTTGATGACAACGTCAAGGCCCCTTGGCCCGAGCATGCCGGCCAGCGCCTCGGCTTGGACGATGTTGCGCGGGACGCCGTCGAGCACGAAACCGGCCGGCTCCGCCTTGCCTTGCAAGAGGTGCTCCTGCAGGACCGCCATCACGACGTCGTCGGGTACGAGCTCCCCACGGTCCATGTAACCCTGCGCCATGCGGCCGAGCTCAGTGCCATTGCGCGCAGCGGCCCGGAAGGCGTCCCCGGTCGAGATGTGGGGGGCCCCGTAAAGGCTCGACAGGCGCGCCGCCTGGGTACCCTTGCCTGATCCCTGCCGCCCGAGCATCACGATCCGGGCGGTCCCATCCGGGTTTGGCCGCGCAGCCCCTGTCTGTCTCCCGGGACCGGCCATCAACCGCGCGCGGGGAGCGAGTAGGGCACTAGCGCAGGAGGCAGGGCACTAGCGCAGGAAGCCCTCGTAGTTGCGCAACATCAGCTGGCTGTCGACCTGCTTCATGGTCTCCAGCGCCACGCCTACGGCAATGAGGAGCGTGGTGCCCGCGAACGGGTAGTTCTGGATGTTCCAAAGGGCCAGGAAAATAGACGGCAACAGCGCCACGAGCGCCAGGAACAGGGCACCAGGCAGGGTTATGCGATAGAGGATGTTCTGCAGGTGGCGCTCTGTCGGGAAACCAGGCCGGATGCCCGGGATATAACCGCCTTGCTTGCGGATCACGTCGGCCTGCTGGTGAGGGTCGAACGTTATGCCCGCGTAGAAGTAGGCAAAGAGCAGGATGAGCACGCCGTAGATCGAGATGTAGACCAGGTTGCCCGGCTGTGCAAGGTGCGTGCTTATCCAGGTCTGCACATCCTTGCCCCAGCCCGTGCTCGGGAAGACGTTGGAGATGAGCAGGGGGAAGTAGAGCACCGACGCAGCAAAGATGATGGGCACCACACCGCCGGTGTTGAGCTTCATCGGGATGTAGGTGCTCTGGCCGCCGTACATTCGCCGCCCTACCACTCTCTTGGCAAAGGTGACGGGTATCCGCCGCTGGCACTGCTCGATGAACACGATCATCACCAGGAAGGTCAGGGCGAGCAGCAGGAGGAAGGTGAACTTGGGCCAGCCGGCGGACTTGAGCAGGGCATCGCCCTGCGTCGGCAAGCCCGCGATCACGTTGGTGAAGATCAGCACCGACATACCTTGGCCGACCCCGCGCTGGGTGATCAGCTCGGCGAGCCACATGACAACTACCGTGCCGGCGGTCATGGTGAGCACCACGAGCAGCACGCGCGGCACCGTGAAATCGGGGATGAGGTCCACGTTGAGCGGCACGGACGAACCGAGCAAGCCGCCGCCGCCGTTGTGGAACGCATAGGCGAGACCAGTCGACTGCATGATGGCCAGGGCGATGGTCATGTACCGCGTGACCTGGGTCAACTTGCGCTGGCCGCTCGGCCCTTCCTCTCGCCATTGCTCGAACTTGGGGATGACCACCATCAGCAGCTGGATGATGATCGAGCTCGTGATGTACGGCATGATCCCGAGCCCGAAGACAGCCATCTTGGTCAAGGCGCCACCGGAGAAAAGGTTGAGGTACGCAATGACCCCGCCCTTGTTCGCAGCAGCGGCAAGGGACTGGACGGCGTTGAAGTCCACGCCGGGACAGATGATGTTGTCCCCGAGCCGGTACACCCCGATTATGAACAGGGTGAACAGGATCTTGTTGCGCAGGTCCCCGATAAGGAAGGCTGCTTTTAAGTTTCGGATGCTGGTGGGTATCGGCATATCGGCGGCCTCGAACTGCTCCTGGTCCTAGTGTCCCTGTCCGGTACTGTCAGTCCCTAGTCCTAGCATTGCAGCTACCTGCTTGTGAGCGCGTTGCCCTTGGCGGGCGGGCGGCCGTGCCCAAAAGGCGGGGGAATGACCTGGACAGAGCCTCCTGCAGCCTTGATCGCGGCCTGCGCGGAGGCAGAAAAAGCGTGCGCAGAGACGTCGAGCCGGCGCGTCAGCTCGCCGTCCCCGAGGACCTTCACGAGGCCTTTTTTGTGGACCAGGCCGACCTCGCGGAGAGCCTCCGGGGTCACCTCGGAGGCCTCCATATGTTCCAGGGTGTCCAGGTTGACCACGGTGTACTCGACCCTGAAGGGGTTCTTGAAGCCTTTCAGTTTGGGGATCCGCTGGCTCAACGGGAGCTGGCCTCCCTCGAAACCCGGCCTCATTGTGTCGCGAGCGCCTAGGCCCTTGGTGCCGCGGCCGGCGGTCTTGCCGCCCTTGCCGGCGATACCGCGCCCGACGCGGCGGCGGGCCTTGGTTGAACCAGGAGCCGGGGTCAGGTCATGGATCTTCATTTGTCCGTCCCTTCGCCGTCTGTGCGGACCTCGACCAAGTGGGCAACCCGCGCAACCATGCCACGTATCTCGGGGCGGTCGGGCAGGACGTGCGTCCGGCCGATCCTGCCAAGACCAAGCGCACGGAGAGTGCCGCGGTGCTTGGGCTTGGTGCCGATCCCCGAACGGACCTGCTTTATCTCAATAGTGGCTTCGGCCGCGTGAGACGGGGCCTTAGCGGCCGGGGCCTCAGCGGCTGGGGCCTCAGCGGCTGGGGCCTTAGCGGCTGGAGCCTTAGCGGCTGGACTAGTACCCGTTGGCGCAGCCTTGACGGCGATAGCTTTAGCCGGAGCCATCAGGCGACCTCAAATGGTACGTGCGGGGCTTGCTGGGCGGCCTGGTAGGCGCGCAGCACCCCGGCTGGCGTGACTTCTTCGGGCGAGAGCCCCCGGCGACGTGCCACCTCGTCGGGGCGCATCAGCGCCCTCAGGCCAGCCATCGTTGCCTGCGCGACGTTGATGCTGTTGGAAGAACCAAGGGATTTCGCTACGACATCATGGATGCCGGCGAGCTCAAGGATCGGCCGCGCCGCGCCGCCGGCGATCACGCCGGTCCCGGGAGCAGCCGGCTTCAGGAGCACCCGGCCAGCACCTGCTTCGCCGATCACGGGGTGGGTGATGGTGGAACCAGCCAGGGGCACCTTGACGAGGGTCTTCTTGGCCTCCTCGATGCCTTTTTGGACAGCGAGCCCGGCTTCCTTGGCCTTGCCATAGCCCAGGCCCACGGTCCCTGCGCCATCGCCGACAACCATGAGCGCGGCAAAGCTGAAGCGCCGGCCGCCCTTCACGACTTTGGCGACGCGGTTGACCTTGATCGTGCGGTCCTGGTACTGCTGCTGCTCAGCCATTTCTAGAACTCCAGTCCAGCTTCTCGGGCCGCGTCTGCCAGAGCAGCAACCCTTCCGTGGTACATAAAACCGCCCCGGTCGAACGCCACCTTAGTGACGCCCGCCGCCTTGGCCCTCTCGGCGAGGAGCTTGCCCACTGCCGCTGACGCGGTGCGGTTACCCGTTGGCCCTTTTGCACGGACGGCGGGCTCGAGCGAGGAGGCAGCCGCGAGCGTACGCCCAGAGATGTCGTCGATTACCTGGCCCACGACGTGGCGGTTCGAACGGAACACGGCCAGACGGGGGCGCAGCGTGGTGCCGCTCACCTTTTTCCGCACGCGGTAGTGGCGCCGGGCCCGTGCGCTCTGCTTGTCCTTCACGTTGCTCATAGTCGTCTCACTTCGCAGCCTTTCCGGCCTTGCGCCGGACCACTTCGCCTGCGTAACGCACACCCTTACCCTTGTAGGGCTCGGGTTTGCGGAGCTTGCGGATCTTTGCGGCGACCTCGCCAACGGCCTGCTTGTCGCTGCCACGCACGGTTATCCGGGTGGGCGCCGGCACCTCGAAGGTAATCCCCTGGGGCGCTTCGACGACAACGGGATGGCTGAAACCAAGAGCAAGTTCGAGGGTGCCCGGGCCTTTGGCGATCGCCCGGTAGCCAACGCCGACAATTTCGAGGTCCTTCGAAAAACCGGTGGTCACGCCTACCACCATGTTGTTGACCAGGGTGCGGGTCAACCCGTGCAGGGATCGATTGACCCTCTCGTCATCGGGGCGTTCGACGACGAGCACCTGGCCGTCCTGGCGGACGGTGATCTCGCCCGCCACCTGATGGCTGAGCGCGCCACGTGGCCCCGTGACCGTTACGGAACGGCCATCGAGCGCGACGCTCACCCCGGAGGGGACCGGCACCGGTGTACGACCTATTCGGGACATACCGCACTCCTCAACAAACCACTGCTCCTCGACAAACGCCTACTCCTCAAAACCAATGCTCCTCGACAACTCTCTAAATCTCTCTCCACCGCGCCCGGGCTCACCAGACGTAGCAGAGGATCTCGCCACCGACACGGCGCTTGCGGGCCTCCCGGTCGCTCATGAGGCCCTGGCTTGTAGACAGTACGGCAACGCCCAGGCCGCCAAGGACGCGGGGTAACTTGTCGGCCCCAGTGTAGACACGGAGCCCTGGCTTGGAGACGCGCCGTACACCCGAGATGGTCCGGGTGCGGTCGGCAGCATATTTCATCGTCACTTCCAGGAAGCTGCCTGGACGTTTTTCGTCGCTCGTGACTTTGAAGCTCGTTATGTAGCCCTCGCGGACCAGGATCGCCGCAAGTGCCTCCTTGACCTTGGAAGAAGGCATCCGCACCGTGTCATGATGCGCAACATTGGCGTTGCGCAGCCTGGTCAGCATGTCAGCGATCGGGTCAGTCATAGTCATGTGCCGTTACCTCCTACCAACTCGACTTGGTCACGCCAGGTATCTCGCCGGCGTGGACAAGCTCACGCAGGCAGATACGGCACAGCCCGAACTTACGCAGCACTGAGTGCGGCCTCCCGCACCGCCGGCACCTGGTGTAGGCCCGGACCTTGTACTTCGGCTTGCGCTGCGACTTAATGACGAGAGCCTTTTTGGCCATGTAGTCCTTGCTCCTAAGACTCGTTCGGGTCTAGTTCGATCGGGGGCTGCATCAAGCGGCACCTTCTTTGCGGAAAGGAAAACCAAAAGCATCCAGCAGCGCACGGCCTTCGCCGTCGGTCCTACCGGTGGTCACGATCGTCACGTCCATCCCCCTGGGCGCGTCGATCTTGTCGTAGTCGATCTCGGGGAATATCAGCTGCTCGGTGACCCCGAAGGTGTAATTGCCTCGGCCGTCGAAACCTTTGGGCGAGAGCCCTCTGAAGTCACGGATACGCGGGATCGCAAGAGAGATGAGCCGGTCGAAGAACTCCCACATCCGGTCGCCCCGCAGCGTCACCTTGGCCCCGATGGCGTTGCCCTCGCGGAGCTTGAAAGCTGCGATCGACTTCCTGGCCTTTGTGACAATGGGCTTCTGCCCGGCTATCAGGGTCAGGTCCCGCACTGCACCCTCTAGAAGGGAGGCTTGAGCGACGGCCTTGCCGACCCCCATGTTGATCACGATCTTTTCCATCCGCGGTACAAGCATTGGATTTGGGAGCCCGAGGTCCTTCTGAAGGGTGCCTTTCAGCTCACTGGCGTAACGGGTACGCAGGCGCGGCGGTTCGCTCGGCCTCGGCGGGCGGCCCGGGGCCGCCTTGAGGGCTGCCGGCCCTCTCGACGAGCCTCCCCGGGCCGACGGCCCCGCGTTCGGCGTGGCGGCCTTGCGAGGGACCGATGAACCCCTGGCCCCACCCTTGCCGCCCTTGGCCTTGCCTGCGGGAGCCTTGCCACCCTTGCCGGGCGAGCCTTTACCTGCCGGCGACATCAGAGGCCCTCACCGCAACGAACGCAGACCCTGCGCTTGGTGCCGTCTTCGGAAAACCTGTACCCGACCCGCGTCGGCGTGTGCTCCTTGGGGCATATTAACGCCACGATCGACACGGGCACCGGGAGGTCCTTTTCGATGATCCCAGCCCTTTTGCGTATCTGCGTCGTGCGCTGGCTGCGCTTTACCCGGTGTACACCCTCGATGACCACTTTGTCGGTCTTTGGCAGGGCACGCATCACCTGGCCGCGCTTGCCCTTGTCCTTGCCGGACAACACGATCACATTGTCATCTTTATGGATCTTCATCTCACAACACCTCCGGAGCGAGCGAGATGATGCGCATAAAGCGCTTGTCCCGCAGCTCTCTTCCAACTGGCCCAAATATGCGCGTCCCGCGGGGCTGCATCTGGTCATTGATGAGCACAGCAGCGTTCTCGTCGAAACGGATATAGCTACCGTCAGGCCGGCGCTTTTCTTTCCTGGTCCTCACGACGACGCACTTGACTACGTCGCCCTTTTTCACGTTCGCCCCGGGGATGGCGTCCTTTACGGTGGCGACGAAGATGTCGCCTATGGAGGCATAACGTCTCCTCGAACCCCCGAGCACCTTGATGCAGAGCACTTCCCGGGCGCCCGAGTTATCGGCGATGCGGAGCCTGCTTTCCTGTTGGATCATTTCCGCGTCCCCTTATCTCGCCCGCTCGAGCACCTGGTCAACCCGCCAGCGCTTCAACTTCGACAGGGGGCGCGTCTCGGAAAGCCGGACCCGGTCGCCGACCCTGGTGTCATTGGCCTCATCGTGCGCATATAGGCGTTTGGTGCGCTGCACCGTCTTGGCGTAGCGGGGATGGCGGACCCGTTCGATTATGGCCACGACGGCAGTCTTTTCCATTGAGTTGGAAATGACAATGCCCTCGCGCACCTTGCGCCGCCCTGTCCGTGGCTCGGCAGCGCCACCCGCAGCAGAGGGCTCCCCCGCTCGCCGCGCGTGCTCCTTGGGAGCCTTCGCTGCCGGCTTGGCCGGCGTCGTGGCCTTTGTCGCAGCCGGTTTGATCGGGACGGCCGATTTAGCCGGCGTGGCAGATTTAGCCGGCTTGGCCTGCGCAGCGGCCTTTACAGGAGCAGCCGGCTCTGCCGTGGCAGCAGTCTCTTCCGCCTCGTTGGGAGCGTCTACCGCAGTGGCAACCTCCTGCGTCTCCTCCGGCTCGTCGGCGATGTCGGCGCCGGGGGTGGGTTTCTTGTCAGCCATCAGCTCGACACCCTCGCTTTGCGTGCCGGCGCGGAAGCCTTGCGTGCCAGCGTCGCTGACTTGGCCGCGGGCGCAACGACCTTACGTTTGGGCGCCGCCGCTTTAGCTGCGGGCACAGCTGCCTTGCGTGCCCGCTGAACGGCCCCCCGCTGGGGGGTCACGGGTAGGGCGGCGTCGGCCCGGCGTTCTTCGAGGAGCGTCAACACCCTAGCGACCTCGCGCCGAACCTGGCCGAGCCGCGCCGAATTGTCCTGCTTGCCAAGCGCCAACTGGAAGCGTAGGTGGAACGTCTCCTCCTTGGCTTCGACAAGGTGGTGCGCAAGTTCATCATCGTTCAGTTCTCTGAGCGCACTTGGGCGGGTCATCTATACCTCGACCTCTTCCTGATGAGCGCGAGTCACAAATCGCGCCTTTATCGGCAGCTTCTGGATGGCGCGTTCCATTGCGGAACGCGCGAGGACCTCACTGACACCGGCGAGTTCGAACATTATCCGTCCCGGCTTTATCACCGCGACCCAGAACTCGGGATTGCCCTTGCCTGAACCCATGCGGGTCTCGGCTGGCTTGGCCGTGACGGGCTTATCCGGGAACACGCGGATCCATACTTTGCCGCCGCGGCGAACGTGGCGGGTCATTGCGATACGGGCTGCCTCAATTTGGCGGGCACTTATCCACCCGGGTTCGAGCGCCTGGACCCCGTAATCGCCAAAACTGATCTCGGTACCGCCTTTGGCGAGCCCGCTCATGCGGCCACGTTGCTGTTTGCGGTGCTTTACCTTTCGGGGCATCAACATGAGCTGCTAATCCCTCGGGAAGTGGGGGGTCTCGTGGTGGTCGCCACGTGTGCGGCGCTCGATCTCTTCTTCTTCTTGGAGCAGACGTTCGAGCTCGGGGTCGACTGGCACGATCTCTCGTTCGGCAACAGCCGCGGGCTCCAGCTGCGAAGGGCCTGTCGGAGCAGGCACGGCGCCCGGCTCGCCCATCTCGGGCCGGCGGCGGCCACCACCGGCGCTCACGACGCGGCGAGGGCCACCCAGACCAGAGGCCTCGCCGACCGCCATGGCGGCCTCGCGGGTGATCTTGTCCTCAGTGGAGGTCTTGTACGGCAGGATATCGCCCTTGTAGATCCACACCTTGACGCCGATGCGCCCATATGTCGTCTTGGCTTCGCGGAAGCCGTAGTCGATATCAGCCCGGAGGGTGTGCAAGGGGACTCGCCCTTCCCTGTAGGACTCTCGCCGCGACATCTCGGCGCCGCCAAGGCGCCCGGAACACTGGACCCGCACACCCATAGCCCCGGCCTTTTGGACGGTCTGGACAGTGCGTTTCATTGCCCGCCTGAAGCTAACCCTCCCCGCCAGCTGGTCAGCGATGCCCTGGGCCATCAGCGCGGCGTCGAGCTCGGGCTGCTTGATCTCCTGGATATTCAGCTGCACCTTGGGGTTCTTGGTTATCTCGGCAAGCTTCGTCCGCAGCCTGTCGGCCTCGGTGCCGCGGCGGCCGATCACAATGCCGGGCCGCGCAGTGTGGACGTCGATGCGCAGCCGGTCACGCGTGCGCTCTATCTCGACCCGGCTGACCGCAGCCCGCTCGAGCTCCTTGTTGAGGTACTCACGAATATGGATGTCCTCTATCAGGTATTCCTGGTACTCGCGGTCGGTGAACCACCTCGACTTCCAGTCGGTGGTAGTTCCCAGCCGGAACCCGTACGGGTTTACCTTCTGACCCATTAGCTGTCCTTCTCTTGCTCGCCGCCGCGACTATCTGTTGGCTCAGGTCCTTCGGCTTCTGCGACCTCGGCGACGGGAGCGTCCTCGGTAACTTCGGCGCCCTCGGCAACTGCCGTGCCCTCGGCCTCAGTAACCTCGGCGTCCTCGGCCTCGGTAACCTCGGCGTCCTCGGCAGCGACGGGCTCCTCGGCCGGGAAGGCCTCCGGATGGCGCCGCTCTCGACGGCTCTGTCCCTCGGCGCTCTCTGCGCTAGCCCGGCGGGTGGCCTCGACGCGGCGTGACCGCATGGCAAGGTTTTCTGCGCGCCGGCGAGCCTGGAGCCGCTCGAGGCGCTCCTCGGGCAAACGGCTCACGATGATCGTGACATGCGCAGAACGCTTACGGATCCGCGTTGCCCGGCCGCGTGCCCGTGGACGCCAGCGCTTCTGGGTCGGCCCCTCGTCCACGTAACACGCCGATACGAAGAGCTCATCGGCCTGAAGACCGTCGTTGTTGACGGCATTGGCCACCGCCGATTGGAGCACCTTCGCAACGATGGTGGCAGAACTCCGCTCTAGGAACCGGAGCAGGTCCAGTGCCTCGTGGACGGGCTTGTTACGGATCGCGTCGATGACCTCGCGAAGTTTGTAGGGGCTGACGAGGGCGTAGTGAAGCACCGCCCGCGTGCCCTCGCGTTCGTTGGTCTTGGGGCCTGGCATCAGCGCTTCCCTTGACGTTCTTGGCCGGCGTGGTAGCGGAAGGTCCGCGTGGGGGCGAACTCGCCAAGCTTGTGGCCGACCATCGATTCAGTGACGTACACGGGAACGTGCTTGCGCCCGTCGTGTACTGCGATCGTGTGGCCCACCATGTCGGGGATGATCGTCGAGCGGCGTGACCAGGTCTTGATGACCCTCTTTTCGTTCCGCCCGTTCAGGTCGTCCACCTTGCGCAGCAGGTGGCCGTCCACGAAGGGCCCTTTCTTGAGGCTTCGGGGCATCGTGCTACCTCCTGGCGCCGCGACCACGGCGGCGGCGGATAATCAAGCGGTCGGAAGGTCGATGAGAACGGCGGGTGCGGCCTTCGGGTTGGCCCCAAGGCGAAACGGGGTGCCGCCCGCCGGAAGACTTGCCTTCGCCACCACCAAGCGGGTGGTCCACTGGGTTCATGGCGACGCCACGAGATTGTGGGCGCACACCCTTCCAGCGGTTACGGCCCGCCTTGCCGATCTTTATTAGCTCTGCCTCGGCGTTGCCAACCTCGCCGATGGTCGCTCGGCAGTCGATCGGGACGCGGCGCATTTCGGTCGAGGGGAGGCGGAGCGTTGCGAAATCGCCCTCTTTGGCCACGAGTTGGACGCTGGAGCCGGCGCTGCGAGCCATCTTGCCGCCCCCACCGGGTTTCAGCTCGACGTTGTGTACCACCGAACCAACGGGGATGAAGCGCATCGGCATCGCGTTGCCGATGCGGATTTCTGAGCCCTGGCCGCTGCGTAGAACGTCGCCTACAGCGAGGCGCGCCGGGGCAAGAATGTAGCGCTTCTCGCCGTCGTGGTAGTTCAGCAACGCGATACGAGCGTTGCGATTGGGGTCGTACTCGATCGAAGCAACGGTCGCGGGCACACCGTCCTTGGCGCGCTTGAAGTCCACAATCCGGTACTGCTGTTTGTGGCCGGCGCCGCGGTGGCGGGCAGTCATGCGCCCGTAGGAGTTGCGCCCACCCGTGCTCGGCTTGGGTACGGTCAGGGACCGCTCGGGCTGGTCAGTCGTCAGCTCAGTGAACGCTGAGACGGTCTGGAACCGGCGACCGGCGCTGGTGGGTTTGCGGGAACGCAGCATCAGTACCCTCAGCTCGTCTCGAACAATGGGATCGTTTGCCCAGGAGCCAGTGTCACGATTGCCCGCTTCGTGTCAGGCTGCTTGCCGTAAGTCGCCTTCTTGCGGTTGCGCTTTCGTTTGCCTGGCCGGTTCAAAGTATTCACGTTGGAGACCTTGACATTGAAAACATGCTCTATGGATCTGCGGATCTCGATCTTGTTGGTAGAACTCGGGACTATGAAGATGTAGACGCCCTTTTCGCTGAGCGCGTAAGACTTTTCAGACACGACAGGACGGACGATCACGTCACGGGGATCTTCCATCAGGCCTCCTCCCCGCTGTCTGTTGCTTCGTCGGCCTCGACAGAAGCGGCCTCGGGCTTGACCGACGCAACTTCAGCCGCAGGCTCCGGTACGCCCGTCGCAACCTCAGCCGCCGGCGCCGGTTCGGCCTTTGCCGCCGGCTTGGCCTTGGGCTCCGCCTTGGCCTTCGGCTCTGCTTTAGCCTTCAGCGCAGCGGGCGGCGCCTCCCCCCAGGCATTGTTGCCCGGAAGAGTCTGGCGCGTGAACACGACCCAGTCTGAGCACAGTACGTCGTAGGCAGCGAGCTCACCGACGAGGATCAGGTCGATCTCGGGAAGGTTCCGGAACGACTTGTACGCCCCTTCGTCGTCGCGCGAAAGGACTATGAGGGCTTTGCCGGTAAATCCCAGCGTCACCAGAGCCGCCTGGGCGTCCTTGGTGCTCGGGACCTCCCAGTTCCAGGCCTCCACGACGGCGACCTGTCCAGAGCCCGCGCGATCGGAAAGAGCCCCCTTGAGGGCGAGTTGGACCATCTTTCGGGGAGTGCGCTGGCGGTAGCTGCGCGGCTTAGGCCCAAGGGCGACGCCGCCTCCCGAATAATGGGGCGAGCGCGTGCTGCCTTGGCGAGCTCGGCCTGTCCCCTTCTGCTTGAAGGGCTTGGCGCCACCACCGGAGACCTCGGCCCTGGTCTTGGTGCTCTGCGTACCGCGGCGGGCGGCCGCTAACTGGGCCAGCACCACCTGGTGCATGAGAGGCACGTTGGGCTGCACAGCGAAAAATTCCGGGTCGAGCTCCACCGTCCCGGTAACGGTCCCGTCTTGCGAGCGGACCTCGACAGCGGCGGTCATTTGGTCCCCTTGACAGCGTCCCTGATCATTACCAGGCCGCCTCTCGGACCAGGGACAGCGCCCTTGAGCAGGAGCAGGTTGCGTTCGGCGTCCGCCGAGACGACCTCGAGGTTGAGAGTTGTGACCCGTTCGTTGCCGAGGCGCCCCGCCATTCGGGTGCCCTTGAAAACGCGTGCAGGTGTTGCGCAGGCACCTACGGAGCCGGGGGCCCTGTGGTGCTTATGGTTACCGTGGCTGGCCCCCTGGCCCTTGAAATTATGGCGTTCCATGGCGCCGGCGAAGCCCCTGCCCTTGCTGGTCGCGGTGACATCGACCTTGTCCCCGGCCGCATAGATATCTACACCCAGCTCCTGGCCGACGGTGTACGAAGAAATGTCGTCGACCCTGAGCTCTACCAAAGCCCGCCCCGGGTCAACCCTGGCTTTCGCATAATGGCCGGTCAAAGGCTTGTTGATCGAGCTAGGCCGCCTGGAGCCGTAGGTCACCTGGAGCGCGGAGTAACCGTCAGAGTCATCGGTCTTAACTTGGACAACGCGGACCGGCGTCACCCGGACAACCGTGACCGCGACGGAGCGTTGGCTCTCGTCCCAGATCTGGGTCATACCGACTTTTTCGCCGACAATCGCTCTTTTTGGGGCCTTCGCGGGCATCCTCGTCCTCTTACGCGGCACGCTCCGCTCGGGATAACCCCGGGCGGAGCTCGTTTCACGTTCTGCCATGGCGTCCCCGCTGCCAACGACAGGCGGGCGACCATGGACGTCTGTTAGACGGCTCGGCCAGTATAGCCAGCCTCACGCACTGTGCAAACCGCGGCTGCTCTTTTCGATTACTGCTTAACTAGGGCACGTTTCAACTGCCGGCTTCAGTGGCTCCGTGGACGTAACGGTCCCACCACGGGGTCAGGTCCCGGCCGCACCAGCTCTCGAGGTGGGCGGCCAGTTGGCCAGTGCTGGCCGGACCGCCCGAATGAGCCTTGTGCCAGGCAGCGAGGGCAGAACGTAGCTGCGCTGCGCCGCCCGCCATGTGCGCCAGGCCCGACAGGAGGCGTCCACCGGCTGCGTAGGCTTCCCGGGGGGTGTGGCGGCTCCATGGATGAGCCGGGTAGAGCAGGCTCGGGGGCTCGTCCAGGCCAAGCTCTTCGACCGCAAAGCGCGCCGAGGTCGCGCGCCGCGACGCGGTCGCCCAGGTCGCCATCGCCTCGTCCACCCAACCGTCGGCCGCGCACGCCGGCTTCACGCCTCTGCCGAACCAACTGTGGAACACCTCGTGCTCGATCGCAGGCTCGCACGTTGTCGTCGCGCCGTCGTACTCCATCCCTCTCGGCAGGTCCCAGATGACGGCTAGGAAATCGTCGCCGTGCGCCCACGCGCCGTAGCGCTCCGTGAAGTAGGACAGCCATGCCGCGATGTCGACGGTGATGTCGTGAAGACCAGTCCCAGCCCCATCGACACGGGCGACCCTCACCCGGGTCTCCTTGCCTCCAACCTGCACCACCGTCTGCTGCGCTCTGACCTGGTCTGAGGGCGCCAGGACCAGCAAAGGCGAAAGGGACGTGAATGTGGCCGGGTAACGAACGCTCCAGCCATACCCCGGCGTGTGCTCGACAGCGGTCCCATTCACGAGCAGCACATGCGGCCGGGCTGTACCGGCGACCTCGACTTCGAGATGGACGGAAAGCTGGTCGTGGCAAAGGTTGGCCGGCAGCCACATCTCGAGGTACCGGCCGGGTTCCAGGTCCGCCATGAAAAGATCCCAGGACACGCCGTCGCCGGGTGGCGACCAGACGATCGGGACAGCACCCGTCGCCTCGGGGGTGCCCAGCCGGTAGCGCAGGCTCAGGACGTGCGTGCTGCCCCCTTCGCAAGCAACGTCGACTACCCTCATGCGGGCGTCGTGACCTGCTCCCATGTCCTCATAGCCAAGGGCTTCGGGCGGGAGCGGCCTCCCGTCGAGCATGGCAGCGTCGATGTGCTGGCGCAGGTCGAACACCGGGCAGCCGGTGGGGCCGTCAACGGTCAGCTCGACGGTCGCAGAGACCTCAGCCGTCTGAGAGGCCACGTCCAAGCGCACCGATGCTGTCACCTGGTGTATGTCGACGGGGACCGCCAGGCGGCCCTCCAACTGGACCGGGGGCGGGGGCAAGGAGGGTGTCATAAAGCGCTCGTCGGAGAGGGTACTCTCCGGTTAGAAGCATGACAGGTAACGCTGAGCAGGCCACGGACCGCCAGCAGCGTCGTCGCTGGACGGTTGCTGCAGTAACCCTGGCAGTCAACCTCGGGAGCTTCCTCTACCTCGTGCTCATAGCGCGCTCGGCAAGCCCGGCTATCTTCGGCGCCCTCGCGGCACTCGCCGGGATAGCGCTGCTGTTCGAAGTGCCGGCCAATGCTTTGCAGGTGGCCCTCGGCCGTGCAGTAGCCCACGGGCCAGACGGGCGTGTGGCGCCGGTCGCGGCCGGGGCGTTGCTCGTCGACGCATGCCTCTTGGGCGCGGGGGTCTGCGCCGTCCTGCTCGCCCTGTCGCCCCTTGTCGAGAGGTTCCTCCACCTGCCCTCGATCACGAGCGCCCTCCTGCTCGCGGCTTACGCCCTGCCCGTGGGGATCAGCGTGGTGCCCAAGGGCGTGCTGGTCGGCCAGGGGCGGCTGCAGTTGCTGGCAACGGGCCTGATCGCAGGGATGGTGGTCCGGATCGTTGTGGGCGTCCTCGTTGTCCGCCACAACGGAGGTCTCGAGGGCGCCTTCGTGGCCATGGTCTGGGGCGAAGTGGTCACCGCCGTCATAGTCCTGATCGGCCTCCGCGAGATGCTCAGGCACCCCGAAGCGCCGGTCAGTGGCCTGGGCACCGCGACCGCCAGCCCCGCTCCGAGCGCTACCGGGCTCTCTTCGCAGGCCCGGGGCGACGCAAGCGCGGGGGTGGCGGGTGCCGCAAGCGCGGCGGTGGCGGGTGCCGCAGGCGCGGCGGGGGCGGGTGACGCAGGCGCGGCGGTGGCGGGCGGCTCAGGATCGACCCGCCTCGTATGGGGCCATGCCAGATTGGCCGGCGCGGCGTTCACTGGCTACTGGATCCTTACGACGATCGACGTCGTCCTCGCGCGGCACTGGCTCGGGCGAGAGGTCTCGGGTTGGTACTCGGCGGCGGCAACCATTGCGCAGATAGCGCTGCTCGCGCCCGGGGCCATTGCGGCGCTGACTTTCCCACGGCTAGTGGGCTCAGACATACCGCGCCTGGTAGGGCCCGACAGCCGGCCCAACCAGCGGCTGATGTTCGCCCTCGGTTCGGCGGCCGTTGCGCTTACGGGTTTCGTTGCAGCCGTTGTGGTGTGTGTTCTCGCACACGGGACCGTGAGGGCGCTGTTCGGGCTGCGCTATTCGCCGGCGGCGAGCGTCGTCGGCCTTCTCAGCTTCAGCAGCGCACTGTTGGGCCTGGTCACGGTCCTCCTCCACTACCACCTGAACCGTGGCGGCCGGGTCACCGTCAACCTCTGCTGGCCCGCGATGGTCATCGTGATCGTCGGGACAAGCATCTGGCACCGCTCCATGACCGAGATCGCCATCGTCATGGTCGTAGGGACTTCGTCTGTGTGCGCGGGGATGCTCGTGGTGGCCTGGGGGCACACCGAGGGTTCCCGGGCTGGCCTCGTCGAACGGGCCAACCTGGCCCTGCTCGATGCCGACCTGGACCTAACCGTGGTCGTCCCGTACTACAACCCCGGCAAGCTCCTGGTGCCCACCATCGAGCGGCTCCTGTCCGTGCTCGATGCCTCTGGGGCCACCTACGAGGTGATCGCCGTCTCGGACGGCTCAACCGACGGGAGCGACCGGGAACTCGACGAGGCACTGCCAGGCCGGCCCCAGTTCACGAATGTGGTCCTAGCTCACAACCAGGGCAAAGGAGCTGCGCTGCGGGTAGGGCTCGCTAAGGGCCGGGGTCGCTACCTCGGCTTCATCGACGCCGATGGGGACCTGGACCCGATCCTGCTCGATTCGTTCCAGACGATGGTCGGCCTCTATAGCCCCGACATAATCCTGGGGTCCAAGCGCCACCCGCTTTCCGAAGTCGATTACCCGTTCCTCAGGCGCGTGTACTCGTGGGGTTACCAGCAGGTCGTGCGTATCGGCTTCCGGCTCAACATCCGCGACACCCAGACGGGGATCAAGCTCATCAGGCGCGACGTCCTGTCCGCCGTGCTTCCCCGCATGGTGGAAAAACGCTTCGCTTTCGACCTGGAGCTCTTCGTGATCGCTCGGCGGCTCGGCTACAAGAGGTTCCTGGAAGCCCCGATCCGTCTGCGTCACCAGTTCAAGAGCACGGTCTCGTGGCGATCGGTCTACCGTTCCCTGCTGGACACCATGGCGATCTGGTACCGGTTGCGCATCCTGCACTTCTACGACGGGGACCAGGCGCCGGCGACTCCGGGAGGCGAGGGCCTGCTCATCGACCCGATCGTTCTCCGGGGGGGAGCGGGCACCGCGGCCGGCAGCGCGGGCTCGCCCGTCCGTGCGTCGGGAGCCGAAGCGGCCGGCACGGGCGAAGCGGCCGGCACGGGCGAAGCGGCCGAACCCCTGAGCCACCAATGAAGCGGTGAGCCGCCTCGCCCACCAACTTTTTCATGGCGGTGACCGATCTGGTCGCGAAAAGTGCACATCAATGACGCTGGTGCAAAAAAATGGCCGTTTCGGTGCCCGATCGGGCCATACGGGGCCCACGTTTGCGGTTTTCAGCGCAGGCCGCCTCCATTGCTAGGTCACGTCCCCGTGGGCCGCGAAGGCGTCGAGCAACGCGCCCTCCCGTAAGCCCCATTCGCTTACGACGTAGTGCTCAACACCGAGCTCCTCGGCGATCGCCTCGAGGATGCAGGCGCCCAACGGCAACACTGCCGCCCGCCGGGCGGGCATTCCGGGGAGGGCCTTTCGCTCGTCGAGATCCATGCGCGCGAGCACGTCGGCAAGCTCGGCCACCTGGGCTACGGGTAAGTCCACCTGGTTTACCACCCAGTCCGACCCGCCGACGTGGCGGCACGTTTTGGCGATGGCCAGACGAGCCAGGGCACGTGCCGTCCCGCCGCTTACCACAGTTCTCGCGGCGACATTGGGGTACTCGGCGAGGTCAAGGCTGAAAGTTCCCAACGCTTCGCGTACGCGCTCGCGTACCTCCTTGCGGTCCTCTCGGCCGAGGACCAGCCCGCTCCCCAACTCACCCTTGAGCCGGGTGGGGCCGAGAGGTGCACTGCCCGCTAGGTAAATATCGAAGCGGTCACCGACGACCAGCTCGAAGCTCCCTCCGCCCAGGTCGATGCTCAAGGTTGGCTCGTCACCGACGTAGGTGCCCGCTCTTTGGCCCAAGAAGCACAGCCGAGCTTCCTGCTCGCCCTCGAGGACGCGAATAGGAGTACCTATCACCTTTTCGAGACGGCCGACGACCTCCGGGCCATTGGCCGCGTCGCGCAAGGCTGCGGTGGCCAACGCCACGACGATGTCCGGGTCGACCGTGTCGATCGCCCGGCGCAGGCGCTTGGCTGCGGTGACCGACGCCCTTACCCGTTCGGGCGAGATCATGCCTGTACTGCCCACCTCAAGGCCCAGGTTGAGCAAAGACCGCCTCTTCAGCACCGGCAGCAAGGTCTGCGAGGGCCCCAGTTTGCAGGCCAATACCTGGAACGAACTGCTCCCCAGGTCCCACACTGCGCCGCGAACCACTTATCGGCACGCTACCTGTTGGAGAGGTAGAAACCGTGGATATGCGTGTTGCCCCGACTGTTTGCCACCGCTATCGTGTCGCGATTGAGTAGCCCGATTGAGTAGGCATTGACCGCTACTGCGCTAACGATGGCCACAAGTGCTCCCCGCGCGTCATGGAAACCCCTAGCCCTGTTGGTCGCGGGTGCCTTTTTCATGGAGAACCTCGACGGCACCATCGTCGTTACCGCGACCCGACGGATGGCGCAATCGTTCCACGTGCCTCCCGTAGACCTCAATGTGCCAGTCGCTGCTTACTTACTTGTCTTGGGTGCCCTCATCCCGGTAAGCGGCTGGCTAGCTGACCGCTTCGGCGCACGGCGGACCTTTGCATGGGCGGTCCTTGTGTTCACCGTTAGCTCCGGACTGTGCGCGGTGAGCAGCTCCCTCGATCTCCTTACGGCTATGAGAGTGCTGCAGGGGGCGGGCGGCGCGATGATGGTGCCGGTCGGGAGGCTCGTCGTGCTCAGTGCTGTCGACCGGTCCGATGTCATCAACGCGGTCGCCTACCTCACCTGGCCGGCGCTCGCAGCCCCGGTGATCGCGCCCGCAATTGGCGGCGCGATCACAACTTTTCTTTCGTGGCGTTGGATCTTTGTGATCAACCTCCCGCTTGGAGCCGTCGCGATGGTTGCGGCGCTGCGGATCGTCCCGGATGTGCGGGCGGCGAAACGGAGGCGGTTGGACTGGGCCGGTTTTTGCCTGACCGGGCTCGGCATTCTCGTGTTCGTCGGTGGCCTGGAGAGCGTCACCGGAGGCAGTTCGGCGCTCTGGCGGACGCTTGGGGCGCTCGTCGTCGGCGGTGCGCTCCTGTCGTTTGCCGTCCGTCACCTACTTCGTACCGCTCAGCCGCTCGTTCAGCTACAAGTGCTGCGGATCCTGACCTTCCGCGTGATGGTGCTTGGGGGTTCGTTGTTCCGGATGGCTAACGCCGCCGCTCCGTTCCTGTTGCCCCTACTGTTCCAGGAGGCGTTCGGATGGAGCCCCCTGCGCGCTGGTTTGGTCATAATCCCGATCTTTGTGGCGAACATCGGCATCAAGCCCTTCACGACGCGGCTGATGCGAAAGTTCGGTTTCAAAACGACGCTAATCGTGAGCAATCTGGCGTCCGGTCTGGCATTGATGCTGTGCGCGACCTTCAGGGCGCACACGCCGCTCGTGCTCGTCGTGCTCGTGCTCCTCCCGGTGGGGATGTTCCGCTCGATCGGTTTCACCGCCTACAACACGCTCTATCTCGCTGACATCGCTCGCGACGAGATGAACAACGCCAATACGCTCGCCAGCACAATCCAGCAACTTACGATGGGTCTCGGGGTCGCCGTCGGTGCCATTGCTCTCTACGCGGCCACGCCGATCGATAAGGCTTTTGGCGTAGCGAGCTCTGGGCGCGGGCCCTTCCTCATCGCGTTCTTGCTAATCGGGATATTACCGTTAGCGGCGGCCGGCGAGTCGGCCACCCTAGGGCGTGGTGCGGGCTCGACGCTTACGGGACCGCTAGCAAAGCGCCCGGAAGCTTGAGCGGTAACTACCCGGCATTCCCGGGCGATCGGTTCGCGTCCGCGGCCGATCCGAGGATGATTGCCACCATGCGGGCGCCGGCGTCCTCATGCCCGGCTGACCTCTCGGCGAGCCACCCCGCACGACCGAGCCGAGGGACCATACTCCGGGTCGCTTGCGCGCCGCGGTCCGCAGCCTCTGCAGCGGCATCGAGGGCCTCGACAAGCGTGGCACCCTCCTGCGCGCTGGTCGTCGCAGCCTGTGCCGCCGGCGCCAAAGCGTCCAACATTGTCTTCCATCCCAGCTCGGCTTTGCCGCGTTTGGCGATCGCTGCTTGTGACGCAGCGAGCAGCTCCGCCAGCTCCTCGGCCCCGGACGACGAGCTCTCGCTAGCCGCTCTTGCAGCTCCCATTAGCCCGGTCGCGAGCAAAGTCCCCGAAGTCGATGGGGCCTCTTTTGAAATGGCAACGCCGCAGGCGTTGAGCACATCGGAGAGCACCTTGCCTTCCAAGCTCGGCAGTAGGCGGTTCACCGCTTCGCCGGCGGTGGTCACGGTAACGCCGAGGTCGCCATCGCCGGCCGCGGCGTCGAGGCGGTTCAATTCGTCAGCCCTGTCTTTCAACGAGGCCGCGACAACTCCCAAAACATCGACCAAGCTGCTCATCGACGCACCAGGAAAGGCGAGTAGGCCGGCGCATCGAGCAGCCGGACCAGCTCATCGTCTAACCGCAGAAGAGACAAGGACATCCCCGCCATCTCCAACGAAGTGGCGTACTCACCAACCCACGCCCGGCGGGCGCGAAGTCCTCGCTCCTCGAGCCTGGTGAACACCCGGTTGCAGACGATGTACAGCTCTTCGGGAGGCGTAGCACCGAGACCGTTTACCAAGATGTCAAAGCGGTCACCTTTGTCATGTGGCAGGTCATCAAGGAGAGCCGTCATTAGATGGTCGGTTATGGCGTCGGCAGTCTCCAGAGGGCCCCGCCGAACGCCGGGTTCGCCATGGATCCCCATCCCGATCTCCATCTGGCCAGGTGGCAGTTCAAAGTTGGGGTGGCCGACAGCCGGGATAATGCACGGAGCCAGAGCGACGCCAAAGCTGCGGAGGTTCACCGCAGCGTGCTCGGTAACCGCCTTCACGGCGTCGAGGTCGCTCCCCTCCTCCGCACTTGCCCCAGCGACCTTGTAAAGCAAGAAGATCCCGGCGATCCCGCGGCGGCGGCTTTCCTCTCCCTTGGGGGCCGAGGCGATATCGTCAGCCGCAGTTACCGTCTCGGTGGGGATGCCCTCCGCTTCCGCCAGCTCGGCAGCGAGCCCGAAGTTGAGCACATCGCCTCCGTAGTTGCCATAGAGGAAAAGGACTCCCCGGCCACCGTCGACGGCCTTCACAACTGACAACATCTGCTCTGCGCTGGGAGACGCGAAGACATTGCCGATAGCAGCGCCATCTGCGAGACCGCGTCCTACATAACCCATGAACACCGGGAGGTGCCCCGAACCCCCGCCGGTTACGATCGCCACTTTCCCTTTGACGGGGGCATCAGCGCGCACAATGCCCCGCGGGCCTCCCGCAAGTTTGAGGTCTGTCCCGTGCGCCTTCAGAATGCCTTGGAGGACCTCGTCGACGAAGTCCTTGGGATCGTTGATCAGCTTTTGCATAAGTCGCGCCAGGATAGCGCCTCCTACCTAGCGCCACGACCGGCAGCGTTCGCGCTACCCGAGCCGGTTACCCGCGGGCGAGGCCGTGTGCCAGGCGGTAGTAAGCCTGGTTCCAGCGCAGCTCGCGCTGGAAGTTCGCCGTGGTCGTAGACGCGTCGATGCGGACCAGCTCGACGCCAGTGATCACGGCGTAATCCTCGAGCGTTTCGATGTCGACAGCGGTGCTGAGCACGGTGTGGTGGGGACCACCCGCGCTCAGCCAGGACTCTGCTGACGTCGACAGGCTCGGCGCTGGCTTCCACACGGCACGCGCCACCGGCAGCTTCGGGAGAGGTGCGTCGGGTGGGACAACTTCGATGTCGTTCGCCACGAGACGGAACCGGTCCCCGAGGTCGACCAAGCCTACGACGAAGCCTTTGGCCGGCGCTGCGTCGAAGA
>Ga0302324_100008067_pt1 | contig 22263 bp, 15 predicted proteins | sample Palsa_T0_1_FD_201949 | JGI IMG/M metagenome (GOLD analysis project Ga0302324, IMG submission 201949) | Peat permafrost microbial communities from Stordalen Mire near Abisko, Sweden - Palsa_T0_1 | ecosystem: Environmental > Terrestrial > Soil > Palsa > Peat permafrost | place: Sweden: Abisko...
CAGCGCCACATCGGTGGTCAGCATGGCCGGCTGCTTCTTCCTGTTGGGGTCGTGGGCGTCGGGCACGGTGTTGGCGCCGGCGTCCCCTTTGGGTTTCCACTGGTTCGCGCCGCCGGGACTCTGGGTGAGTTCCCATTCAAATTTGAAGAGGTGGTCGAAGTACTCGTTGGACCATTGCGTGGGCTTGGTGGTCCAGGTAACCTCCAGGCCGCTGGTGATGGCGTCCCCGGCGATGCCGGTCTTGTAGGCGCTGGTCCAACCGAGGCCCTGGTTTTCAATCGGCGCTCCTTCGGGCTCGTGCGCGAGATGGGTGCCCGGGCCGGCCCCGTGGGTCTTGCCGAAGGTGTGGCCGCCCGCGATCAGCGCGACCGTCTCTTCGTCGTTCATGGCCATGCGGCCGAAGGTGACGCGAATGTCTTTGGCCGCACCTGCGGGGTTTGGCTTGCCCTCGGGGCCTTCAGGGTTCACATAGATGAGCCCCATGGTAGTGGCGCCGTACGGGTCGGCCAGATCGCGCTCCCCGGAGTAACGCTTGTCGGTGCCCATCCAGGTGGCTTCGGCGCCGAAGTCGACATCGTGATCGGGCTCCCAGGTGTCAGGGCGGCCGCCGGCAAAGCCGAAGGTCTTGAAGCCCATCGTCTCCAGCGCGACGTTGCCGGCCAGGATCATCAGGTCGGCCCAGGAAATTTTCTTGCCGTACTTTTGCTTCACCGGCCACAGCAGCCGGCGGGCGCGGTCGAGGTTGACATTGTCAGGCCAGCTGTTGAGAGGAGCGAAGCGCTGCTGACCGCGTCCGCCGCCGCCACGGCCGTCGTACGTGCGGTAGGTGCCGGCCGAGTGCCAGGCCATACGGATAAACAAAGGACCGTAGTGGCCGAAGTCGGCGGGCCACCAATCCTGCGAGTCGGTCATGACAAAAGCCAGATCTTTCTTGAGGCCTTGGTAGTCGAGAGTCTTAAACTCCTTCGCATAGTCGAACTCTGCGCCCATGGGGTCGGAAAGCTCCGAGTGCGCGTGGAGCAACTCCAACCTGAGATGGTTCGGCCACCAGTCACGATTGGTACGCGGGCCGCTGGGTGCAGCCCCCGGGCCGGCTGCGGTCTGCCCGTGGTCGACCGGGCATTTCGCTGCGGACGCTTCCGGCGCGTTCAATTCGGATTTTGCTGCGGACGTAAATTCGGTTCCTTTGCTGGCCATTCAGTGTCTCCTTATTGGCGGGGACAGGCGCCCCGCTGTTGTGCTGCGTTTAGGTCTAAGGATTTCCGCTGTCAAATTCTTTGTGAAAAATCGATTCGGCATCTACTCGCTTGCGGCCCTTCGCCCGAGCGCATTTGGTGCACAGCCCGCGGGCAATGAGTTCGCATTCGCGTAGAATCCGCTTACCGAGTGAGCCCAAGGCGGGCTTGGGCACGTCGTACCACTCCACGTCCTCTACGTTGCCGCAGCGGTCGCAGATGAAGTGATGATGTCGCATTGTTTTTGCATCGAACCGCGCGGCGCGGCCTTCCACGGCCACTTCACGCACCAGGCCTGCTTCGACCAGATCGCGCAAATTGTTGTAGGTCGTGGCCCTCGACGAGCGCGGATCCACACGATTGACGGCCTCGAAGATTTCTGCAGCCGTGGGATGGCCGGTGTGCTCCATCAGGAATGCCATCACGCAGTGCCGCTGCGGGGTGCATCGCAATCCGCTACTTTCCAGGCACCGTCGAATCGATTCCGCATCCATGAACTATATTAGATTCTGTCTAATGTCAGATTTTGTCAAGAATCACCCGTTCTTGGGCTCCGGCCTCAGCATTGGGGGTGTCCACGATTTGAAACGCTGATACGGTTTTGCGAAGCTGAGTTTTGGGTTTTGTTGTGCGAACGGGGATGTCGGTAACAGAAGGTACCGGCCACGTAGGTAGACTTTCGCTTTGTATCAGGGCACGACTTTAGTCGGGCCGTAAACGAACGGTAAGAGATTGGGCTTCAAGGCTAAAGCCGCGTTGCAGATGGCAAATTTATGGCACAGTCGAAGACCGTATTTCTTGCCCTGCCACAAAGGAACGGGTGCCCCATCCTTCGACGCTGTTGGCGAAGGGTGGGATGCACTGCTCTTCCCCCGAGGCCCTTCCCCGCAACTTCTGCTTATCCTACCCTGCGCAGAAAACGCGAAGGATGGGCACCCAATCCTTCGCGGCAGGCAAGAAATCTTCGCCCCTACGATTCAAAAACCATACTCTATGCCGCACTTACAGCCATCCCCAAACAAACGAACGGGATACTAGCGACCTCAGAGGCTAAAGCCCGACGTTTTTTCGCTCACTTGCGGCACGGTTGAAGCCGTGCCCTTCCCATTCAAGCAGATTTTCGGCGGAAGCCCTGGCAGCTTTACGCCCGATTACTTCAGCTGCGTATATTCCGCCTTGGCCTGCTTCAGGATCGGGATCTCTGGGTCGGCGTCTTTCCACAGGGTGAGGAAATCTTCGTATGCGGTCTTTGCTTTAGCCGTATCTCCCGATAGCGCATAAGCTCGGCCGAGTTGGAGGCGGGCCATGGCGCCGATGGGATCGCTGCCCACGATCCCGCGGTGAGTGAGAATTTTCTGGAATTCCACGGCGGCTTGCGCACCTTGTTTCTGGGCCACATAGGCCTCACCCCGCACATAGATCGGATAGAGAGCTCCGAAGTTACCGTGAATCGCGCTGCGCGGCGTGGCAAGTTCATAGGGACTGGCGATTTGTAACTGCTCAATGGCCTTTCCCGGCTCGCCGCGATTGAGCGCCAGGAGCGCGCGAAGCGCCGGTGTGTAGGTGAATCTGACGGAAGTATCTTCCGGGAAACGCCGTTGCAAATCATTGGCGAGTGCTTGAGACCGGGCAGAGTCTCCCAGTAGAGCGAGCGCGACGCCGGCGCCAAACTCCACCTCCCGGTCCTTGGAAAGCTCAAGCGCCGCCGAAGCCTTCTGCCTGGCCACAGACCCATACCCGGCGAAAGCTTCCGGGATCGCTGCCCCGGCTCGAAACAGAGCCGAGGTTTCTCGCCCAGCGGACTGCTGGGCCAAATCCGAGGCACGTTGCGACATGCTCCGTGATTGTTGCAAATGACCGGAATATGCCTGGACGAACGCCTCTTGATAGGAGATCACGTCGGCTGCGTTTGCGCGGCCCCGGGCCGCCTCCTGGTCCATTCCCGCCTGATCCCCTTTCAAAAAAGCGATGTCGTAGCGCAGGACCGACAGGTCAGGGGAATCCACTTTGCGCTGAGCGGCCATTCGAAGCGTGCTCTCCGCTTCATTCAGACGATTAAGATAGAGGTAATCTGAGCCCAAACCCCCATACACGGCGGCCACGTCCGGGTTGAGCTCGATTGCTCTTTTGCCTTGCGCGACTCCGTCTTCGTATCGGCCGAGGCCCAGGTAAATGACACCTGACAACAGTCCGTGGGCAGGCATCTCACGGGGATAGGTTTGCGCCCAAACCAGGCAGGTCTGTTCCGCGTTTTCCAGGTTTCCCGTCACGCGGATATAGTAGGAAGCGGTGATAAAGAACTTCTCCGCATCACTGGCGCGATCGCGCAACTGATAGGCCTGGCTGAGGTTCGCTGCAGACAGGTCAGATTCTCCCATCTGGCCGTACATGTCTCCCAACCAGGCGTAGGCCATCGCGAATTGGGGGTCGATCTCAATCGCCCGCTTGTAAAAAGGTACGGCGGCGGAAGCGCCTGTTGAGGAGTGAACCCGCCATGCTGCGGTGTAGGCCTTCAGCGCTTCGAGTGACGGGGTTGTGGCCTCGGCGAGCGGCACGTCGAATTTTTGCACCGATGCGATTGATTCGCCGAGTTCGCCGCGTAGCTTTGTAGCCGCCCCACCCAGTTGATCAAGAACCTTTTCCTTGGTGGCTGCGGTGACCTGCTCCTGGGCCAGAATACCTCCGGTCTGACAATTCACCGCCTTCAGCCCCAGGACATACTCATTGCCCAGGCTGCCGATGGTGCCGGTAATATAGGCCTTGCTCTTCGCCCGCAGGCAGATTTCACGTGTGACGTCGGGGGTGAGTCTGGTCGCGGGCGGAAGGGTCATGAGGCGCAGCGTTTCTGCTACTTGCTGATCTGGAAGCACGCTCAAGAAAGGCGACTGCCGCAGAGAGACGTTGAGTGCGGTTTTCAATGTGTCATCGAACACACCATCCCCGGTGCTATTGGCGAAATCAGCAAGAACCACGGTGTCTTTCCCGTTGAGACGATTGCTCTGGCGGCGTGCTCGCTGGTAAAGACCGGCGATCAGCGCTAAGGCCAACAGGACCGAGAGGGCAATCCATAGCTTGTCAGCAGGACGTCCCTTCCTTCGCACTGTAACTGTAGAAGTATCTGATTCCCGCTCCAGCAGACGCAAGTCTGTTTGTATCTCCGCTGCGTGCTGATAGCGAAGGCTTGGGTCCTTCTCGAGTGCCTTGTTGATGATTTTGTCTAACCCGAGGGGCAGGGCGGGATTCAGCCGAATTGCCGGCTGGGGAGGGTGACGCAAAATAGATTCAGAAATCAGCCCGCTGGTGTCTCCGTAAAACGGAAGTTTGCCCGTAGACATCTCGTACATAACCACCCCGAAGGAGAACAGGTCACTGCGGGGGTCCAGTGGTTGGCCGCGAATCTGTTCCGGCGACATATACGCGATGGTGCCCGCGACGACTCCAGTGTTGGTAAGGTCTCGATCGGGAGGGAGCGCCGGGAGCGTTGGCGCCGCATCGGTCACAACCTCACCCTCCGGTATGACCTTGGCCAAACCGAAGTCGAGAATCTTGGCGTGGCCGCGGTGGGTAATGAAGATGTTGGCGGGCTTGATGTCGCGGTGGATGATGCCGGCCGCATGGGCGGCCTCGAGCCCGTCGGCGATATCAATGGCGAGCGAAAGCAAAGCGCCCAGGTCCAGAGGGCGGCCCGCAATTCGGTGCTTCAAGGTGAGCCCGTCCAGAAACTCCATGGCGATGAAGAAGTGGCCTTGGTGATGGCCTACTTCGTAGATGGTGCAAATGTTGGGATGATTGAGAGCGGAAGCGGCACGAGCTTCCCGGCGAAAGCGCTCGAGGGCAAGCGGGTCACGCGCAAGTCCCTCAGGCAAAAATTTCAAAGCGACAAAGCGGCCAAGCTCGAGGTCCTCGGCCTGGTAAATAACTCCCATCCCGCCCCTCCCCAGCTCTCCAAGGATTCGGTAGCGGGATAGGGTCAGACCGGCCGGAAGCTGAATGGTTTCCTGGTCATCTCCGCTTGGCCGCCCGGCGAGGGCGACGGCAGCCGCTTCAATCGCGGGACTCTCCAGGAAGTTTCCGGCCTGTTCCAGCGCTGCGAGCAAAGAGCGGACTTCGCGTTCCAACGTCGCGTCTGTGCCGCATGCGCGGCGAAGATACGCGTCCACTTCTTCGGGGGGACAATCCAGCACCGACTGGAACAGGCTATCGACTTGTTTCCAGCGATCCGAGTCCATCGTTTGTCCCGCCTGCCAGTTCGCGGTAGAGCCAGGCTTTGGCCGTGCTCCAATCGCGCATTACGGTGACGGGGGAAACTTTGAGTACTTCCGCCGTCTCGTCCACGCTCAGCCCGCCGAAGAAGCGCATTTCCACCACTTGCGCCTTGCGGGAGTCGAATTGCGCAAGGTTGTTCATGGCTTGGTCGAGCAAAACCAGGTTCGCATCCTGGTCTCCGCCGACGATGACCGCGTCTTCGAGAGAAACATGGGGTACGTTTCCGCCCCGCTTCAGGTTATGACGGCGGGCATGTTCCACCAGAATTCGCCTCATAAGTTGGGCGGACACGGCAAAAAAGTGGGCCCGATTTTGCCAGTGCATGCCCTTGTAGTCCACCAGGCGTATGTAGGCTTCGTTTACCAGCGCCGTTGCCTGCAGGCTGTGGCCCGGGCGCTCGCGCTTCATATACTGCCTGGCCAGGCGGTGGAGTTCGGCATAAACGATCGGCGTCAAGCGGTCGAGGGCATCGCGGTCGCCGTCGCTCCAGGCTCGAAGCAGTCCGCTCACCTCTTCGATCGGCGGCTTCTCAGCCATATCATCCTGCGGTTGAATGGACTCCTCCTTTCGCCTTTGTTGGGGATTCTAGGCCGACGGGGTTACATCTTCAAAGAAAATGGGGGGCCTGATGATAGTTCCCATCCGTCCTCTGCGCCTATCTAGGTGGAGCGACGCAAGTCGCTCAGCCGGCACATTCCGTCCGGCCAGAAAAGGGGGGAAAATGAAATCCCGAGTATTTTCGTGGCTTGCAGTCATGAGCCTATTCGCTCCGCCGGCGACACCGATTCGGGTGATTGCGCAGGAGCAATCGCAAACGACACACCAACGGCATTACAACGTGAAAGACCTGGGCACCCTCGGGGGAGCGTATAGCTTTGGCTTTGCAGTGAACAACTTAGGCGTGGTATTTGGGAGCGCCGCGACGCCCAAGCAGACTGATTTCGTGGCCCAAACGGCCTTCGTCTGGGATCAGGACCTGAAGATGATCAACCTGGGCACCTTAGGAGGAGGCGAGTGCCCCGGCTGCAGCAGTGCGGTGGAAGGGGCGAACGATTGGGGCGAAGCCGCGATTTTCTCTGAAACGGCCAGTCCAGCGCACGGGGGTGAGGATTTCTGCGGTTTCGGCACCCATCGCCAATGCCTGGGAGCTATTTGGAAAGGCGGTGTCATGACTGCACTGAGTCCACTCAGCGGTGGGTACAACTCACAGGGTGTGGGAATCAATAACCTTGGACAGGTTGTGGGCATGGCGGAAAATGGCACAGCCGATGCAACCTGCGCCACGGTGACGCCTTTCCAGAAGCTCCGTTTCGAAGCCGTGATTTGGGGACAGGATGGCAAGGTTACCGAACTCCGTCCGCTCGCCGGAGATACGGTCGGGTATGGCTTCGGGATCAACAAGCTCGGTCAAGCCGTCGGGGTAACGGGTTTGTGCGGCAACACCCGTGTGCCGCCAATCACTCCAGGCATGAACGCAGCGCATGCTGTCCTGTGGGAGAAGGACGGCACTCCCATCAACCTCGGATCCCTCGGAGGCGGCGGGTTCAATATTCCTGGCACCATCAATGACCGGGGTGAAGTGGCGGGCGCGTCGCTGGCAAAGGATGGTACGGTTCATCCCTTCCTTTGGACCAAGGAAACCGGGATCCGGGACCTGGGTGCATTCGCGGGCGCCATCGTGACCGGAATTCCCTGCTGCCACACCTTGAATAACAGCGGGGAAGCGGTGGGGCTGACGGCGGACAGTCAATTCAACTTGCGCGGCTGGGTGTGGCGAGACCAAACCAAAACCGATCTCAATCTCCTGATTCCGAAAGACTCGCCATTGTATCTGCAAGCCGGCTGGGCGATTAATGATTGGGGACAAATCGTAGGCCAGGCCATCGTGAAGAGCTCTTGCCCGGTGCAGAATCCGCCGGCATGGCAGGCGAACCAGTCAGCATGCGGGGAGATTCACGCGTACCTGGCCACGCCAGCAAATTAACCAGGAGGGTCCGCAAAGGGAGAGGGACGACGCCTTTATAAGCCGGGATTGGGAGGGCGAAGAAGTTCGCGCCCTCCCTTTTCTTTTACGCTCTGACAGCGCGCGCCAACAGCAGCGCCATCCCACCGAACAGCAGGGTATCCGCAACATAGTTGATCCCGTCCGTCATCTGCGCGGGATCACGAGTGAGGGCCAGAATCGGCAGGTAAAGGAACACCGCGAGGAGCGTCATCAACACCCCAATCAAGACAGCGGAGGTGCGAGGCTTGACGTTGATCAGCAGCGTCGCTCCCACGATCACCAGAAAAGCTCCCACCGGGTATCCCCACAGGGCGTGAAGCGGAACCCAGGCCGGCGTAAGTTTGACATCTGGAACTCCCGGCGCAAACTTCGGATGGAGCACTTGCTCGAGCCCAAAGTAAATCACCGCCGTCGCCACACTGAAACGGCCAAACAGGATCATCCAATCCCGCTTTCCTGGCTGTCCATTCCGGCTCTGGCTGCCGGCGAGGGCCCACGCACCAGCGGCGAACGCTGTCTCTCTCAGCACAAAGTTCCACCCCAGCCGATTTCCCGGATGCGCAATGGCAAACGGCAGGTCAAGCATGAGCACGAACAGCAGAAACATCACCCCCAGCAGGGTTGCGGACAGGCGTACCAACTTCATCGCCACCAGGCTGGTGGCCGCCGCAATCAAAGCGCAGCCGACGAAGTAGGCCCAGAACAGGCGTGCCGGCATCCAAACCGGGACTATCTGCGCCATATCCCTCGCCGCCACAAAATGTTCAGTCGCGAAGACCGCGAGCGGGGCGGCAACAAACACCGGTCCCAGCACGATCCACCTATCCAAGCCGCGGGCGGTGGCCAACTTTCTTCGGATAGCGACCAAACCGCCGGCAAGAAAGACAAGCCCAATCAACCAGGGCCAAAGCACCAGATGTGTGAACATTGCGACGCATTCCTTGAGCGGGCCGCCCCTACGAACGCGGCCGGATCGCTGAACGATCACCGGATAGAAGGGACGTCCGGAATAAAACTGCTACCTGGCGTCATCCATGGTGATGTGACGTCACAGAGCTTTTTTTTGCGTTCCGGAAAGGAAAACCTGGGGCCAAAAAAAGGGACCGGTGGGACGTTATGTGATCAAAGCGTAATCGCTAAACGTCCCATCTCTCGTGCAGAAGCCTACTCCGGCCAAAACAGTATTGTGGCCCGGCACATGGTGTTCGACGCTCCATATGTTCATGGGGATGTTCCCGGGCTTGCGTACTTTTTTGGGAGTTAACTTGCGACATCAAGCTTTTGATTCTTGACGGCCATTCCCATGCTGGTTGCCACATTCAAAAGCATCGGGGCGAATTTCCGCATGATCTCTTCCAACTCTGCGTTGCGGGTCCGCAAGGACTGGGTCTCGGCTTCGCGGCGCGACAAAACATCCCGCAATTCCCGGTTCTGGCGGAAAATCTCCCGGGTGGCGTCTAACCGGTTCAATATTGCTTGCAATTCTTCTTCGGTGACCGGTTTCGCGGTGGCGGATGAGAGGTTGGTATTTGGTGGTGCTTCAGTAGCGAGGCTTTCTTTCCACATAGATTGTCTCCAATAGTGCGTGCGGTTGAAGTTGCGTCAGCTGCGGCCCATTCTAGCTCAGGGCCTGGATGACTTGAAGTTGGTTGCTCCGCCTGCTGAAGAACTTTTCCCGAAAAGGGCCCTTGAGCGGGGGAGGTACTCGGCCTAATGGATGCCAACGTTCAATCGCCGCTGTAATTGTGCGCAAAGCGGACGAGCTGTCGAAACTGGGTGGCGCCAGTCGCCCGAGTATACTACTGGTCAGCGTTCCATCAAACTTTAATATGGATGCCCGGGGAGGGGCGGCGCAGGTTTGATTTCCTTACCCGCTTGCCAGGTCGCGGTTTAAGGCGTGGTCATTTTCAGCCCGGAGACCGCACCTTCGGTGTTGTGGGCAAAACGGATTCCGTAAATACCGTCCGTCGACTTCAACTTGCCGGCCGTCACCACTTGGTCCTTGTCGTAGCTTGCCACTACGGTTCCGTTGATCGCGCACTCCACTTTCCCGCCCTTGACCGACAACGCGATCTTCTGTTCCACCGGTTGACCCGGGGCTGCAGCCTTATGAACCGCGGCGTTGGTTTCCCCGTGCCCATTCATCTTGAAGGGCTCCGGCGCAAAGCCGCGCACGATAAAGCGGCCATCGCCATAAGCCGCGCAGTAGAGTTCGGTCTGGTGATCGCTGCCCAGATAGTTGCCCGCAATGAAAATTCCATAGGGGTGCGGGTGGTCGTTGAGGTTCATGTATTTTGCTTCAGTAAAGGTGGCAGAAACGGTGTAGTCGCCGGTTGCATTATTGGCGGGGTTCCAGAAGCTGGCCGCCGGGCCCGTGACCACCTGGAGTACGTTGGCCACCTTAGTCAGCTTGGTGTCTGCGATGGTTTGTCCCTCACTCTTTGCCTCTGCGTCCACGTCGCCAACCCAGCCGGGGACCGAAATTCCTCCGCCGGCAGCCGGGCGCGAACCATCCTGCCCCTGCACCGGTGCCGAGCTGGTTAGGAGCAAGAGGGTGGCCGCTGTCACGGTCAATCCGCGAAGAAAGCTCATTTGGGGATCCTCTCAGTTGGAGAAATTGACACCCGAAGATTGTAGAGATCTTGCCGCCCACTCACAAGAGAGGTGCGCCGCAAGAGGCGGACCCGGAAACAGCTCGCGACGAACGTTTATGCTCCAGGCCGTACCAAAGCAACGACAACAAATCCCGCAGTTTCGGCCGCATCACAAAGCCGTGCATCGCCAGAGATAAATCTTCGTCGAGCAGGCTGTTGCCGACACCAGGTGAGAGCGGCTGCGAACTGGAAACTGTCCCTCGCGGCTAGTGCTCTCTTGAATGCACAGCGGGACCAGTGCACTGGAATCCCAGAAAGCCGCCGCCGGTTCGCCCGTCTTTTTCACGGTCCTTCGTCCCGATCTTTGAGCAGAGCGGTGATCGCATCGCTGTTATCGACGGTCCCGGTCTTGATTTTCCAAAGCTCGTCAACGTCGATAGGCCCCTCTGCCAGGCGCATTTTTCCAGCGGCGACGAGCATCAGTTCGTCTTCGCTTGCATCGCCCGGTGAGAAGGGAATCGGCTTGGCCACAGGCAGATTGCCTCCCGAATAATGATCTCTTCTCCGCCCCGCGCGAAAGTCACATAGGCGCTGAGACGGTTCTTGAGTTCGGCAATGTTGACGCTGCGCATCGGGTCCATCCTTTGTGGCTATTCTAGCCATAAAGGATGCTTCCCCCAGGAAACCGCCGCGAGACAAATGAGTCAGCTTTCGAACCTAAAAGTGGAAAGCCACTTCTGCAGTGAATGCTCGCGGTGTCACATAGTGAGTACCGCTGAACGTCGACAGGAAGTTGTAAAGGGCATACTTGTTACTGATGTTGACGCCGGTCAGGCGCAGGCTCCATTTGTATGTGTCTCCCTCAAAAAGGTTATCGTCTCCAATCGACGCGTCGAACAGACTTCTGTGCTGGATGCGCGGAGGATTATGGTCGTTGTTGCCCGTGCCTGGAGCCGGAATGCTCACCAGGTTCGAGCTATACTCCGAAGCCGGGCAAGGAGTAGGCAACGGAGTCGTGGGAGTCGCTTTCATTCCGTTGCAGCTCAGCCCTGCTTCGAACTCCTCATCCGCCGTCAATCCGCTCAGGTCCACCGCCGGCTGGCCATTGAGCGTAGTCGAGGTATCCCCGCAGGCGGTGTTTGGATCATTCGAAGCGGGGTTATAGCAAGGAACTGATCCGGCAACGAGACCACTGTCGAATCGCCAGTTGAAACCTATCCAGGGACTCAGGAATTTCCTTCCGAGTATTTGATATTGCACATGCGTCGTCTGGTTAAACCTCTCGTCATGATCGATACGGAAGGGATATCCGCTGCCTCCCACCGTCGCTCCGGCCCCCGCAGATTGCGGCGGGAAGAAGCGAGCAGCAACCGATGACATGACAACAAACGCGCTGAAGTTGCGATAGTTGGGAACATCCGCGCGCAGGGCAAAGCCCGGGATCTTCGAATTGTGCCAGTCGATAGGAAAAGTGATGGGTGTATTCCCGAGCACACTAAAGTCAAAGGCATTGTGAGTGTATTTCCAGATATAGTCGCCGCTGAACACAAAGTTCTTGCCCGCAGCTTGTTGGAAGCCGGCATGAAATTCGTTGCGGTAACCAGGTTGGAGCGTTCCCGATGCTCCAGGCGAACAGAGAAGGAGCGGCGAGAGCACTGCATTGGCGCACCCGGAACTTGATAACACGAGGTTTTCGTTAAACGGCGTTTCCAGAGTACGAGCATAGGAAACGCGCAGCACGGTATTCGATTGCTTGATGTTGTAGGCAATGCCTACCCGGGGCTCTGCCTGGCGGGCCGCCGTCAGCCCATTGTAGAGATCTCCACGGATACCGACGTTGAAGAGCCAGGCTCCCGTCTTGATCTGATCCTCAATGTAGAGAGCCAATTCCTTCACGTCGGTGTGGCCGTCGTAGAAGTAGGAACTGCCGCCACGCGTCACGTCGTACGGCGCAAGTACCGAATTGTAGGTGCCGTTCGGGTTGACCGCTGGATCGTTCGATGCCAAGCCGAACGATGCGCACTGCGTCGGACTTGAGAATCCAGGCTGGGCAGCGTTGTCGGTAAGGTTATCGACGCAGGGGGAGTTGTAGGTGGGATCAATGACGCCAAGACCGTCGTGCTCGCGCAGGAAAGTTTGCGAATAGTTTGCCCCCAGCTTGATGTTGTTGATCCCTTTTACATAGGAGAAATCCGTATGCACGCCGGTGTCGGTCAGACTTCTGGATTGAGCAATCGACGAGGTCTGTAGATTTGCGGGCCCAAGATCGGCCAAAGGCACGCCGCTAGGGTAATAGTTGTATGCGTCTTTCCGGATATAGGGGCCGAAGTTGAAGATGGAGTTGGCGCCAATCGTGCGGGTGTAGGTTGGAGCAATATCGAAGGTTTCAATCTTCGAGCGCTGGTCGGCGCTGCCCACGCTCGAGAAGATGGGATCTGGGCCGCTTCCGCCGCTTACCACATTCTGCACGTTCAAGTTGTCATAGGAGTTTGGCGTTTGGAACCATGAACGGCTGTAGTTGAGGTTTACGTGAATCGCATCGACCGGCGTAAATTGACGATCCACCCGGTCGAAGATATTTTGCTCGTTTCCCTTGTCGTGGAACACCACGAATTCAGGAGGGTCGAGGAATCGCCCGGTGTTCAATCCGTCCGCCTCAAAGAAATTGCCCCAGTTTTCTCCACCGTAACCCACGTCGATGCCGGCCGTTACTGACCCAAACGCGCCGTAGGAAGTGCTGACGCTGCCGGTGGGTGTGGTTACCCCCTGTCCAGACCGGGTCGTGGCCACGATCACCAGGCTGGTTTTGCCGCCGAACTCTGCCGGTGGCGCTCCGGAAATGACTTCGATGGATTGAATGGAGTTTGACGGAAACTGATTTGAAAACACCTTGCTCTGCTGGTCGGTAATCGGCTGGCCATCGATTGAAAAGGAGTTGGACGCATGGTCGCCAAGCCCGTGGAAAAGGCCGTTGGAGTCCGCAGCGACGCCCGGTGATGTGAGCGTGACCAGGGAACTGAGTGACGAAGACTGGCTCTCCAGAGGAACCTTCTGAAAAAGGCTGCGGTCAACGTCGGTGTGGAATGTGGAGTCACTCTCGACCAGATCCCCACCGCCCTCGACGGTTACCGTGCTCGAGGCTGCGCCAACCTTCAGGGCGGTGGTCAGAGTGACGGGTACCGTAGAGCGCACGTCCACGTCCTGAGCCACGGGGGCAAACCCAGTCGCGGATGCAGTCAAGTGATATGGATTGAACGGAAGGCTGGTGAATTGATAGTGTCCCGCTTTGTCGGTCGTGACTGTCCGCGAGTATTCGCTGACCGGGTTGGACATGGATACAGATGCACCGGGAACGACGGCGCCGGACGGATCGGTCACGGTGCCGGTGACTGTGCCGGAATTCGATTGGGCAAGCAAAGCGGTCGAGGAAAATACCACAGAAAATAGAGAATGGCGAAACGCACGTCGCAGAGACGAGTGCATGGAAACAACCTCCTGAATTTAACCCGAATTTTGACCCGGCTTACGAGACAGCAGGGTCTACAGGAGGAGGCCGTATGTGGAGGGTTAGGGTAAAGAAAGAGCGAGGTCCCCCGGCCGAGGGTTCAATCTTGATTGCTATGGCGTGCTGCTGCGGCGCAGGGAGGGTGACCAGAGCTGCGGGGGAAATGCCGGCATGCGCAACGACGCAGACGGCACAATCTGGATGGGCCAGATTTTCCAAAGAGTGGGTATGGGCGACCTGGATGGTCCCGCCGATGAAGACCAGCGCGATGCATAGAATTCCGAAGAACAGTGCTCTTCGATTCTGCAAGCGTGATTTCAATTTCAAGCGGAGCACAAAAATACCTGGAGACAGAATTCTACGATTACCCGAAATGATATCAGGTTCTCGTTTTCATTAGACGTGCTGCAGACTCAAAGGGTGGCGCCAGACGTTTACCCCGCACCCTTACAATCTCCTCATAAAGTAAAAAGGAGTATCTCCTGAAAAAGGTCCACGTCATCGATTCACACACCGGGGGAGAGCCTACCCGCACCGTCGTCGAAGGGGGGCCCGATCTAGGCAATGGCAACCTTCAGCAGAGACGGCAAGTCTTCCAACGGGATCACCGACCATTCCGCCGCGCGTTAGTTACCGAGCCGCGCAGCTCTGAGGCGATGGTAGGTGCGCTACTCTGCGAACCCACCCAAACCGGCTGCATCACCGGCGTGATCTTCTTCAACAACAGCGGATGTCTGGGCATGTGCGGCCACGGAACCATCGGCGTGGTGGTCACCCTCGCCTACCTGGGCAAAATCAAACCCGGCCACTATGGAATCGAGACCCCGGTCGGCATCGTGGGAGCGACGCTTAACCAAGACGGCACGGTGACCATCGAAAACGTACCCAGCTACCGCTATGCCTCCGCCGTCCAAGTAAACGTGCCCGGATTCGGTCACGTCACCGGCGACATTGCATGGGGTGGTAATTGGTTTTTCCTGGTAAAGGATCACCCCTACACCCTCGACCGCGCCCATCTCGACCAACTCATGAGCTACACTTGGGCCGTTCGCCAAGCACTCACCGCGAACCATATTTGCGGAGCGGAGCAAGCCGAGATAGACCACATCGAACTCCATGGCCCTGGGTCTTCGCCCAACATTGACAGCCGTAACTTCGTACTCTGTCCCGGCCGGGAATACGACCGCTCTCCTTGCGGCACGGGTACCAGCGCGAAATTAGCCTGCCTTCATGCCGAAGGCAGGCTCGCTCCCGGGCAAGTCTGGCGTCAGGAAAGCATCATCGGCAGCATCTTCGAAGGCCGCCTGGTTGAACGGGATGGACACCTTATCCCTAGCATCACCGGCTCTGCCTTTATCACCGCCGAGTCGACCCTCATCCTCGATCCCAAGGATGCCTTTTGCTGGGGGCTCCCGGCATGATCCAATCCTTCGACGCTGTGATCGTTGGCGGAGGCATCGTCGGCGCGGCCTGCGCCCGATCCCTTTCCCAACAAGGCATGCACCTGGCGTTGGTAGAACAAGGAGAAATAGGAGGAGGCGCCACCGCTGCGGCCATGGGCCACATCGTCGTCCTTGATGATTCACACGCGCAGCTGGCTTTGACTCGCTACTCACAATGGCTGTGGCGGCAGCTGGCGGCAACCCTGCCACCGGATGCGGAATACACTCAGCGCGGTACCCTTTGGGTAGCCGCGGACGATGAGGAAATGCAGCAGATCTGTCGCAAACACATTTCCTTTAAAAAAGCCGGTATCCCCTGCGAGTTGATCGATGCGCAATCACTTGCCCGCATCGAGCCTGCGTTGCGTCCGGGGCTTACAGGCGCACTGTTGATGCCCGAGGACGTGGTGGTGTCTCCTCAGCCGGCGGCGTGCTTTCTGCTGCGGCAGGCGAACGCCACCCTGGTTAGAGAGAAGGCGACTGCCATGGGCTCCGGCAGAGTACTGCTCTCTAACGGTGACGAATTGCAATCGCCTATCCTCATCAACGCCGCCGGGGAAGGGGCACCCGCGTTGACGCGGGGCCTTCCCGTGGCCATGCGGAAGGGGCACTTGGCAATCACCCAACCGTATCCTGGATTTATCCGCTACCAGGTGGTCGAACTTGGGTACCTGAAGAGCGCGCACGTAACCACCACGGATACCGTGGCTTTCAACGTGCAGCCAAGACAGAACGGGCAGTTGCTGATCGGATCCTCGCGTCAGTTCGGGGCGCAGGGTAGGGAAGTGGAGCAGGGCATCATGGCTCGCATGTTTGAGCGAGCTACCGAATATCTGCCCGCGCTGCCGTCGCTCTCGATCGAACGGGCCTGGACTGGTTTTCGCTCTGCGACAGCGGACAAGCTCCCCTTGATCGGGCCCTCAATTCAGGATGAAACCCTCTTTCTCGCCACCGGACATGAAGGCCTGGGCATCACCACATCGTTAGCGACCGCGCAACTCCTGGCAGACCTGATCGCAGGCAGAACGCCCGCGATTCCTATCGGCCCCTACTTGCCCTCGCGAGCGACTCTATCCTGAAAGAGGATCAAGGTTAAACTGAATGCACGTGAAGGTACGGGCTGCCGAAAAAGCGGAGAAATTCGCGACCGGGCAATAAGGACGTAGGTGCGGGAGTTGCAGGGGCTAAAGCCCGACGTATGGTCAAGGGTTTACGGCCCGACTAAAGTCGTGCCCTGATACAAAGCAGAGTTTTCGAAAAAGCGGAGAAATTCGCGACCGGCAATAAGGACATAGGTGCAGGAGTTGCAGGGGCTAAACAGGATGCGGAAAAAGTCGATAGCTAGCGAAATCGCAGCCCTCAGCGGCTAAAGCCGCATTGATTCAACAGTGGTTACGTACGGGCTGACGCCCGTACCCTTCAAGAAGCAGAGTTTTTCCGCAGCCTGTAAAGCCCGACGTATGGTCAATGGTTTACGGCCCGACTAAAGTCGTGCCCTGATACAAAACAGAGTTTTCGCGGCGTGATTCGCCCCCGAGGCCTTTTCGAAATCTCAGCCTCTTTAGGCCGTACATAATTGTCTTAGAATCAGCGCCGCTTTACAGGCCGCTAAAAAAACCATATTCCTGGAGGCACGGCCTTTGAGTCTGTGTAAGAACTTGGTTTTGTATCAGGGCACGACTTTAGTCGGGCCATAACCCTGTGGAATATTCCCGGGGTTTAGCCCCTGCGGCCTTAGCCGCTGAACCACTTTCGAGGAAATAACAATGCAGCTCGCAACAGAACTGAAACCCGTATCGCTGATCGGCTTTGGAGACGGAGCCGAAGGAGCCGCATTTACCGGGATGAACCCAGCAACCGGCTCCGCATTGGAGCCAAAATTCTTCTCCGCAACCGCAGACGATCTCGAACGCGCCGCAACGCTGGCGCAAAGCGCCTTTCCCATTTACAGCAATCTATCCGGCAAAAACAAAGGAGCCTTCCTTCGCCGCATCGCCGAAGCCATCGAGGCGGCTGCACCGGCAATCATTCAGCGGGCCAACCTGGAAACAGCATTGCCCGAAGCCCGCCTGCAAGGCGAGGTAGGGCGAACCTGTAATCAGCTGAGACTCTTTGCGGAACTAGTGGAAGAAGGTTCCTGGCTCGACGCCCGCATCGATTCCGCAGATCCCAACCGCAAGCCCCTACCCAAGCCCTCCATCCGTTCCATGCACAAGCCCTTGGGGCCAATCGCCGTTTTCGGAGCCAGCAATTTTCCCTTAGCCTTTTCCGTCGCCGGGGGGGACACGGCATCCGCCCTGGCCGCCGGCAACCCCGTCATCGTGAAAGCCCATCCCGCGCATCCCGGAACCAGCCTCCTGGTCGGCCACGCCATCCGTGAGGCCGTAAAGTCCAGCGGCCTGCCCGAGGGCGTATTTTCCATGCTGTTCGATAACGGTGTGGATGTAGGCGTTCAGCTGGTGAAGCACCCCGCCATCAAAGCAGTCGCGTTTACCGGATCCTTCGCCGGCGGCACCGCCCTGATGAAGTTAGCGGCAGCACGTCCCGAGCCGATCCCGTGCTATTCCGAGATGGGCAGCGTGAACCCCGTCTTTGTGCTCCCCGGCGCCCTGAACAAGCGCGCAAGCGCCATGGCCGCCGGCCTCCAGGGCTCCTTCACCCTGGGCGCGGGGCAATTCTGCACCAAGCCAGGCCTGGTGCTGGTCCCACAGCAAGACGGCACGCCCGCCTTCATGAAGGAATTAAGCGACAAGGTCAGCGCCACCCCGTCGCAAACTCTGCTCACCAAAGCCATCGCTGACCGTTACACCTTGGCGGTCAAAGGTCGCGACGTCACCGTGCTGGCCGAAGGAGCCAAAGCGGAAGGCAGCCCTGCCTCTGCGACCGTACAAGCGTCGCTGTTCGTCGCCGCCTACAAAGACCTGGCGGAAAACCAGGATCTGGCGCAGGAGATCTTTGGCCCAACCACCGTAGTCGTCGGTTACCAGGACCGAAAACAATTGCTGGCCGTAGCCGAGCAGCTGGAAGGCCATCTGACCGCGACCCTGCAGGCGGACGAGAGCGAACTGGCAGAATACTCTGACCTGATCGACATTCTCACCCGCAAAGTAGGCCGCCTGATCCTGAACGCGTATCCGACTGGGGTAGAGGTCTGCCACGCCATGGTCCACGGCGGTCCCTTTCCCGCCACCAGCGATGGCCGCTCCACTTCGGTAGGTACGCAGGCCATCTATCGCTTCACCCGTCTGGTCTGCTACCAGTCTTTCCCCGATGCTGCGCTGCCCGATGAGCTGAAAAGCACCAACCCGCTGGGAATTATGCGCCTGGTCGACGGAGACCGCACCAGGAAGCCCTCCGCGTAAGCGTCCCACTATGCGGTATGAGTGACGATCGTGCCGTCACCCTAGTAAACTCTCTGCGACAGTGCGAGGTGGGAAAATGAATAACCGCAGGGACTTCCTGAAGATGGGCAGCGCCGTGCTGGCCGGAACCGCCGTGCCCTGGACTGCAACCAGTTACGCAGCCATTGCAGGCGCCAACGACCGCGTGCGCGTGGCCTTGATTGGCGCCGGCGATCGCGCCAAAGGAGCCCTGGTGCCTGCCTTCCAGGACCACGCCAAAGAGCTCAACTTCGAATTCGTCGCAGTGTCGGATATCTGGAACCGCCGCCGTGACGAAGGCGCTGCGTTCATCCAGAAGCAATGCGGGGGCGGCGTCATCGCCAGTGTCCGCAACAACGACGAGCTCTACGCCCGCAAAGATGTCGACGCCGTCATCGTCGCCACCGCCGACTTTCAGCATGCCTTGCACGGAGTCGAAGCGGTGCAGGCCGGCCGCGATGCCTACGTGGAAAAGCCCACAGCCCACACCATGGAAGACGCGCGCGCCTTCCGTGACGCGGTAAAGCAGACAGGAAAAGTAGTCGCCGTCGGCACCCAGCGCCGCAGCACGCCCAGCTATCAAAGGGCCTACGAATATATCCAGTCGGGAAAATTCGGCGACATTGTAGCCGTCGAGATGACCTGGAACGTCAATCAGCCGGGCCGCTGGCGCCGCCCGGGAGTCGTGCCCTTGTTGAAGGAACAGGACACAGACTGGAAGCGTTACCTGCTCAACCGTCCCTACGAGCCCTTCGATGCCCGCAAGTATCTCGAGTTCCGTCTCTTCTGGCCCTATTCCTCCGGAATTCCCGATCAATGGCTGGTGCATCAGATCGACACGGTGCACTGGTTCACCGGCTATCCTCACCCGCGAAGCGTAGTCGCCAACGGCGGGATTTACCTGTGGAAGGACGGCCGCAAAAATTGGGATACCATGACCGCCGTCTTCGACTATGGCCCGCTCGATGATCCGGCTAAAGGCTTCCAGGTCATCTATTCCTCGCGCATGACCAACTCCGCAGGAGGAGTGAAGGAAATCTACTACTCCAACGGCGGCATGCTCGATATGGATAAGCAATGCGTCAATTCCGAAGGCGGCATGACTGCCAAAGCCGCAGCCGAAATGGGCATGAAACAGAATCTGCTGGGCGACTATTCGTTGAGCGATACCGTGGTGAAAGCAGAAACCTCGGCCAACACCGGCAACGACCCAATGACCTCAGCCAACATGCGCAACTGGATGGAGTGTGTCCGCTCCCGCAAGACACCCAATGCGAGCATCGAGGCCGGCTACAGCCATTCGGTGGCACTTTGCATGAACATTGCGGCCATCCAGACCGGCCAACGGGTCACTTTCGACGACAAGTCTCAGCGCGTCATGGCCGGCGACAAGGTCTATGAATAGTTGGCTCGTGGGCTGCCTGTTGGCAGCCTGTTCGCTGCAAGCAATGGCGGCCGTTCAGGTAACAGCAGACGAGGCGCATCAGCGAGTTGACATCACCATCGACGGCAAGCCTTTCACATCGTATGTCTGGCCCAGTTCGCTCAAGAAGCCGGTGTTATATCCGCTGGTCACTGCGGATGGCATTGATGTCGTCCGCGGCTTTCCCTTGGCGCCTCGGCCAGGCGAGCGCGTCGATCATCCCCATCACGCAGGAATTTGGTTCAATTACGGTAACGTAAACAACTTTGACTTCTGGAACAACTCCGACGCGATCAAGCCTGCGGATCGCGAGAAGATGGGCACCATCCACCAACAGACAATCCTCTCCAGCAAAAGCGGAGACCGTGGAGAACTGGTCGTCGAATCCATCTGGACCGCCGGCAGCGGCCAAAATCTCCTGCAGCAGAAAACCCGCTACATCTTCTCCCAGCACAACGATGAAAGAATCATCGACCAGATAACCACCTTGCATGCCCTCGACCGGGTCGTCTTCCACGACGATAAGGAAGGTTTGCTGGGCATCCGAGTCGCCCGCTGGTTAGAGTCCCCAAACGAAAAAGGGGGCACCTTTACCGACGCCAACGGAAGGACCACGGAAGTGCAAGCCTCGAACATGCCTGGAGCCAGCGGCGTCTATCTCACCAGTGAGGGCAAGCAGGGCGATCAAGCATGGGGCACGAGGGGACGCTGGTGCGCTTTAACAGGCAAAAGGGAAGACCACACAGTAACCATAGCCATTTTCGATCATCCCGGAAATCCCAACTACCCAACCTACTGGCATGCGCGGGGCTACGGCTTATTCGCCGCCAATCCTCTGGGACAGCATATCTTTGATCCCAAAGCCCAGCCATTGAACTACACCATCGACAAGGGTCAAAACGTAACCTTCACGTATCGCATTCTGTTGTTGGACCGGGCCCCAAAACCCGGAGAGCTGAACCAGGACGCCGATACCTTCGCAGCAGGCTACCCCCCGCGATAGGCTTGACCCAAAAACGCAATGGTTGGGCTTCGCCCATCGTTTTCGGCCCACGTATCCCGGATTTCCTGTCGAGGTTGGTGGCGTTGAGCTAATGCGTGCTGCTTTCCCTTGAGAGAAAGCCGCATGCGTGGTCGTGGCTAATACTGCGTAGTAGGAAATCCGGGCGACGCTGGTGCGAACATGGGGCACCCGTACAGAGTGGATTAGGAGGAAACTTCTCAGGCGCTTTTCCGACGAATCAACCAATAGACCGGAAGACCCGCAACCACTAGCACCAGACCAGGCCAGGTGGTAGCCGGACGGTCAATAAAAAGACAAACCACAACCACGCTAGCCCCAAGAACATAAATCGCCGGAACCACTGGATACGCTGGAGTCCGATACAACCGTTCCGCATTCGGCCGCTTGTAGCGCAGCACCACCACCGCAGCGATGGTCAGGATATAAAACAACAGCGCCGCAGAAATAATGTAGTCCAGCAAATCGCTATAGAGATTGCCATAGCCCTTGGCGGGCGAATACGTCGTCAACAGTACCAGCACCCCTGCCCAAACACCCTGCATCAGCAGAGACCATCCAGGCACACGGGCTGCGTTCAACGTTCCTGCCGCAGGAAAGAACAGCTTATCCCGAGCCATCGCATAGTAAGCGCGCGGTCCAGCCAGCACCAGGCTATTGATGCAACCGAACGTCGATACCATAATGAGCGCGGCCAAAGCCTTTCCTCCCCAGGCGGGAAAGATCTGTTGCAGCATTGCCGTCGCCACGCGATCATTGGCAGCGTGTTGGATAGCCGGAAACTTCAACACGACCAGGTAGGCAACGTTCACCACCAGGTACAACAACATGACGATCACCGTGCCGATCCCGAGCGAGCGGGGAAGAGTCGTCCGCGGATCCTTAACTTCTTCCGCGGCGAAGGTAATGTCGTGCCACGCATCCGCGGCGAAGAGCGACCCCGACTGCGAAACGCAAAAGACCATCAGCAAGCCCAGGATCCCGGCATACGAGGTATCCGGCCGCTGCCAGAAAGAACTCAGGTTCGCATGGACAGAGGAGGCGTTCCAACCCACACTCAGGCCGAGCAGTATCAGCGCAGCCAGCGCTCCGAGCTTAGCGACGGTAAATGAGTTCTGTATAATCTTGCCGTACTCGATTCCCAGTGTATTGGTCGCAGTCAAGAGAGCGATGACCAGCAAACCAACCAACTGGGCACTCGACAGCGTGAGCGCATAATGCGCGGACAAATGCAGAGGAGGGAACAGGTAGCGTGATTCAGAAACAGACGGTGCCCAAACCCCCAGGAATCGGGCAAACGCAACCGCGACTGCGGCAATCGTTCCCGTCTGAATCACCGTGAACAGCGTCCATCCGTAGAGGAAGCCCCAAAGCGGGGAGTAGGCCTCGCGC
>Ga0302324_100008068_pt1 | contig 22263 bp, 20 predicted proteins | sample Palsa_T0_1_FD_201949 | JGI IMG/M metagenome (GOLD analysis project Ga0302324, IMG submission 201949) | Peat permafrost microbial communities from Stordalen Mire near Abisko, Sweden - Palsa_T0_1 | ecosystem: Environmental > Terrestrial > Soil > Palsa > Peat permafrost | place: Sweden: Abisko...
GGAGCGACGATCAAGACCCGCCCCCGGCGGACCGGCCGGAAGTGCTGCTTCCAGGAGGCGGTCCAATCCTCGATCGGAAGCTCCTCGAGATCGGGTTCGACGCCCAGGGCGAGCCGCAGCTCCTCGGCGGCGTCCTCGGCAATGGAGGCGCTCTCGAAATAGCCTCGGACTTCGGCTCGGCCGCTGCTCAAAGGCGCCACCCCCGGAGGCGGCAATGAATCGGCGCCGCGCAGCTCGACCCCGCTGGCCCCGTACCGATGCAGAAGTCCGGCGGCAGCGTCGGAGAGGTCGGTCTGAATCGCGAGCGTGAGGACGATCAAGGGCGGAAGCTCAGCCTACCTGCCCGGGACCGACCTCGGCCACGACCTCGCCCTGCGGGTTCAGGAACTTCTGGGCCGCGTCCAGGATGGCCTCGGAAGTCACGGCTTGCACCCGGGCGTCGTACTCGCGATAGGCCTCGGCTCCCAGCCCATACAGCTCGTCGAGGCACAGCGTGGCCGCGAGGCTGGCCCGGCGCTGCAGACCGATGGCGTGGCTGCCGATCAAGTAGCGCTTGGCGCGCTCGAGCTCGACCTCGGGAATGCGCTCCTCTCGAACGCGCGCCAGCTCGGAACGCATGCCCTCCAGCGCGGTGGCGGCCTTTTCCGGGCTGGTCCCGATGTAGACCGCGAAGTACCCGGGATCGAGGCCGTCGACCGACATGGCCGTGACCGAGTAGGCCAGCGATCGCTTGTCGCGCAGCTCGAAGAAGAGCCGCCCGCCCTGGCCCGAGAGCACGCTCGCCAGGACGTCCAGCGGAAACCTCGCGGGATCTCGAAACGACGCGCCGAGAAAGCCGACCACCAGGTGACTCTGGGCCTTCGCGAGCTCGAGGCGGGCGCTCCGGGGGCTCACCGGTCGGGGCTCGGTTGGAACCACGATCGGCTCTCCCCTCGCTCTCGGGCCCGCCCTGGCCACGGCCCGCGCAAACGCCGCGTCGAGAAGCGCGTGTGCTTCATCCGCCCGAACGTCGCCGACCACCGCCACGGTCATCGCCTCGGGCGGGTAGCGCGTCTCCCAGATGCGCCGCAGCTGCTCTCCGTCGAGCCCGCCCACGCTGGCGGCCTCGCCCCCGACCGGCAGCCGATTGGGGTGAACGGTGAAGAGAGTCTTGCTGAAGAGCTCGAAGGCCAGACCGGCCGGGTGATCCTCGCGGGCGTGGATCTCTTGTAGCTGCTGGCCTCGCTCGTGCTCGACCTCGGCGCGCGGAAAATCCGGGGCCAGCATGACGTCGGCCAGCAGCGAGATCCCCTCTTCGAGATGCCGCGCCAGAAACTCGGCGCGAAAGCCGAAGCTGTTGCGGCCGGGCGATCCGGAGACGCTTCCCGCCATGCCGTCCATGGCAGCCGCGATCTGGTCAGCGCTTCGTCCGCCCGCGCCGCGCGTGGCGGTGCGGGCCAAGAGCGCGCTCACGCCGTTGTTCTCTTGGGTCTCGAAACGCATGCCACCGAGGAAGGCCGTTCGGATCGCCACCAGCGGCACCGTCGCGTCGCTCATCACCAGAAGATTGCCACCGCTCGCCAGCCGCCGGCGGACCAAGGCCGACTTGTCTCCGAGCGCCGCGCGAAGACCGGGCTCGCTCTCCGCCACGGCGCGCCGAGTCGTGACCGGCGTCGCCAACCTCCCGGAGCCCTGCCAGGCCGGCAGCGCGCGCGTGAGTTGCGCTAACAGGTCGCCTTCGCTGAGGAGATGCTCGCTGGAAGCCTCGGGGGCATCCTCGGGCTCCAGCGCCACCAACGAGGCCGAGGCCGACGTCAGGTAGCGCCGCGCGACGTCTCGAACCTGTTCGAGAGACGTGGCCTGCAATGCGGCCTGGTATTCGGCTTCCGCCTCCAGCGAGCCAACCGCCGCCTGGTAAAAGCCCAGCTTGCGCGCCATCCCCTGGACGGTCTCGCGCTGGTAGACCTGCTCCGACTCCAGGAGGTGCTTGGCCTTCTCGATCTCCAGCTCCGAGAAGAGCTCGTCTCGGGCGCGCCCCAGCTCGGCGAGCAACTGGTGAACCGCGGCCCGCTCCTGACCGCGGACCGGTGTGCCGCCGGCGACCCACAGCCCGGCATCCCGCGGCGCGTAGGCGTAGGCATGGACCTCGCTGAAGACCCGAGACCCGCGCTTGAGCAACTGCGGCAAGCGGGCGCTTTCTCCCTGCCCCAGCAGCACGGCCAGCACGTCCAGGGCCGGCAGGTCGACGTGCAGCAACTCCGGAATGTGAAAGGCCAGGGCCAAGCGGGTCTCGCGCACGCCGCCGCGCACGATCCGGACGCGGGGCTCGGCCTGCGCCGGTTCGACCGCTCGGGCCAGGTTGGCAGAGCTCGGTGCGCTCCAATCGCCGAAGAGCTTCTCGACCTCGGCCAGCGCGTGGGCCTCGTCGAAGTCCCCGACCGCCACCAGCACCATCGAGCCCGGCGCATAGTGGCGGTGGTAGAAACTCAGGATCTGGGAGCGCTGGAAGGACAGCACGCTCTCGGGGGTGCCGATGACCGGGAGCCGGTAGGGGTGGGTGCGATAGGCGGTCGCGAACAGCTCCCGCGAGAGCTGCCGCGACGGGCTGTCCTCGGAGCGCTTGATCTCCTCGACGATGACCTGGGTTTCTCGGCCGAGCTCGTCGGCGTCGAAGCTGCTCTCGCGGACCACGTCGGCCAGGATGTCGAGGCCCTCACCGAGAAAGGGCGCTGCCAGCACCAGGTGGTAGACGGTCTGGTCGTGCGAGGTCCAAGCGTTGATCTCGCCGCCCCGGGCCTCGACCTCGCGGGCGATCTCCCCGGTGGCTCGGCGGCGCGTTCCCTTGAAGAGCATGTGCTCGTGCAGGTGCGCCAGCCCGGCTTCGTCGGGCCGCTCGTCGGCAGCCCCGACCTTCACCCAGACCTGCAGCGCGACCACCGGGGCGGCGTGGTTCTCGACCAGGACCGCGGTCAACCCGTTGGGAAGGTTCGCTAGCAAGGCGCGGCCCGGGAGCGCATCCGCGACGACCTAGTTGGCAGCCGTCAGCTCGACGTCCGGCGCTCGGATCGGAGCCAGCAAGCGGTTCCAGCGAATGCCGTCCGGGCCGGTGCTCCACAGGATCCCGAAGGCCTTGCCCTTGAGCTTGCCGATGGGCACGGCCCCGAACCATCGGCTGTCGAGCGAGCGGTCGCGATTGTCCCCCATCAGAAATGCATGGTCGGCCTCGACGGTGACGGGACCAAAATCCGGGGGCGCCGCGCTGGGGACGTGGTGGATGACGAAGGTGGTTCCGTCCAGCTCCTGCTTGAAGGCCATGCATTTGACCCGGTACCACTGCTGGGTCTTCTCGTCGCGGTCCTCGTCGTAGCACTCGCCGCTGATGGGCCACTCGGGCAGCTCGTGCCCGTTGAGTGAGAGCCGTCCGTCGCGGACCTCGACCACGTCACCCGGCAAGGCCACCACGCGCTTGGCCAGGTCGGGCATGCCTTCCTTGGGGTTGAGCAGCACGACGATGTCGCCGCGCTTGGGGGAGGCCCAGCGGATCTGATCGTGCGGCGTTCCGGGAATGCGCGCGCCATAAGCCAGTTTCGAGATGACCACCCGATCCCCGATCTGGACCGTGGGAAGCATCGAGCCGGTCGGAATCTCGTAGGGCTCGGCCACGAAGGAGCGCAGCGCGAAGGCCCCCAGCAGCAGGGCCACGAACTCGAGGATCTGCCGGCGCTTCGAGCGTCCCGCTGGGGGCGGCGACGCAGGTGAAGCGGCCTGTGCGGGCTGCGGTGTCGGGGTCCTGGGAGCCGGGGGGCTGGGATTCGGCGCGCTCAAGCGGTCCCCTGGGCCGGCAGCCCCTCGGGCGACAGGGCGTGCAGCGCCGAACCGATGACCCCGGCGTCGTCGCCCAGCTGCGCCTCCAGAACTTGTAGATTCACTTGGGACACCTTCAAAGCGTAGTCGAACAAACCGGTCTTCACCTTCTCCCTCAACCCCGGACACCCGAGAAGAACTCCCCCGCCGAGAATGAGTCTGCGGGGATTGAGGGCCGTGCACAGGTTACCGAGCGCGACCGCCAGGAGCTCCGCTGCCTCTTCCCAGAGCTCCCTGGCCAGCCCGTCGCCCTGCTGTGCGGCTTGCTCCAAGTCCCACGCTCCGGCCCCTGCCGTCAATCGCGTCTGGGCGCCGCCCTCGAGCCGCTCGCGAATGCGAGCCTCGAGATTCCGGCCGCTCACGTAGGCCTCGAGGCAGCCGAGCTCGCCGCAGCCGCAGCGCCGGCCGCGCGGCACGACCTTCATGTGACCCACCTCGCCGGCCACGCCGCCGCCGCCGGTGTAGAGCCGGCCATCGAAGATCAGAGCGCTTCCGACCCCCGTTCCCACGAAGACCAGGATCACGTCCCGCTCGCCGCGGGCGGCACCGGCGCAAGCTTCGCCCCAGGCGGCGGCACCCAGGTCGTTCATCAGCGACGGGGTCACGCCCAGGCGCTCGTGGAGCATGGCGGCGAAAGGCACGTCGCGCCAACCGAGATTGGGGGCCAGCGCGACCCGGCCCGTGCCGCGCAGCATCTGGGCGGCCATGCCCACCCCGACCGGAAGCGTCTCCCGGCTCGCCTCGCGGAGCAGCGTCGACACTTGCTGCGCCAGCAAGTCGGCGACGGCCTGCGGAGACCGATCGCTGAGCTTGACCTTGGCGATCCGTTCGATTTTTCCCGGCGCGCTCACGAGCGCCACGCGGGCATTGGTGCCGCCCAGGTCGATGCCGATGGCCGAGCCAATGACCGAGCCTGGGGCGCTCACGCCGCGAGCCTCTGCTTGGCCTCGGCGACCGCCCCTTCGATCAGATCCTGGATCTGTCGCAGGCGCGCTTCGGTGGTGGCCTCGAAGCGCAGCACCAGCAGGGGCTGGGTGTTCGAGGCGCGCACCAGACCCCAGCCATCCGGGAACGTGACCCGCACGCCATCGATGTTCACGGTGCGGTACTCGGGACCGGCGAAGCGCTTGCGCACCTCTTCGACCACCGCGAACTTCTTGTCGTCCGAGGCCTCCACCCTGAGCTCGGGCGTCGAGTAGGTCTTGGGAACGTCGGTGAAGAGCCGGGACAAGGGCTGGTCGGTGTGGGTCAGCAGCTCCACCAGGCGGGCCGAAGCGTAGATGCCGTCGTCAAAACCAAAATAACGATTCTTGAAGAAGATGTGGCCGCTCATCTCGCCGGCCAGCTCGGCGCCGATCTCGCGCATCTTGGCCTTGATCAGCGAGTGGCCGGCCTTCCACATGACTGGCTGGCCGCCGTGCTTCGCGATGTCGTCGAAGAGGGTCATCGAGCACTTGACCTCCGCGATGATGGGCGCGTGCGGCACCTCCGCGAGCACCGCCCGGGAGAGCAGGATCATCAGCTGATCGCCCCACAGGATCCGCGCCTCGTCGTCGACCAGCCCCACCCGATCGGCGTCGCCGTCGTAGGCGATGCCCACGTCGGCCCCGAGCTCGAGGACCTTGGCCTGCAGGGCCCGCATGTTGTCCTCGACCGTGGGGTCGGGATGGTGGTTCGGAAAGGTCCCGTCCGGCTCGAGGAAGAGCCCCGTGACGTCGAAGCCCAGGCTCCGAAAGAGCGGCACCGCCACCAGGCCTCCTACCCCGTTCCCGGCATCGACGACCAGCCGCGGCCGCCGCGGGCCGAGGCGGAGATTTCCGCGCACGAAGTCGAGATATGTGGCGAGGATTGGACGCTCCTCGCGCTTGCCGCTGCCGGAGGCGAAGTCGTTGGCCTCGATGAGTCGGCGCAGCCCCTGGATCTCACCGCCGTGGAAGGTGCTCTTGCCCAGCCCCACCTTGAAGCCGTTGTACTCCGGCGGATTGTGCGAGCCGGTGATCATGGCCGACCCGTCCACCGGCAAGGTGTTGGCGGCGAAATAGCAGAGGGGGGTGGGAACCAGGCCCACCTCGACGGCGTCGACGCCCGCCGCGTTGAGGCCCTCGACGAAGGCGTCTCGAAAGGGAACCGACGATTCGCGCGCGTCCCAGCCGACCGCGATGGCCGGGGTTCGATCGGGCGTGGCGCGCCGCGCCAGGGTACCGAGCCCGCGCCCGAGCAGCTTGACGGTCTGGGGGATGAGGTCGCGACCGACGATGCCGCGGATGTCGTATTCGCGGAAGATCTGTGGATTCACGGCGAGCATTGGGCCGGGATTATACCCCATCGAAGGTGGCGAACCCGTGACGCTGTCAGGGCAATGCAGCCAGCACTTCTTCGGCGTGGCCGTCGACTTTGACCTTGGGCCAGCGCTTCACGATCTTACCGTCGGGTCCGATGATCACCGTCGAGCGAATCGTGCCCTCGACCATCTTTCCGTACATGTTCTTCTGGCCCCAGGCCCCGTAGGCCTCCTGGACCGCATGGTCGGGATCGGAGAGCAGCTGAAAGGGCAGCTGGTACTTCTCCTTGAACTTCTGGAGCGCCGGCAGCTTGTCCTTGCTCATGCCGACCACCACCGCTTTGCGCTTCTTGAAGACCGCGATCTCGTCGCGAAAGTCGCAAGCTTCGCGCGTGCAGCCGGGCGTGTCGGCGCGGGGATAGAAGTAGAGCACGACCGTCTGGCCCTTGAAGTCGGAGAGCTTCACGGTCTGGCCGTCGTCGGCCTGCAGCGAGAATCCCGGCGCCTTGGCGCCTTCCTTAAGGTCGGGCATGGTGAGCGAATCCTTAGTACCTGGCCAGGCTGGGATCAATCAGGCGCGCCCAGGCGTCGATGCCGCCGCGCAGGCTGACGGCCGGACGGCCGGAGGCAGAGAGCATGGCGGCCGCCTGCAGGCTGCGCATGCCGTGGTGGCAGTAGACCACCAGCTCACCGGCCGGGAGCTCGTCGAGGCGGGTCGACAGCTCGCCGAGTGGAATGAGCTGGGATTGCTCGAGCGCCACCAGAGCGAACTCCTCGGGTTGCCGCACGTCGATGAGGTGAGGCGGGGATGCCGACTTGAGCTTCTCGGCCAGGTCCTGCGGCGCGATCTCGAGCTGTGCCATCGGTGCAGAGCCTCCTAAGCAGCCACGCTGCAGAACTGCTCATAGTCCACGAACCCCGGAAAGGGCACGCCGTCGGCGCAGACCGGGCAGTTGGGATCGCGGCGAAGCTTGAGCTCGGTGAAGCGCGTCGCCAGCCCCTCGAAGGTGAGGAGCCTCCCGACGAGTGGTTGCCCGACTCCGAGGATCAACTTGATGGCCTCGTTGGCCTGCAGCATCCCGATGATCCCGGGAACGACACCCAGCACGCCGGCCTCGGCGCACGAGGGGGCCATCTCCGGCGGGGGCGGGGTCGGATAGAGGCAGCGGTAGCAAGGTCCTTGATGCGGCACGAAGGTCGTCACCTGGCCGTCGAATCTGAAGACCGACCCGTGCACGTTGGGCTTGTCGAGCAGGACGCAGGCGTCGTTCAGCAGATAGCGGGTGGGGAAGTTGTCGCCGCCGTCGATCACCAGGTCGAACTGCGAGACCACCCGCTCGACGTTCGTCGACGTCAGCCGCTCGTCGAAGGTGATCACCTTCACGTCGCCGTTCAGCTCGCGAATGCGCTCGGCGGCGGACTCGGTCTTCGGCTTCCCCAGCGCCTTCTGCCCGTGGATGACCTGGCGCTGCAGGTTCGAGAGCTCGACGACGTCCATGTCGATGATGCCGATCGTTCCCGCCCCGGCGGCGGCCAGGTAGAGCGCAGCGGGCGAGCCCAGACCACCCGCCCCCATCAGGAGCACCTTGGCGGCGAGGAGCTTCTGCTGGCCGCTCTCGCCTACCTCCGGAATGATGAGGTGGCGCCGATAGCGCTCCTTCTGCTCGGCCGAGAGCTGCGCGCGCTTCTCGATCGGAAAGCCCTGGTCACTCCAGCGATTGAAGCCGCCCCGCAAACTGGCCACGTCGGTGTAACCCAGCTCCTCGAGCGTCCGGGCCGCGAACGCCGATCGAACGCCGGCGGCGCAGTAGATCACCACCGGCGAGGCCTTGTCGGGGACCTTCTCCTCGATGCGCAGCTCCAGATAGCCCCGCGGAATGGGGATGGCGCCGGGGAGCACGCCGGCCTGAAGCTCGTCGGCTTCGCGCACGTCGATCACTGCTGGCTTGACCGACGCGGCGGTCGCTTCGAGCGTGCGCTTCAGCTCGTCGCTGCCGATCTCACGGATCTGCTTCTTGGTATTGGACAGAAGTTCTTTGTAGGTCGGCATGCGCGGTCCTACCGTTGGATGAAACTCCTCTCCTTAGTAACGGCTCGGCGAAGGGCATGCTAGCCTTCACCCCGCCGTGATCGACGTTACCGGAAAGCGCGCGCTGGTGACGGGGGCGGGGATCAGGGTCGGGCGGGCCATCGCCGATGCGCTGGTGGACGCCGGAGTCCAGGTCGCCTTTCACTACAATCGCTCGGCCGAAGGAGCCGAGGCCGGCGTGGCCCGGGCGCATGCGCGCGCCATCCAGGCGATCGCCCTTCAAGCCAACCTGCTCGACGACGAGCAGGCTCGGGCACTGCCGGGCCGGGCCCACCAGGAACTGGGCGGCCTGGACCTCCTCGTCAACAGCGCCGCGCTCTTCGAGCGCACCCCCTTCGAGCAGATCGCCACCCGCGACCTCGACCGCCTGCTGGGCCTCGGGTTCCGGGCGCCGTTCTTGCTCTGTCAGGCGGCGGCCCCTTTTCTGCGGGCGTCGCGCGGCAGCATCGTCAATCTCCTCGACATCGCTTCCGAGCGGCCGTGGGTCGGCTATGCCCACTACTGCGCCGCCAAGGCCGCCTGCCGGATGCTGACCCTGAGCCTGGCCAAGGAGCTCGCTCCCGAGATCCGGGTCAATGGCGTCGAACCCGGCATGGTGCTGCCCCCCGAAAACGAGACCGAGCACGACCAGCGGGTCGCGCGCATTCCCCTGCGGCGGCAGGGGTCGCCCAGCGATGTCGCCGAGGCGGTGCTGTTCCTCTGGCGGAACGCCTATCTCAACGGCGCGATCCTGCCGGTCGATGGCGGGGCCCGGCTCTGAGCCTGAAGCTCCAGAGCCACTCCAGAGCCAGGTGACCTGGACGTTGTCGTCCCTACCGATTATATGAATGAGAGCGTTGATCTTCCGGCCCCTGGCCTTTCTGGAGACACACCGATGAGCGCAACTGCTTCCGCAACTGCCGAGACCCTCGAGGCTCCGCCACAGGCTGCCCCGGCGCGGGCTCCGCGAAGGCCGCCCATCGAGCTGACGGCCAAGGCCGCCGAGATGGTCAAGAAGGCCCTCGACGAGCAGAACAAGCAGGGGCTCGAGCTCAAGTTCCTGAGGGTCGGCGTTCTGGGCGGAGGCTGCTCCGGGTTCAACTACGACCTGGACTTGGTCAAGGAGAGCAAACCGACCGACTTCCAGTTCGAGATGGAGGGATTGTCGGTGTGCATCGACCCCATGAGCGCGCAGTATCTCAAGGGAACCTCCATCGACTACTACGAGGACCCGACCAATCCGATGAAGGCCGGCTTCAAGTTCAACAACCCGAGCGCCAAGCACACCTGTGGCTGTGGGTCGTCTTTTTCAGCTTAGCGCGCTCCGCTTGATGTTGGCGGGGGGGCTGTTGCTCGGCTGCAGCGGCAGCAAGCTGCCGCCCGCCGACCCCTACACTGGATTGGGTGGCGGTGGGGGCGGGACGCCCGGCAGCGGCAAGGGAGACGGTGGGACCGGCGACGCTGGCATCGACGCGGGCACGGACGCCGGCTCCGGAGCTTGCGACGCCGGCTGCCTCGTGCTCGGTGAGGGCTGCGATCCCGCCTCGTTGTCGCCCAACGGCGGATGCGAATCGGGGTTGATGTGCGACCTCAATCTCAGCACGGGGACGTCATTTACCTGTCAGACGAGCAACGGAGATTTCTAGCGCACCGGAGGCCTTCTGATGCCATTCGAATCGACGGGCGAGGGTCTCCGCCAGCTGGGCGAGCTCGGGGTTGCCTTTCTCTTCTCGGCACTGATTGGCCTGGAGCGAGAGATTCGTCGGAAAAGCGCTGGCTTGCGTACCTACACCCTCGTGGGCTTGGCTTCGGCGCTATTTCTCATCATTTCCAAGTATGGCTTTGGCGATGTCTTGGTCGCCAACAAGGTCGTCCTCGATCCGTCACGAGTGGCCGCGCAGATTGTCTCTGGCATCGGTTTTCTCGGGGCGGGAATCATCTTCGTGCGCACTGATGCGGTGACGGGTCTCACCACCGCCGCGACGATCTGGTTGACCGCCGCGATTGGGATGGCGTGCGGTGCCGGATTGCTGGTCCTGGCAACGGCCACGACCGGCGGCTATTTCGTCGTAGCCATCGGCTTTCCCCCTATCGTTCGCAGGATCCGGGGGACACGACCCGCAGACGACGATGTGGCGGCATCCGAACCCCCGCCGTCCGTTTCCAGACGCTAACTCCCCGCGATCGACAGCTCCCGGAACCTCAGGCTCGGGGCGCCCAGGGACCCGTGGAATTCGAGGTCATCGCCGGCCGCCTCGAGCAACCCGAGCATCTCGAGGAGGTTGCCGGCCACGGTGATCTCCTGGACCGGCCTCCCGAGCTCGCCGTTCTCGATCAACAAGCCGTTGGCTCCGCGGGAGTAATCGCCGGTGACGGCGTCGGCGCCACGCCCGAGCATCGACGTGACGTAGAGGCCGCGGGTGATGCCCTTGAACAAGTCCTTGTGAGGCACGGTCTTCGCCGCGCGCGCCACGACGGTGGTGGTGCCGATGCCCGGCAAGCCGCGATAGCCGCGTGACGCGGTGTGGGTCGTCTTGGCTTGCGCCATGGCGGCGGTGCGGCTGTCGTAGAGGAAGGTCTTCAGCACGCCGTTCTCGAGCAGTGGCTGCTTGCGCGTCGCGAGCCCCTCGCCGTCGAAGGGCGAGCTCCCGAGGCCGCGCGGGTAGAGCCCGTCGTCGTCGACCGACAACCAGGCGGGTCCGATGGCCGCGCCGAGCTTGTCCCGCAGGAAGCTCGCTCCCTTGAGAACGAGGTTGCCGTCGAGGGCACCGAGCAACCCGCCCAGGAAGCTCGCGGCGATCGACGGTTCGAACACCACCGGCAGCCGGGCGGTCGGCCCTTGCGTGGCCCCGAGCATGCGCACCGCCCGCTGGGCCGCGATCCGGCCGACTTCCTCCGGCGACTGCAGATCCTCGAGGAAGCGCTTCTGGTCCGACCAGCTGCCGACTTGCAGTTGCCCATCCTGCTCGCCGACCGGCGCCGCGTAGAGCATCACGTACGACGCCTGGGCCGCGTCCGAGACTCCCTCGCTCGAGGCGAAGGCCACGAGCGAGGCGAAGCTGGCGGCCCCCACGCTCTCGAAGCGCTGGATGCGCTTGTCGGCGGCTCGCCCCACCCGCTCCATGGTCTTGGCGGCCTCGATCTTCCACTCGGTCGACAGCTCGACCACTTTGGGGTCGAGCAACGCCAGCGACGGGTTGCGAGCCGCGAGCTCGGCCGCGCTGGGAAGCACGTTCGACGCATCGGGCGCCGCGGCGCGAGCCAGCGCCACGGCCCGCTCGGCGAGCGTGGCCAGTCCTGATTCGCTCAGATCGCTGCCGTAGGCGAAGCCCAGGCGCTCCTCCGCCACCACCCGCAGCCCGAGGCCGCGCGAGGTGGCCTCGGTGAGATCCTCGACCTCGCCATCGCGCACGCGCACCGAGGACTCGCGACCCACCTCGAGCCAGGCGTCCGACTGCGCCGCCCCGGCCTTCCTGGCGAGCTCGACTGCCCGCTCCGCGAGAGCTTTCTCTTTCATTCAGGCGACTCCGCCGGTGCCGCCGACCGTCACGCCGTCGATGCGCACCGTCGGCAGACCCACGCCCACCGGCACCATCTGGCCGTCCTTGCCGCAGGTACCGATGCCGGGATCCAGCGTGGGATCGTTGCCCACCATGCTCACCTTCTTGAGAATCTCGGCCCCCACGCCGATCAGGGCGGCGTTCTTGAGCGGGGCCGTGAGCTTGCCGTCCTCGATCAGGTAGGCCTCGGCCACCTCGAACACGAAGTTGCCGTTCGAGATGTCGACCTGGCCGCCGCCGAAATGGGCACAGTAGAGGCCGCTCTTCACCGAGCGCACGATGTCCTCCGGCGAATCCGAGCCTGGCGCCAGGTAGGTGTTGGTCATGCGCGGCATCGGTGGCGAGCGGAAGCTCTCGCGGCGGCCGCTGCCGGTGGAGCGCGTCCCCATCAGCTTGGCGTTGAGCTTGTCGCTCATGTAGCCGCGCAGGATGCCGTCCTCGATCAACACCTTGCGCTCGCCCGGCACGCCCTCGTCGTCGACGTTGATCGAGCCGCGGCTGCCGGAGACCGAGCCGTCGTCGATGACCGTGACCTTGTCGCTCGCCACCCGCTTGCCGAGCATGTCCGTGAAGAGCGAGGTCTTCTTGCGGATGAAGTCGGCCTCGAGGCCGTGGCCGATGGCTTCGTGCAGCAGGATGCCGCTCCAGCCCGGCGCCAGCACCACCGTCTGGGGTCCCGAGGGCGCGTCGACGGCGCCCAGGGTTTCGATCGCCTGGCGGGCCGCCTCGCGGGCCGCGGCCTCGGGAGTAAAGCCATCGAAGAAGACGAGACCCACCCGGCCGCCCCCGCCGTAGAAGCCAGTGCGCCGCTCGCCGTCTTTCCCGACCGCCACCACGTAGAAGTGGAGCCGGCACAGGTCCTGGACGTCGCGCGCCAGATGGCCTTCGGTGTTGCCGACCTGGATGGTCTTGGTCTGGTCGGCGTAACCGCCCAGCACTTGCGCGATGCGCGGGTCGAAGGCGCGCGCCGCCAGGTCGCCGCGCAAGAGCAGCGCGACCTTCTTCTCGACCGCCTGCGAGGCCAGCGCCTCGTTCACCTGGTAGTGGCGCGGGGCCGCGACTGGTCGCAGGCTGACCGGGGCCACCTCCTTCTGGCTGGCGGCGATGTGGGCCGCGGTGTCGGCGGCCTGGGCGAGCGCGGAGTCCTCGAGGTCGTCGGAGTACGAGTAACCGACCTTGGCGCCGCTCACGACCCGGATACCGACCCCCTGATCGACGCCAAAGCTGGCGCTCTTGATCTTGCCGTCCTCGAGCGAGGCCATCGTGCGCTCGGTGCGCTCGGCGTAGACCTCGGCGAAGTCGGCGCCGCGCGCCATCGCGATGGCGAGGAGCTTCTCGATCTGGTGCTCGGGGAGCAGCGGCTTGGCCGCTGTTTGTGGGCTGGGCTTGGGCATGAGATCGGAAACCTAATGCAGGGTGCGGGGGCTGTCTCCGAAAAGCGAGGCCGGCGGCGGCCGTGTGCCGGGGGAAGAGATTCAGATTACCCCCGGCCCTTTGACTCCCGGAGGACAGCCAGTACACTCCCGCGCCGCTAAAGGGGACACATGGCGCTCAAGGACAATGCGGTCGTTGGTCAATTGATGAAGCAGGGGGAAGAGCGCATCGCCAAACTCGCGACGCAGCTCCTGGCGAGCGAGAAGTTCGTCCAGATCGTCCAGGTCTCAGTGCAGCGGGCGCTCACGGCCAAGGGCTTTCTCGACAAGAACCTCAAGCTGATGCTGGCGGCCATGAACCTGCCCTCGACGGCCGACATCCGGGCTCTCAACGAGCGGCTCGACGACCTCGAACGACTGCTCGGCGAGCTCGAGGATCGCATCGACACCGTGCTCGACAAGCACGAGAACGCCGCGGACCCCGAAGCGCGGGCCTGACACTCGCATTCGCCCGGCGGGCCCATGCGAAGCATCGCGTTCATCAACGAAAAGGGGGGCACCGGCAAGACCACGCTGGCGGTCAACCTGGGCGCTTACCTCGCCATCATGGCCCAGAAGCGCGTGCTGCTCTGCGACCTCGACACACAGGGACACTCGTCCAAGGCGCTCGGGCTCGAGGTGCGCGGCCTGACGCCGACCATCTTCGAGCTGATGACCGATTCGCGCGTGCCGCTCTCGGCGGTGCTGCGACCGACCGCCATCCCGGGGCTGGACCTGCTACCGGGCAACAAGGCCCTGGCTCGCTTCCCCGAGGAGGTGGCCGGGGCGCCCGATCGGGCCCGGCGGCTGGCCACGCGCCTGCGCGGGCTGCAAGACTATGATTTCCTGCTCTTCGACGCGCCGCCCTCGATGAGCCTGATCACCATCAACATCATGCTGGCGGCCCGCGAGATCGTGATTCCGGTCGCCATGAACTACTTCTCGCTCGACGGCTGCGCCGAGATCCTCGAGACGGTCGAGATGGTGCGGCGCGATTACGACCATCCCCGCCTGCATGTGAGCCTGGTGGTGCCCATGCTCTACCGCAAGACCCAGCTGGCCGACGAGATCCTCGCGAAGCTGCGCGAACGCTTCCCCAAGGAGCTCTCGAAGACCGTCGTGACCTTCAGCGTGGCCATCGACGAGGCCCAATCGCATGGCCTGACCATCTGGGAGTACGCTGCGGAGAGCCGCGGGGGACAGATGCTGGCCGAGGTGGGACAGGAGCTGCTCGAAGCGGGGTGATTGAGCGTCCTGTGTCACAGATTGAAGCTCGATCTGCGACATCAGCGTCCCGCGTCGGGGTCTTCTCGGTTCAGTTGGCGCTCGAGGGCCGTCGCCTCCTGCTCTCGTCCCTCGGCGCGCAGCAGCGAGGCCAGCGAAGTCAGGTCCTGGAGCTGGTGACCGGGCATGTCGATGGCCCGCCGCAGCGCCGCGGCCGCCTGCTCGAAGAGTCGGGCCTCGAGCAAGGCCGTGGCGAGCGTCTCGACGTCCAGTACGGCGCAGGGATCCTGGCACAGGAGCGCGTAACGCCCGGCGGCGACGGTAAACCGGCCGCTCTGGAGGTCGAGCATGCCGCGCGCGCGTAGCTCTTCGGCGTCAACGCGCTCGCGGGTCAAGGGATCGCGGAACCAACGCGGCACTTGCTTGCTGACCAGGCGACCCTCGGCCCAGCGCAGCTGGGTCTCTTTGGCCGAGGCGGGCACGTGGAACGACAGCTCGTCGGGCACGCCGCTCTCCGGATCGGCGTCCACCAGCTCACCGCTGGCTTTGCCCACCGCGCGAAAACCCTGGCCAGTCTCGAGGAACAGCTCGACCTGACAGGCCGCCACCCCCTCTCGGGCCGACCGTGACGGAAACTCTTCCGCCGGCACTCGGCAGGGCAGTGTCACCACCCACAACGAGCGGCCAGTCTCATGAAACTGCCGGACTCGATAGATGCCGGCGTGCGCGCCGATCACCCGGGCGATGCCAGCCGGCAGCGAGCTCTGGGCGTATTGCGAATTCTCGGGGAGCGCCAGCAGCAGCAGCGACGCGAGCAGCTCGATCACGAAGCGGAGCTTATTCCAGCCAGTCCCGGTCGCGCAGCTTCCGCGGCAGGTATTCCTCGGTGATGAAGCTGATGCCCATCGCCGAGAGGGCCTCGATCTCGAGCTTGATGCCGGACTTGACCATGTGCTCGATCTCGTTGCGCCACTGCTTCTTGTCGAACCAGGGGTAGCCCAGCATCTGCTTGGCCCGCTTGTCGTCGTCGTCCGTCATCCGGATGGTGACGTTGTTGGGCAAGCCGTACTTCTGCTTGTCGAACGAGGAGAGGCCCACGAAGCGCGCCGACGGCACCGCCATGCGCATGCTCTCGTAGGCCAGGTTGATCGAGCCCTGCTTGATGACCGAGTAGATGTAGAAACCCCAGGGATCGTTGTCGACCAGCACGTAGACCGGCAGCTTGAGCTCCTGGTTGAAGCGGTGCAGGAGTCGGCGCACCCCGCGCGGCGGCTGGCCCCCGCCGTGAATCAGGATGCACTCGTGCTTCTTCCAGAAGCGGTCCTCATTCAGCCGCCGGAAGACCGCGTCCTTCTCGACCAGCAGGACGAATTTGGCCTCGCACTTCTTGAACTGGATGGTGTCGGCCTCGACGATCGAGGGCACGCCCCAGCCGCCCGACCCCATGCGGCGGGCGTCGATGGTGTCGCCGGAATCAACCAGCGTGATGCCCCCCACCAGATTGCCCTTGTTGGAGGCGAAGAGGTGCAGCTCCTCGCGCAGCGCGTCGACCGTCACCTCGAGGTCCTCGATGATAGGGTCGCTCTCGTCCTGCTCCTCGAAGGTGTTCTGCTGGGTTTTTCCCAGCGTGTGCTTGGTCAGGTAGTAGAGGTCGCGGATGCTGGTGGTCTTGCCGGACTTGATGAGGTCCTTGCAGGCCGCGCCGACCAGGAAGGTCTGCATGAACTTCTTGGCCTGGGCCACGTTGAAGAACAGGCGCTTCTGCCGGTCGTTGCCGAGCTCGATGATCTTCTTCTTCTCGTTGTAGCGCACGTTGCCGAGGGTGCGGCTGGGCACCTGGACAAAGGGATTGATGCCGCGCTTGACCTGCCGGACGGCCTCCTCACCGAGCTTCTCGAGCTTGGCAGTGGTTTGCTTGTCGATGGGACGCGCCACGTTTAGCTCTCCGTCTCTGGTTCGCCGGTCTCGTCATCCGAGCCCTGGGAGTCCTGGCCGGTGAAGCTGGCCGCCAGCTTCAAAAGATCCCGCCTGATGGGGCTCTCGGCCTTGCCGGTGAGCTTGTTGAGCGACTGCGCCACCTCGGCGATGTAGAGCTCGAAGATGCCGCGCCGCTTGGCCTCGTAGTCGGCGTGCTGGCGCTTGCGGATGTGAGCCGCCAGCTTGCGCCCGCACTCCTGGGCCGCGAGCTGCACCTCCTTGAGGATCTCCGGGTAGTGCGCGACGGCTTCCTTGGATTCCGAGGTAAAGGGCACCCAAACAGACGCGATGTGAACCAGCAGGACCATCGGCCCCACCGGCAACGCTCCCTTCGGCTGCGACAGGAGGTAATTGCGCCAGTCGGTGCGCACCACCGACTCGGTGAGGCCGCAGGCACCGCGCTGGAACAGGAGCGGCACGCGGTTCGCAAACCGATAGAGCTCGACGGTCTTGTCGGGCGGCCAGTCACCCCCGTAGGCCAGGCCCACCTCCACCTGGAACGGATTGCCGCGGTAGACCTTGGGCGGGCGCGTGACGGTCGAGATGAAGAAGGCCTTGCCCTGGATGCGTTCCTCGCCGGCGGTGACGCCCTCCTCTTTCTCGACTGGAGGCGCGGGCTGCGGGGTGGCTGGGCCCGCGGTCAGCGGGAGCTCCTCTTCCTCGTCGAGCGGCGATTCGGTCACCGCCAGGAAATTGATGAGCCCTTTGCGCATCAGCTCGTCGCCGATCGGGGACAGGCAGTTGAGCGGCGGGGCCATCAGCTTCTGGGCGGCGATGGCCTGGTGCAGCTTCTCGGCTTGCGCCCGATCGAGCCTGCCGGGCGACAGGGTGTCCTTGAGGCCGGCAGCCTTGCAGATCTCGGAGGCCGTGGCCGGCGAGACGCGGCTGAATTCACTGCTCAGGAAGCTCGAGAGCCAGCGGGCCTTGGTCTCGTCGAGCATCAGGATCAAGGCGCCGAGCTCGACGCCTTGCGGGTGCGGCTTGATCTCGACGGCTTCCTTGGGAGGGAGGTCGCTGGCGCGCGGGAAGGTGAGCGGAACCTGGTTCGGACGCACGTAAGTGAAGGAGGCGTGCGGGTTGGCGAGCGCGGTCTGTTCGAGGTAGCGCAGCAGCGAGCGCTGGCCGCTGACGAAGTTGGCCACCATCTCGATCTCGACGCGTGTGCCGTGGTCCTTGTCGAGCTCGACCTCCGAATCCGAGAGCACGTTGGGGGCGTTCTTGCGGGTGTCGAGCTGGATCTCGAAGCAGTGGCCCGGGCGTCCCTTGCCGGTCTTGCTGGTGACCAGCGAAGCCTTGCCGGTGGTGAGCTGGCCGTACATGACGGCCGCCGAGATGCCGATGCCCTGCTGGCCGCGGCTCTGCTTGAGGCGGTGGAACTTGCTGCCGTAGAGCAGCTTGCCGAAGACCTTCGGCACCTGGGCCTTCACGATGCCGGGGCCGTTGTCCTCGATGGCGGCCTTGAAGCGGTCGCCGCCCAGCTCGTGGATCTCGACGCGGATGTCCGGAAGGATCCCGGCTTCCTCGCAGGCGTCGAGCGAGTTGTCGACCGCCTCCTTGACCGTGGTGAGGAGCGCCTTGGAAGGATTGTCGAAGCCAAGCAGGTGGCGGTTCTTGGTGAAGAACTCGCTGATCGAGATCTCGCGCTGCTTCAGCCCGAGCTCTTCGGCCGTGGCGCGGCGGGCCAGCTTCGGCCGTGGCGGCTGGCTTGGAGCTGCTCCTGGTTCTAGTGGGGGAGCCTTCGGCGGTGCGGCCAGCTTGTGGGCGACCGGCTTCGGGACGGCTGGCTTGGACTCGTTCGCCTTCGGCAAGAGCGCGAGCTGGCCTTGGGTTTGGTGCCTCTTCTTCACTGATGCGTCGAATAACACTCAAGTACGACAGCAGGGGTGCGGTCGCAGCGCGCGGTGACGGCGAGGTCGGAGTGTGATCCGGAGGTCGGAGGTCGGAGGTCGGTCGGGAGGTCGGTGACGGAGGTCGGTCGGAGGTCGCCCGGGGAGGTCGGTGACGGAGGTCGGTCGGAGGTCGCCCGTGACCGCGCGCGGTGACGGACGTCCAACTTTGACCGCGCGCGGTGACGGACGTCCAACTTTGTACCACTCCATCCAAAACCGACCACCTTTGCCTGCGCGACCATCGCTTAGGCCTCGAAATCACGACGCAGCCCTCGCGGCACATCGCTTGCCTCTGCCCCACCGGTGGCCCGCATTCCTCGTCGCCTCCTCGTCGAGCTCGGCTCGACCAACCACTGCACCTGGCGCAGTCACAACTCGACCCATGTCTTCGAGCTCGATACTGCCAAGCGGTTCTTTCTCGACCTCATCAAGAAGTACGCCCGCCGCTACGGCATTCAGGTCCGTTCCTATTGCCTGATGGGCACCCACCCGCACCTCGTCGTCGTCGCTACCAAAGGTCAGGCCGCATTCAGCCGCTTCTGGCAGGTCATCAACCACCTCTTCGCGCGCTGGTACAACCGCCAACAGAAATCCAGGCGCGGCCAGGTCGTCACCCAGCGCATGAAGTCTCCAATGATTCAGCCAGGCGCGAACGGCCGCCACGTCCTCACCGTCATGCGCTATGGGGACCTCAATCCGGTTCGAGCTGGGATGGTTCGCTCGCCGAAGAACTACGATTGGTCGAGCTACCGGCACTATGCCTATGGCGACCCCAACGATCTCATCGAGGATGAGCCCGAGTACCTCGCGCTCGGCCGCACTTCGCGGGAGCGCCGAGAGGCCTACCAACACCTCTTCGCCACTCCTCTCACGAGCGCGCTGCGGACAAGGCGACCCGACATCGTGGAAGCGTCGTTCTACGGGGACCCAGGTTGGGTCGAACGACACGCCCCGCGGGCAGCTGGTCCGCCGAGCTGGCGCTCGAGTTAGCCTTTTCTTGCTCGGCGGCTGAGCCCGCGCTGGAGCCGTGTGCCGACTCCCGTCGTGCTCTAGGCGCAACGGCCGAATTTGCCCCGCTCGCTCGACATGTGGCTCCGGAGATCGGCGATGCGAACGTGTCGGCGAGGGCCCAACAACGAAATCCCTCAGCGATCGCGCAAGTGAAGGCTCCGAACTCCGCGCCTTCGCGGGAGGTTTAGTCCGTCACCGCACTCGCACCGCACTCGCGGCGCCCTACTTCTCGACAACCAGCAGCGGCGTACCACTCGCCTTCTGCAGCGTCAGCAGCGCGCTCGCAAAGTCGGACGCGGACTGGGCCGCATTGGCCTCGGCCGTGAACGCGTCCCGCTCGGCCTGCGACAGATCCAGCGACGTCGCCGTCCCGGCCGCGAACTGCTCCTGCGTCAGCTTGAGCGCCTCCTGGGCGCTCGCGACCTCGGCCTTGGTCTCCTGCACGTGCGACTGATCGGCCACAACCTGCAGCCACGCTGTGTGAACGTCGTCCCGCACCGTGTCCAACGCCTGGTTCAACCGCGCCTCCTCCTCGGTGAGCGTCGCATCCGCGAGATGCAGTGCGGCATGCGTGCCGACCGGGTCGATCACCCAGCTCAGGTTCAGGCCCAACGTCCAGTAGCCATCGTGGCCCAGGAAGCCGGCGTAGTTGGCGAGGTGCTCCTGCGCCTGACCGAGCAGCGACGGCGCCAGCAGTGCCCAGGCCGCGGTCCGGGCGGCCGAGGCTACTGCAATGGATTCGCCCACTTGCGCCACTTCAGGGCGCTGCCGCACCGCGGCGTCCACGTAGAAATCCTCGCCTTGCGACGGCAGGCTGCCCTCCTCCACCGGCGGCAAGTCGTCCGTCACCGGCATGCCGCTCAGGGTCTCGAGGCTCCGCCGGGTCACCCCGAGCGCCCGCTGGGCATCGGCCACAGTCTGCTGGCTGCGCGCCACGTCCACCAGCGCCCGGTCGACCGTAAGCTTGTTGGCCGTGCCGGCCTCGAACTTCCTCTGCGAGATCGCCAAGGCATCCTGGGCCGTCTTCAAAGAGTGGTTGGCCGCCGCCAGCACGCCCTGGGCCGCCACGATCTGGTAGTAGGTCTGCGCCACCGAGAGCTGCACGTCGAGCACGCTCGCCAGCGTCGCCTGTTCGGCCCCCGCGGCGGCATGCTTCTGACCCGCCAGCTTGGCGATGGCGCTCGGCTCGATCAGCGGGACATTGAGGCTGACCGTCGCCTGCAATTGATCGTAAGGCTGAATCTCAATCGTCGTGGTCCCCGGCAACGGGTTCATGAAGAACGCATTCGGAAGGGGCAACGCGCCGTTGTACTGGTTGCGGATGTACTGGCCCGTAGCCTGCAGGGTAGGCGTGAGGCCGCTGATCGCCTGCTGGACCTGAGCCCGCTGCTCCTCGAGTTGGGCGCGCGAAATCTGAAGCGTCCGGTTGTGGTCGGCGGCGGCCTTCAGATAGGCCTCGAGCGGGGCGGGCAGCGCGGTGACGAGAAGTGCGACGATGGCGAGCATTGCTTCCCTCCTGAAGAGACTTAGAGAATCGAGCGGTCTGGCGGGTGGAACCTACCCGATCGCGCGCTCCGCGTCGGCCGCGGGAGCGAGCCCGGCCGGATCGGCCTGGGCGCCTTTGCGCGAGGTCAGCTTCCGCAGCCAGCCCTGCAGACCGTCCATGTACGAGTAGATCACCGGGGTGGCGAACAGGGTGAGCCCCAGCGAGAGAACCTGACCCCCGACGACCACGCCGGCGGTGTCCTGGTTGAACCCGGCCCCGATGCCCTTCGAGGCCAGCAACGGAATCATGCCGGCCACGAAGGCCAGCGTGGTCATGAGGATGGGGCGCAACCGGTCGCGGCTGCCGATCACGATGGCCTCGTCGCGCGCCATCCCGTGTGCTCGCAGGGTGTTGGTGTGGTCGACCTGCAGGATGCCGTTCTTCTTGACCACTCCGAAGAGCACCAGCAGCCCCAGCATCGAGAAGATGTCGAGCCCCTGGTGGAACATGACCAGCGACGCGAAGGCGAAGGGAATCGTCAGCGGCAGCGCCACCAGGATCGTGATGGGGTGGAACCAGCTCTCGAACTGCGCCGCCAGGATCAGGAACATGAAGATGAACGAGAGCACGAAAGCGATCATGAAGTTCTTGAAGGTGCGGCCAATCTCGCGCGACAGACCGCTCGGCCTGGCCTCGTAACCCGCCGGCAAGTGCAGGTCGGCGAGCTCCTGTCCGAAGGCCGCCACGATTTCGCCAGCGCCCACGCCCGGGGCGGGGTTGGCGGTGAGCGTCACTTGCCGCTGGCGGTTGAGCCGGTTGATCTGCGAGGGACCGGTCGAGGTCGACAGGTGCACGACGTCCAGCAGTGGCACCGGCGGACCGTGCGAGCTGGGAACGGTCAGCAATCCAAGCGCGTCGATGTTGTCCCGGTACATGGGATCGGCGCGCATCCGGACGTCGTACTGGTTGCCGAGCTCCTCGTAGTCCGAGACCCGCAGGCCTCCGACCAAAAGCTGCATGGCCTCGGAGATGTCCTGCACCTGCACCCCGAGGTCGCCGGCCCGCTCGCGGTCGATGTCGAGCGCCACCTCGGGCTTGCCGAGGATGAGAGTCGTGTCGGCGTCGACCACGCCGTGGATCTTCTTGAGGGCCTCGAGGGCGCGGATCGACACCTGCGTCAAGCCCGCCAGATCGGGGCCCGTGATGGTGTAGTTGACCTGGGCGTTGGAGTTGCCGCCGCCCTCGAAGGCCGGCACGTCCGAGACGTCGATCCGGTAGTCCTTGGGCTGCTTGACGATGATCTCCTTGCGGATGCTGTCCTCGACCTCGTCCTGGCTCAGCGGCCGGCGATCGGGGTCGGTGAGCCGCACGAAGATGCTCGCCAGATTGGGCGTGCGCTGGTCGTTGTCGCCGATGGTGACGACGGTGTGGGTCACGTCGCTGCGGTCGCGCACCTCGCGGGCGATGCGCTCGGCCGCCAGCTCGGTGGCCTGCAGGCTCGAACCCTCGGGG
>Ga0302324_100008069_pt1 | contig 22260 bp, 21 predicted proteins | sample Palsa_T0_1_FD_201949 | JGI IMG/M metagenome (GOLD analysis project Ga0302324, IMG submission 201949) | Peat permafrost microbial communities from Stordalen Mire near Abisko, Sweden - Palsa_T0_1 | ecosystem: Environmental > Terrestrial > Soil > Palsa > Peat permafrost | place: Sweden: Abisko...
CGATAGGACAGGCGTGATGCCGCTGCCCGCCGCGAAGGCCACATAGGAATGGCGGCGCTCGGCGCTGACTGCGGTGCGAAATCTGCCCATCGGCGTACCCACATCGAGCAGCTCGCCGGCGCGCAATCTCGAGGCCAGCTCGCCGGACATTCGGCCGTGCGATTGATGCCGGATCCCGAGCTTGAGCGACGCGCCTCCGGGAGCCGTGACGATGGAGTAGGTGCGCCGCTCCTCGCGCCCCTCGATCATGCGCCGCACGGTGACATACTGCCCCGCGTGAAAGGCGAAGGCGTCGCGTAGCGCGACGGGGATTTCCACCGTCACGCACGCGGCATCTTCGGCAACGCGCTCGACGGCGGTGACTTTCAAGGGATGGAAGTTCAGCATGCGGGTCCGATGGCTTGGGTCAGATGCACTTGAAGTATTCGAAGGGTTCGAGACAGGCGCGGCAGCGATGCAGCGCCTTGCAGGGCGTTGAACCGAACTCGCTGACGCACTGCGTATCGATCGAATGACAGCGGGGGCAAGCCACGGGCCGGCCGCCTCGCAATACCTCCCTCATGGAGGACACCGATCGATCCGGCGGCACGATACCGTAGCTCGCGAGCTTGCGGCGCCCTTCCTCGCTGATCCAATCGCTGCTCCAGGCCGGCGATAACACCTGGGTCACGGCGAACTCTCCGACTCCTGCGTTTTTCAACGCCTCCTCCACGGAGCGCCGGATCACTTCGGTGGCCGGGCAACCCACATACGTGGGAGACAGGCCCACATCGAAACCGCCGTCCGACCGCGGCGTAACGCAACGAATCAAGCCCAGATCGACGATGCTCAGCGCCGGAATCTCTGGATCTTCGACCGACGCAAGAGCCGCCCATGCCAGCGCCAGGCGCCGATCCACATCGGTAGAGGCGCGGACTGACACGGTCACCGGCGCGGGCGAGTTCACCAACGCGCTCCCGGATAGGCTCGTTGCAAGTGCTGCATCTCGGCAAGAATATAGCCGAGATGTTCGCTGTGCTGGCCGCGCTTGCCATGCCAGGAATGCGGGCGGTGGGCGGGCCGCTCGAGCGTCGCCTCGGCCAGTATCGCGTCGATGCGTGCAGCCCAGGCCGCCTGGACTTCCGCCAATCGCGGTGCCACGCCCCGCTCGGCCATGGCCCGATCCAGTTCGTCCTCGGCGAAAAATTCCACGGTGTAGGGCCACAACGCCTGCAGCGAATTCTGTACCCGCGCATGACTTTCCTCGGTGCCGTCACCGAGGCGCACGAGCCAGGCGCTGCTATAGCGCAGGTGATACTGAATCTCTTTGACGGACTTTGCCGCAATCGCGGCCAGGCGCTCATCGGTGGACGTAACCATGCGCTGATACAGCTCGAGCTGAAAGGCGTCGATCAGCACTTGGCGCACGATGGTCTGGCCGAAATCGCCGTTCGGCTGCTCCGCCAATATGGCATTGAGGTACTCGCCGTGCTCGCGTAGAAAAGCCATCTCATCTTCACCGCGGCCGCGGCCTTCGACTTCGCCGGCATAGCTCAGCAACAGCCGGGCTTGCCCGATCAAATCGAGAGCGATATTGGCCAGGCCCAGATCCTCTTCGAGGGCCGGACAGTGCCCCACCCATTCGCCCAGCCTTTGTCCCAGCACCAGGCTCAAATCGCCGAGGCGCAGCACGTAGCGGAACAAGTCCTCGCTCATAAGGTCTTGACCTCGTCCGGGATCTCATAAAAGGTCGGGTGCCGATAGATCTTGTCCCGGGCAGGTTCGAACAGCGATTCGCCTTCCGCCGGATCGGAGGCGCTGATGTCCTTGGAGGGCACCACCCAAATGCTGACGCCTTCCTGACGCCGCGTGTACAGATCGCGCGCGTGTTCGATGGCCATGCGCGCGTCGGCGGCATGCAGGCTCCCGACGTGCTTGTGATCCAGGCCGCCGCGAGCGCGGACGAAGACTTCGTATAGAGGCCACTGGCGGCTGTCTTGCAAGGGGGTATTCACGGAAAGGTACTCCTAGGCGGCGGCCGGCGTTGCGGAACGCAGGCGCTGCTTCTCTGCATAAGCGCTGGCGGCATCGCGCACCCAGGCGCCCGCGGCGTGGGCGTTGCGGCGCGCGGCGAGCCGTTCCGCATTGCACGGCCCATTGCCTTTCAGGACTTGATCGAACTCGGTCCAATCGATGGGTCCGAACTCGTGCTGCTGCTTCGCCTCGTCCCAGCGCAGCAGAGGATCGGGAATGCTCAGGTCCAGGAACCGGGCCTGCGGCACCGTGAAGTCGACGAACTTCTGCCGCAGTTCATCGTTGGAAAAGCGTTTGATCTTCCAGCGCTGCGACTCGCCGCTATGCGTCGAATTGGCATCCGATGGACCGAACATCATGAGCGCGGGCCACCACCAGCGGTTCAGCGCCTCCTGAGCCATGCGCTTCTGCTCCGGTGTGCCCTGCGCGAGGTGCACCATGAGGTCGTAGCCTTGGCGCTGATGGAAGCTCTCTTCGCGGCACACCCGCACCATGGCACGCGCATAAGGACCATAGGAGCAGCGGCACAGCGGAATCTGATTCATGATGGCCGCGCCGTCGACGAGCCAGCCGATGGCACCCACGTCGGCCCAGGTCGGTGTCGGATAATTGAATATGCTCGAGTACTTGGCTTTGCCGGACAGCAGCTGATCGATGAGCTGATCGCGGCTCACCCCCAGTGTCTCGGCCGCGCTGTAAAGATAGGCGCCATGCCCGCCCTCATCCTGCACCTTGGCGATCAGAATCGCCTTGCGCTGCAGCGTCGGGGCGCGGGTGATCCAATTGCCCTCGGGCAGCATGCCGACGATTTCCGAATGCGCATGCTGAGAGATCTGGCGGATCAAGGTGTTGCGATAGCGTGCCGGCATCCAATCCTTGGGCTCGATCTTCTCTTCGGCATCGACGCGCGCAAGAAATCGCTGCTCCAGCGCGGCCTCACCCATCGGAGAGGAGTCCGAACCCTGCATATCCAGCGCCTGCGTATACATGCCTGCCCCCTCGAGTTACTTCCAGATATTGTGATACAGAAATTATAAAAAATCAATTTTTTCTGTATCAGAACAGCGGAACGCGCTACCATGCGGGAAAATGACCGATCACGCCTCTGCTGCCGCCGCCGAACTCGTCGCGCGCTTTCGCCGCCAGCGGCCGCTGCGCGGCGGCTCGCTCATCGTGACCCTATTCGGCGATGCCATCATGCCGCGGGGCGGAGCCATCGCCCTCGGCAGCCTGATTACCTTGGCAGCGCCTTTCGGCCTCAACGAAAGGCTGGTGCGGACTGCGGCCGCACGTCTCGCCAAGGACGGATGGCTCGAGGGACGGCGCAGTGGCAAGCTCAGCGAGTACCACTTGTCGAGCGATGGCCGCGAACGCTTCGCCGAGGCGACGCGGCGTATTTACAGCGCACCGGACCTGGCCTGGTCGGGCCGCTGGACTCTCGCCATCCTGCCGCCCATGCGCGCCGCCGAGAAGAAGGGACTCAAGGAGGAACTGATCTGGCGCGGTTTCGGTGAACTCTCGACCAATGTGTTCGCCCATCCCGAACTCGATTCGCGCTCCCTCAGAGCGACTCTGCATCCCAAGGGCTCGTTGTCCAAACTCATCGTCTTCGACGCAAATCTCGCCGCCGACGATGCGCCGCAGCGTCTGGTGAAGCTGGGGTGGGACCTCGAAGACCTGGGCTCGCGATACCAGCGCTTCGTCAAACGGTTCGAGAGCGTGCAGGCTGCGTTGCATGGCGGCCGTGGCGCCGATCAGCAGGCCTGCTTCATCGTGCGCACCCTGCTGATTCATGAATACCGCCGTCTGCATCTGCGCGATCCGCAGCTGCCGTCGCGGCTGTTGCGCCCCGACTGGCCGGGGAGCCGGGCCGCCGCTCTGTGCCGGGACATCTATGCGCACGTGTTCGCCGCCTCCGAGGCGTATCTGTCGCATGCGGCTGCACAACTGGACGGGCCGCTGCCGCCGCCGGACGCATCCGTGACGCAGCGATTCGGCGGCATAGGGGCCGGATAGGGTGCGTAGACTCAGGCTTCGTCAGCGGGCCACTGCTCCAGCGTGGCGACCACCGAACTGAGAAAGGCATTGGCCTGGAAGGCGTCCAAAGCCCGATGATCGATAGTGAGGGTCAGATAGCACATGGACCTCACGCTGATCGCCTCCATCCCATCGATCTCAACCGCACACACCCGGCGCTCCACCTTGCCGACACCGAGAATCGCGACCTGCGGTTGATTGATGACGATGGGTGCGGCAAGCAGGCTGCCGCCCACACCATGATTCGAAATGGTAAAGGTGCCGCCGCGAACATCTTCGGGAGAGAGTTTGCCGGCGCGGGCGGTCTCCACCAGCTGACCGAGCCGCTGCGCCATGCCGAACAGATTCAATCCCTGGGCGCGATGGATTACCGGCACTATCAATCCCTTGTTGCCGAGAGCCGTGCCGATGCCGATGTTCACATCCGCGTGCAGCTCGAGCGCGTCCGAATGAAATGTGGCGTTGACTTCCCGGTGGGTGCGCAGCGCCTGGGCGCAGGCGCTGACGAAGTAGGCGGTGAGCGTGAGGCGGGCGCCCCGAGATTCGTAGTCGGCCGCATGCCGCGATCGATGCGCCAGCACTCGCGTGAGATCCGCTTCGAACAGCGTGGTGACATGCGGAGACTCCATGAGGCTGCGCGCCATGTGCTCGGCCACGCGGCGGCGAATGGCAGTGTGCGGAACTCGGGTACTGCCCCCCGCCGGGCCTTGGGCACGCGCGTGCTGCGGCGGCGGTGCACGCTCCGCCGCCCCATTTGCCGCACTCAACGCATTCGCTCCGTTCGTCCCGCCGGCCGCATAACGGGTCACGTCTTGTGCCGTGATGCGCCCATCGCGGCCCGTACCCAGGATGTCGGTTGCGGCAATCGAATGTTCCTTGAGCAGACGCCGCACCGAGGGGCTCAAGGGCTTGGCCGCGGTGCCCGCCGCGGATACTGCCCGCGGTGCTTGGAACGCGGCGCTTGTCGCAGACTCAGCGCTGGCCGTGGAGTCAACGCCGGCGGTGGAGTCAACGCCGGCCGGCGACTCGACTCCCGCCGGTGATTCTGCCAACGCCGCACCGCCAAGACTCAAGCGCGCGATGACTTCAGCCGGAATCACCTCTGCGTTCGCCTGCTTGATGATTTCGATCAATATGCCGCTGGCAGGCGCGGGAATCTCCACGGTGACCTTATCGGTCTCGAGCTCCACCAGTGGCTCGTCCTTGGTAACCGCGTCGCCCACACGTTTGCACCACTTCAAAACGGTGGCGCGAGTTCCCTCTTCATTGGGGGGCACCAACACGTCGGCCAGCTGGGCCATATCAGATTTCAGCCAGGGCGACGATTGCCTGCGAAATCACTTCCACGCCGGGCAGCACCGCATCGAGCAAAACCGGGGCGTGCGGACTCGGCACATCCGGCATGGCCAGCCGTTCTATGGGAGCGTCCAGATCGAAGAAGGCCTCCTTGGCGATCACCGCCGCAATCTCGGCGCCGAAGCCGGCGGTGATGGTGTCCTCATGAACGATCAGGCAGCGTCGAGTCTTGCGCACCGATGCCAGCGTGGCTTCGCGGTCCCAGGGCGACAGGGTCCGCAAGTCCAAGAGGTCCGCGGAAATTCCAGTGTCCACGATGGCCTGCTCGCAGCGCTCCACCATGGCTCCCCAGGTGACCACCGTGAGCGTCGTGCCCTCGCGCAAAGTAGCCGCCTCGCCGAACGGCACCACGAACTCATCGCCGGGGTAGGCGCGGCGCGCCCAACTGCCGTCGAGCAATGACCTATGTTCGAAGAATATCGTCGGGTCATTGCCGCGCAAGGCGCTGCGCAGCAGCCCCACCGCGTCCTGGGCATTCGAGGGCATGGCCACGCGCCACCCCAGCCCATGAACCCACTGCACTTCGTTGGATTGGCTATGCCAGGGATCGCCGCATTTGAAGAACCCCCCGGGGATACGCACCACCATGGGCGCGGCGAATCGATTGACGGTTCGCCACCGCATCGTGCCGCAATCGTTGAGCTGTTCGGCCGCGGGGTCCGCGTACTTGCGGAATTGAATCTCCGGCACGGGCATGAGCCCGGCGGCAGCCATGCCGACCGCGCGGCCGATGATGCCTTCCTCGGAAAGACTGGTATCGAAGACCCGGCCGGCGCCGAATTTCTCCTGCAGTCCGAGAGTGGCCGCGTGCACTCCGCCTTTACGGCCGACGTCCTCGCCGAAAACCAGCATTCGAGGGTTGACCGCCAGCTCATGCTCGAGCGTGCGGCGCACGGCGGTCACCAAATTGATGCGCGGGCCTTGTGAGCTCGGGTGCACCGTGCCCGGCGACGGCACGACGCCTTCGCAACGGATCCCCCCCTGCTGCTGCAGGTCGATGGAGCCGTCGGCTGCCGATTCCGAAAACAGATAGCGCCGGATGCGGCCCGGGTCGGGAGCGCTGCGGCCTTCGACGGCGGCCAGCGCCTCGGCCACGGCGTGGCGGCCCTGCGCAACCTCGAAATCCCAATCGGCGGCCGACACCACATCCGGCACCAATTGCGCGCGCAGCTTCGCCAGCGGGTCCCGCTCCCGCTCCGCGGCGATCTCGTCTGCGCTTTTGTAGGTTTGAGTGTCCTGCCCCGAATGCCCGGAAAGCCGCGGCACCAGCAGTCGGATCAGTGCGGGGCCGCCGCCCAAGCGGACTCCCGTCACCGCATCGGCAATGAGCCCGGCAACGGCCATCGGGTCCGAGGCATCGCCCTCGAGCACGCGAAGACCCCGAAAGGCTTCGAGATTGCGCGCAATGTTGCCGCCCGGCGTCTGCTGCCGCGACGGCACCGAGATGCCGTAGCCGTTGTCCTCGATGAAAAACAGCAGCGGCAGCCGTTCAGTGGTCGCGATGTTCAGAGCGGCCCAGAAGCCGTTCGTGGCCGTCGAGGCATCTCCGCCATGCGCAACGGCGATGCTGTTCTCGCATTCCTTGTCGCCGAGTACCGCGGCGCGATAGCGCAGCGCCTGAGCCCAACCCACCGCGGGCGTGTACTGGGTCCCTACTCCGCCGCACACCGGCAACACACAGGCGCCCGATTTGCGCGGCAAATTGAACACCACGCCGATATCGCGCCCCTCGCTCATCCCGCCGACCCGCATCATCGTCGACGCCAGCGCCTCCTCGGGCCGCAACCCCAGGCTCAACAGCAAAGGCCGCGATCGGTAATAAGCGCCTACACCGTCTCGAGCTCCGCTCAGCCGGCTGCCCAGCAACACCTGCGTGAGTTCGTGCCCGCGAGCCGAGAACTGGTAGAGCACCTTGCGCTCCGGAAGCAGGGTCGATTCTTCGAGATCGTCGAGCGCGCGCGAGGTCGCCATTTGACGCAGTACAGCACGCCATTCGAGAGCACTGGGCTTGTATTCCTGACTGACCGGCTTGGGGTTCGCACTCATAGCGCAAGACTAGTCCAGCCGAATGGACGACAGTCGCCAAAAACATCACAAAATGGCGTACAATTTGGCGATATTCACCAATAAATTACCTTCCTGGAGTCATAACATGGAGTTTGACCGCTTTGATGCTCGGATACTGTCCGCGCTGCAGCGAGACGGTCGCCTGGCGGTGGTGGAACTCGCAGAGGCCGTGGGCCTCTCCCCCACCCCCTGCGCGAGGCGCATCAAGGCGCTGGAATCGAGCGGCGCCATCCAGGGGTACGCGGCCATCCTCGATCCCGTTCACATCGGACTCGCAGTGCTCGCCATCGTCCAGGTCAAATTGACCGAGCACACCGACGAAACGGTGGCGAGATTCGAAAAGGAAATTCTGCTCATGGACGAGGTCACCAAATGTTTTGCGATGACCGGAAGCTATGATTTCATCCTCGAAGTGTATGGCAAGGATTTGGATGCACTGAGCAATGTCGTGCTCAAGAAGCTCATTCGCGTACCCAATGTCCGCGATATGCAGTCGAGCGTGGTGCTGGCCACGGTCAAGCGCTCCGCGCGAATCCCTCTGGGACACCTACAAGTATGAGCACCAAACCCGCTGCATGGCTCATTGCCACCTGTCTGTTGGCCGTCTATGTCATCTGGGGCACGACCTACTTCGCGATCAAGGTGGGCATCGAAGGGGCGCCGCCGTTCTTTCTGGTCGGAACACGCTTCCTGGTGGCCGGAGGGCTATTGTTGGCCTGGCAGAGGCTCCGCGGCCGTCCGATGCCGGCGGCTCGCCAATGGCGGGGCGCGGCCCTCATAGGATTTCTGCTGCTCGTCGCCGGCAATGGCGGCGTCGCCGTCGCTGAGCACTGGGTGAGTTCCGGCGCCACCGTGGCACTCATCAGCGTGATGCCGCTGGCAACGGCGCTTTGGTCGGGTTTTTTCGGCGAATGGCCGCACCGCATGGAATGGGGCGCCATCGCTCTCGGGGCGGTCGGCGCGGCGGTGATGCTCACGGGTCGCGACCTGCAGGGAAGCGTCATAGGAACCCTCGTGATTCTGCTCGCCGTCACCTGTTGGTCGCTCGGAACGGTCCTGGCTCGCCGCGTAGACATTCCACGCGGACCCACGGGATTCGGCGCGGAGATGTTCGCCGCGGGGCTGATGGCCCTCGCGGTGAGCGCAGCGCTCGGTGAGCACTGGGTTCTGCCGGCCTCGCCGCGAGTCTGGGAAGCCTGGGTCTATCTGGTGCTATTCGGTTCCGTGATCGGATTCTCCGCGTATCGTTTCGTCGTCGAGCACGTATCCTCCACCCTGGCGTCGACCTATGCCTACGTCAACCCGCCGGTCGCTCTATTCGTCGGGTGGTGGCTGGGCAATGAATCCTTCTCCCCCAATACCCTTCTGGGCTTGCCCATCGTGCTCGGAGCCGTGGGCTTGCTCGCATGGATTCAAGCCCGCGCCCCCGCTTATCCCCTCGAGAGCAAGGCATCGGCATAGCCGCCGCGCTCGATTCCGGCGGCCGCGACGGCGGCCCGCACGCGCGGGCTCAACAGCGCCGCAAATTCGTCGGCATGACGGTAGCCGTTCATCGATGCGGCGATGGCGCTTCCCGACACAGTGGCGGGATGAAGATAAATCTCCGTGATGCCCGGGGGTAATCGCGCGAGAACGGCCAGCAGAGCCGCCTCGTCCATGGCGCCACTCGCTGCCACGCCGAATATACTGTCGTTGTGCAGCATGCGTGCCGCGCGCAGCCGGCGCTTCATCAACGCATTCCACGGAGCCAGCATGGCGGCGCTCATCCACGGGATCCATCGGCCGCCGCGTGCCGCGAACCAAAGAGGTTCAACCGGGAGCCTCACCGCCGGCACCCCGAACTCGCCGCCGATTCGCAGCAGCATCTCCAACAGAGTGGGGTGCAAATGAAAATGCTTGTGCACATTGACATGATCGAGCGTAAGGCCCGTGCGTGCGAACGCCGAAAACTGCGCACGGATCTCCGCTTCCAGTTGGCGGCGCAACTTGGGCACTGCGAAGAACCTTACGCCGTTGACGAACATCCGGCTGTTCATGTGGCCGGACTCATCGGCGAGGCCGGGGATCACATCGGGTCCGAGCACCGCGCGGCCGTCGGCGAGGACGAGATGCAGGCCGACACGCAGGCGCGGCAACTCGCGTGCGCGCCGGATCGCGTCGGCAGCGGCCGGCGCCCCGACCATCAGGCTCGCCGCCGTGAGGATTCCCTCCCGGCTTGCCCGCTCGATCGCTTCGTTGACTGCTTCATGCAGCCCGAAGTCATCGGCCGTGACGATGAGGAAGCGCTGCATAGTTACTCACCGTACGCCCGAGCCGCCGGCCTTGCGCGCCGCTACGGGCACGCCGGGCTGCGCCGCCGGATCAGGCCCTCACGACCGGTTGCGCCGAGCCATCGCGAGTAACCTCGTAGCGCTCGTCGCGCCAGTGCACGTGGCGCGTGACGAAACTCCAAGCCCACAGGCTCGAGATCAACAAGTCGCGCAGCGGCAAAAGCGCAAGCTGTGTGCGGTTTCGGCCCGGCTCGCGCATCGACAAATGCAGCATGACTCGCGCAGCCGCCGTTGCAGCGAGCAACCCGACGGCGGGTGCCGCGCCTCCGTCCAGCACAGTACCCAGTGCCGCCACCGGCACACCGAAGGTGACGAAGGTAAAGGCATACCCGAGGGGCTGAATCGCACGGATGGTGCGCAGCCATCTCAGCTCGTGGCGCACGAGATCGCCGAAGCTGCGTTCGGCAACGCAAACGTCGACGACCACCTCGGAGAGCACCGTGCGCAGCCCCAGACGGCGTGTCAACTCACCCAGCCGATAGTCGTCCGCCAATTGATCGGCAATCGACGCAAAGCCGCCGATTCTCTCGAGTACCTGACGCCTCATCGCGATGGTTGCGCCGAAGGCGAAGGATCTCGAGCCGGCCATGGCCGCCACGAGCACCGACGGTATGAACCATTCGTTGATGAACAGCGATCCCAGGAGCGACCACAAGCCTCGGCGCGGACAGCCCCGATAGGCGCATGTGACGATGCCGACGTCGCGGTCGAGAAGCGGCGCCACGATCCTGGCGAGATAGTCCCGCTGCACCCGGACATCGCTGTCCGACAGCACCAAAAACTCGTGGCGCGCCAGCGTCATCATATTGGCGAGATTGCTCACCTTGCGGCTGCTGCCATGCTCCCGTCGGTCGACGACGACCTGTAAATCGCGCTGCGGAAACTCCTGTTTCAATCGATCGACGATGGCGAGGGCCGGATCGTCCGAATCGCGGACACCGAAGATCACCTGAAACTCATCGTAAGCCTGATCGCAGAAAGACCGCAGGCATTCGTACGTTTCTGGTTCGGCGCCGCACAGCGGCTTTAGAATCGTGACCGCAGGCAGCTTCCTCGGCGTGAGCCGCGAGGTCCTGACGCGCATGCTCACGGCAATGCACGCGATGACGCCGTAGGCCATCGCGAACGCCGCGAGCGCAAATCCCACCCAGGGGAGTACGGAACGGATCGAAATCACGGCGCTCTTCCCGCGAACTTACCACCGACGGGGCTTGTCAGATTCATCAAAGGTTCACGATTCCCGTTCATCTTCAAAATGCCGCAGCGGGCCGTCCGGGCGGCCGCGGTGTTCCTTGCCAGTATGACATGCGGCATTAGCACTCCAATGTGACATGTCACAGTTGAACCGGTTCCCTTTGTCATAGACACTAGCCGGCCGCGCCGCATTCGGCGAGGACCGCCGAGCAAGCTAATTCATGCCGCCGACTGACGGTCCCGTCAGGTAGCCTCTTTGAGGCTCCACTCGGGTTTTACGGCGGCCGCGGCATCCAACAGCACTTGCTCGAGCACGGTGAGATAATCGACGTAGCGCCTGCGCCCCAATGCGGTAATGCGGCAAAACGTCAGCGGGCGGTTATTCTGGAAGCCTTTCGTGATCGTGATCAACTTTGCCTCCTCGAGTACCTGCAAATGCCGGTTGAGATTTCCGTCCGTCAGCGCGCACAGTTGCTTCAGATCGCCAAACAGCAATCCTTTTGAATGAGTGACGAGCGAAGTGAGCACGCTCAGGCGTGCGCGCTCGTGAATAACGCGGTCCAGTCCATCGTATGCGAAACGAGGAGAGGTGTTCTTCTTGGTGCCACGCTTATTCAAGGGACTCTCCATACCCGAACTGAAGAACGGCGGCGACCAGAAGCTGGCCGACGCCGAAGGGGATACCCATCGACCAGGGCGAGAGGGCTTGCGTCGCGCTGCCGGCTGCCAGGCAGAAGAGCCCGGCGGCCAGATACCAGACTCCGACTGCAAACATCTGCCGCGGAAGAAACCGGCACGACGCGAATACCCCCAGGCTGAAGATCAATTCCCACAGGCCGGGCAACATCCAGCACAGCTGGGAGGCCGCCCTCATGATGACGGCCGTCAACAGAAATCCGACCACGATGGAGGGCAGGAACTGGGAGACCGCGGACTGGACCATTTCTCTCGCAAGTCCCACATGGACCCGGCGCGCGCGCGCGAAAGTCTCCATGCCGGTCAGAAGCACCACCACGGCCGCCGTCGCGGCCCATGCCGCGAGCCATGTCGCGGGATCCAGCTTCGACGTTTTCGCCATCCACTGTGCCTGCAACGCCGCGACCACGAACGCGAGGATTCCGCTGACGGCGATCGATGCGGGGCCGTAGCCGCGAAACTCCGTGCCGCGCGCCACCTGATTGCGGATGGTGTGAATCTCGGACAGTGCCTGGCGCAGGTCTTTCATCGAATGCCCTCATTTCCATTTTGCTATACAAAGTCACATACCCCAAAGCCGCACGGCGGTCAACTGTGCTTGCGCTCCACTTTGAAACTCTATACTTTGCATTGCAAAGCATGAGAACACCCATGGCAACCACCGGCGCCGCTCGGCCGCCGCTTTTGCTGCTGCTCGCCCTGGCGGCGGGCATTCTCGGCCTGCTTCATGACTCGTGGGCAGGCTCCGCCGCGGCATGGTCGCTGCACTGTCATGCCTTGTTCGGCGCATTATTGTGGGGGTCCGTGATAGCGGGATTTTACTTCGGTGCGCGCCGCCCGTCCCGCAACCCGGGGCTCGATATCCATGCGTTTTCCCGCAAGCTGTCACGGCGGGTGTACCTGGTGCTCTACCTGTTGATGTTCTTCAACCTGGCCATCGATATTCTCGGCGGCGAGCCGCATCGCTCCATGCTCCGGACCGCCGAAGATTTTCGCAGCTATCTCGCCTGTGGCTGCGTGGCGCTGGTTACGATTCGCCTTTTGGCCGGGCTTTTCAATGCTGCAGCGCCTGATGCACTTGCTGCACGCAGGCGGAACCTTCCCCTACCGCTGCCGCCACCCGTTTGACGCTTCCGCAGCGCACGTCGCCGACCGCAAATATTCCCGGCCGATTCGTTTCGAAGGACTGCGGCAGCCACGCGGCGGGCCCGTTCACCGGCGGCAGATCCGCCACGGTCAGATCGGAACCTGTGCGCACAAATCCCTTGTCGTTCAACGCGATGCAGCCTTGCAGCCAACGCGTGGCGGGCACGGCGCCCGTCATGAGAAAGAGGTGGCCGATGGCATGCGTCTCGGGCAGATTGCCCGGTGCGGTCTTCCAAATCACGCGCTCGAGCTGCAGATCGCCTTCCAGAGACGCGATTTCAGTGTTCGCACGCAGAGTGATGTTGGACGTTTCGGCGATCCGCCGGATGAGGTAGCGCGACATGGTGTCGGCCAATCCCTTGGAGCGGACCAAGAGGTGTATGTGGCGGCACTTGCCTGCGAGATAGACCGCGGCTTGGCCCGCCGAATTTCCGCCGCCGACCACGATCACTTCCTTCATCTCGCAGCGCCGCGCCTCGGTGGCGGTGGCCGCATAATAAATACCGGTACCGAAAAAGCGGGACGCGTTCTCCAGCGCGAGCTGGCGGTACTCCGCTCCGGTGGCGATGATGATGGCGCGGGCGCGAACCACGGCACCGAGCCCGAGCTCCACCCCGTATGGCCGTTGATCGCAACTCAGCCTCAGCGCCGAGTAGGCTGTGCGGATTTCAGCGCCGAATTTCTGTGCTTGAACCCGCGCTCGGGCGGCCAGCGCCAGCCCGGAAATGCCGGTGGGAAACCCGAGGTAGTTTTCTATTTTCGAGCTCGAGCCGGCTTGGCCCCCGGGCGTCCCTGTTTCGAGCACCAGTACGTCGAGTCCCTCCGAGGCAGCATACACGGCGGCTGCCAAGCCCGAGGGCCCCGCTCCCACGACGATCAGGTCTCGTACCCGGTCATCGTCGATCTGCTGATTCATTCCCAGGCAGGCGGCCACTTCTTCATTGCTGGGATTCTTGAGCACCACTTCGCCTCGGCACAGCACCACCGGGACATCCTCCGCCGAGACGTGAAACCGTTCCAACAGCGCCTGCACGCCCTGATCCGTGTTCACATCGAGATTGACGAAGGGAAAGGAATTTCGGGTCAGGAATTGCTGCAGCCGCAAAGTTCCGGCCGAATGGGTCGAGCCCAGCAGGATGACGTCGCCGCTTTGCGACGCAATCAAACCTACGCGCCTCAGAATGTAGGCGCGCACGAACAGTTCGCTAAGCTCGGCATCGGTCTGAATGATGGCGCGAAGGCGCTCCTCGGTGATCACCAGAACCTCGCCCGCTTCGCGGACTCGCGAACGCGCCAGACTGCCGATGCCCTGAAGCGTGCTCATTTCTCCCGAGAAGCTGCCCGCCGTGTGCACCACGACCAAAACTTCGCCGTCCATGCCTGGCTGGACCACTTCGATGCTGCCCGAGAGCACTACGAGCATGGGGATATTGCGGTCGCCGGGCTCCGCCAATATCTCGCCTGCGCTCATGCGGCGATGAGTGCCATGCGCCTCGAGCCTGGCGATCTGTGCCGCGGTCAGCTGCGGAAACATCTGAGCTTTGCGGCCGCGAAAGGCGGCGCCGTCCGCTATCCCGTGGCCGCTGACTTCCGTCATGCCAAGAACACCTGGATCGCGTCGGTGGCCGTGGCGGTATCCAGATGCATGCATTGGCCGCGTGTTATGTGCATATGAACTCCGGCGGTCCTGATTTGCCGTTTCTCCGACATCGCGAACTTCGCGGTCGAACGGCGCTCTAAGCCCAGGCTGAACCGAATCTCAGGGGCTCTTTATCCTATGCTTTCGCGAAGTCGCACGTTCATATTAGCAACAATTCTAGCTGCAACGGCTCAGGCCGACACTGCGCCGTTCGACCTCGCCGGACCCACTCTCGAGGTCAATATCACCCGGGGCGCAAAGACGTTGCCCCTATCCGCGGTTCCCAATCTGGTCGCCGGAGACCGCCTATGGATCAAGGCTGATCTGCCGGCCACGCAGTCGGCCCATTATTTGATGGTGGCCGCGTTTTTGAGCGGCTCGACCAACCCCCCACCCGAGACCTGGTTCTTTTCCTGCAAGACCTGGACCGACAAATGCCCCAATGACGGGCTGACGGTGACCGTGCCCGAGGGTGCGCAGCAGGTGCTGCTGTTCCTCGCCCCGGAAACGCGCGGCGACTTTAGGACCTTGGTGGGCACGGTGCGCGGGCGTCCAGGCGCGTTCGTCCGCGCCTCGCAAGATCTCAATCAAGCCGAGCTGGACCGTTCTCGCCTGGAACGCTATCTCGCGGCAGTCCACGGCCTCAGCGACGCAGACCCGTCCAAGCTCGCGGAAGTCGCCCCGCTCCTGGCCAGAAGCCTGGCAATCAAAGTCGATTCGAAGTGCCTCGACAAGATTCCCGAGCTGCAGGCTCCGTGCCTCACGGATGGCCAGGAGTCGCTCATTTTGAACGATGGGCACAGCACATCCATCGTCGAGGCGCTCACTTCGGGTCCGGGCGCTGATTTGGCGATGGAGGCAAGCTATACACCCCAGCTCAGCTACGGCTACTACAGCCCGTACATCGCGTCGGTGTTCGATATCGCACGCATCTTCGACTCCTTCCGTACCGCGCAATATCAATATATTCCGGCGCTGGCGTCGCCCCACGGCGACAAGATCGATCTGACGCTGAACGCGGCGCCATCCTTTCACAGCCCGAAATCAGTCCTGGTCGTGGCGCTGCCGGCGGTGGAACAGGCGCAGCTGCCTCCATTGCATGCAGTAAATCCCAAGCAGATCTACTGCGCCGGCCGGACCTCGTTGGCGCTGCCGGTGGACGGCGCGCCTTTGGTGTTTTCCACCGGCTATGCGCACGGAGTGACATTGAGCCTGACCGGGCAGGACGGCAAGACCATCGACCTGCCCGCCACGGCCGATGCAGCGCAGGGCGCCTACATCGTCGACACTTCTGCGCTGCATTCCGCGGTATTGGGAGACAGCGTGCATGCGTCTCTGCAAGGCTACTGGGGCTTTGAACGCTACCATGGGCCGGGATTCGTTCTGATGAATGCGCGCATGAAGGGCTGGGAACTCGCCGCCGGCGACGAGGACTCGTTGGTGGTCGGCCGCCAGGATATCGTCCACTTGCAGGCGGATAACGTCAGTTGTGTGGACGGCATCATGCTGAAGGACCCCGCCGGCAAGGAATTGAAAGCGGAATGGAAGGCGGTCAAAGCCAACGAACTCGAAGTGAAGCTGCCGCTGCAGGACGCCAAGCCCGGCGCCATGACCCTGGTGGTGACTCAGTTCGGCGCCGCTCAACCCGAACCCGTTTCCATACAGGCCTTTGCCGAAGCAGGTCACTACGACGGCTTCGACATTCATTCCGGAGACGCACAGGGAATGCTGCAGGGCAGCCGCCTCGACGAGGTGGCGAGCCTGTCGATGAAGAACGTCGTCTTCGTGCCGGGCGAACTGTCGACCCGCAACGGCAGTGACGCGCTGCCGTTGGTCGCGCAAGACGCTCAGGCCGCGGCAGCCCTCAAGCAGGAGCATGGCATCGCCGTGAAAATCACGCTGAAGGACGGCCGAGTGGTGCCCGCGACCGCCACCGTGGATGCGCCACGCCCCCGGGTGACGCTGATCGGCAAGAACGCCCAGTCGTCCGCCTCCGGCAAGGACAGCAATATTCAATTGGTGGACCCGCGCGAGCTGCCGCAGGACGCCACGCTCACCTTCGCGGTGCGCACGCAGTGGCCCGCGTATTTTTCGCGGGACGAGAACATTGAAGTCACCACGAGCGATGAATCGTCCGCAACCGTGCTGAGCTTCGTCAACGGCGGCATCACGCTCGAGAATGCCCAGGTCGCGGTGGCCACACTCAATCCGGCCAAGTCGTTCGGTGCCTCCGCGTTCGGACCGCTGCAGTTTCGGGTGGTCGACAAAGGCATCGCCGGGGACTGGCAGCCCTTGGGCGATTTGGTGCGGCTGCCCGTGCTGAAGGACCTCACCTGCCCTTCGACGCCGGAGCTGGCGTGCAAACTCTCCGGTTCGAATCTGTTTCTCGTCGACTCCGTGTCCAGCGATCCGGGATTCACTCATCCCATGCAGGTCCCCGACGGATTCCTCGGATCAGCGTTGCCGGTTCCTCACCCCGTGGCGGGCCCGCTCTACGTGAAGCTGCGTGATGCTCCCACGGTGATCAATCCCGCCACCTTGGAGGCGCAGCAGCTGCCGCCCTCGCCCAACGATCAGGCGCGGGCGCGCGCCGCGACGGCACCCTCGGCATCGCCCGAAACACCGCCGGTGGCGCTGCCTGCCGAGATTCCGCACTCACCGCAGTCGAACTAAGCACTTCGGCACGGTGATGTTGACCCGTCACACGGTCAGGGGGGATAAGAAGCTGGACGACAACGTAAAGGCAGCAGTTGTCGTCCAGCTTCTTATCCCCCCTGACTGTGCGCATTGGGCCGACCCACATCACCGTGCCGGATGTGCATATGACCCAGGACGAGCAGATTGAGTGCCCTTGGCGGGGTGGTGTCGATCGGTGAGAGCATTCGCCCGGCAGGCTAAGACGTTAGCGGGCAACTGCTCTCCCGTTGCCCGCTAACGTCTTAGTCTGCCGGGCGAATACCGTCAACCGCTCAACATCACGTGGCGCATGGGCACTAAAAAATGCCCAACGCGATACCCGACGCCATCGCCGCACCGAGCTCTTCGCAGGATTTCAGGTCGCGCTCCGCTATGTGCTTCGGCCGGAGAATCTCTTCCGCGGTCTGCGCGCGCGTGCAGACGATGAGAGGATCGGCAATGGGCCGCAGGCGCCAGCCGGTTGCAATGCGTTCGATTTGCTGCGCGGCGCTGTGGCCGTCGCTGCCGGCGCAGATCAGCGTCGCGTACGGCCTGCCATTGAGCCGATCGAGCGCCGAATAGTAGGTGCGATCGAAAAAATCCTTCATCTGACCCGACATCGCGGCCAGATTTTCCGGTGTCGCAAAAATATAGCCGCCGGCTTCGAGCACATCGGCCGCCTGTGCATCGCCCGCGCGCAGCAGGGATACTCGCAGCTCAGGCTCGCCGCGGCCACCGGCAGCCGCCGCCTGCGCCATTTGCAGCGTTCCCCCGGTCATCGAGTGGTAAACGATCAGTAGTGTCTTCATCATTGTCCCCGGCCCGCGGCCGTGAGCTATGTCCTACAGATTGCGACGATGCCTGCCGACGGCACTGCCGAACTCATTCACGCACACTGTTGCCATTGGCAGAAAATGCCGCCCTGCCGCAAGAGGTGCGATCATGCTTCATTATGCCGTTGTCTTCTTCATCATTGCCTTGGTGGCTGCCGTATTCGGCTTCGGTGGCATCGCCGCCGGCGCCGCCGGCATAGCGAAAATACTGTTCATCGTTTTTCTGATCGGCGCGCTGGTCAGCTTTTTGATGAGCGTCGGTCGCCGCGCCTGAGGCGGCCAATCCACTCGAACGAGGAGTCTCAATGGAATCTGCAGCCAATTCGTCCGCCGCGCGCAAGGCCGGCCATGTCGCCAATGATGCCGTCAAAGGCTTTCTGGACAGCGTCGAGGATCTGACCAACGCCGTGAAGGATATCGAGTCGCCCGACATTGCCAGGGTCCGCGCCAAAGTGCGGCTCGCACTGGTCGCCGCAAAAAGCGCGGCGGCCGACACGGCGGCTCAGATCGGCTCCGGCGCCCGGCAAATCGGCCAGCGCACCGACGGTTTCGTGCGCGACAATCCCTGGCAGGTGATCGGCATTGCAGCCGTGGTGGGTCTCGCAGTGGGCATACTCGCCAGCCGGCGGTCCTAGTCCCTCGGCGCGATGATATGGGCCGGTTGACGGTATCCGCTTGAGGGGCTGAGCCGTTGCCGGGCAACGAGACAGCAGTTGCCCGGCAACGGCTCAGCCCCTCGGGCGGATACTCTCACCGCTCCACACCACCGCGCCAAGAGCACTCGACCCGCTCCCTCTGACGGTGATGTACCTCCTGCGCGGTGATGTACCTCGGCCAGTGCGCACGGTCAGGGGGGATAAGGAGTGGGAAGCCAACTGCTGTCTTTACGTTGGCTTCCCACTCCTTATCCCCCCTGACCCTGTGAACCGGTATACATCACCGTGCAGGGCTCATGCCCGCCGCCACTCAGTGACGCCGCCCGCCTTGTCGTCGAGCAGGATTCCGGCGGCGGTCAATTGTTCGCGAATGCGGTCCGATTCCGCGAAATTCTTGGCGGAGCGTGCCGCACGGCGCGCCGCCAGCAGATTTTCAACGTCCGCATCGGACATGATCTTGTCGCCGACGCTGCGCTTCAAAAACGTATCCGGGTCCTGCTGCAGCACGCCGAGTACCGCGCCCATGGCGCGCAGCGTCGCCGCCGCACCCGCAGCCTTGGTTGTGTTCCCCGCCGCCTTCGCCTGATTGAGTTCCCGCGCCACGCCCTGCATGACCGCCAGCGCCTCGGGAGTATTGAAATCGTCGTCCATGGCGTCGCGGAATCTCCCGAGCCACCCGGCATCGACGGGTCCCGATGCGCCTCCATCCTTCAAAGAGCGGTACAGCCCCAGCAAGGTCTCGTCCGCTTGCGCGAGCTGCACGGTCGAATAATTGATGGGCCCGCGATAGTGGCTGCTCAATAGGAAGAACCGCAGCACCTCCGGATCGCGCAAGGTCTTGAGAACCTCGCGCACCGTAAAGAAATTGCCGAGGGACTTCGACATTTTCTCATCGTTCACCCGCACGAAGCCGTTGTGCATCCATACGTGGACGAAGGGCGTGCCGCAGGCCGCGCAGGATTGCGCAATCTCGTTCTCGTGGTGCGGAAACTTCAAATCTTCGCCGCCGCCGTGGATGTCGAAATAGCCGCCGAGCAGTTGCGTCGACATGGCGGAGCATTCGATGTGCCAGCCGGGACGGCCGTCGCCCCAGGGCGAGGGCCAGGAGGGCTCGCCCGGCTTCGCATGCTTCCACAGCACGAAATCCAGGGGATCGAGCTTGGCCTCATCCACCTGTATGCGCGAGCCGGCGCGCAAGTCGTCGATTTTCTTGCCCGACAGCCGGCCGTAATTCGCGAACTTGCGCACCGAATACATGACATCGCCGTTGACTGCGACATAGGCGTAACCCTTGTCGATCAAGGTCTGGGTCATGTCGATTATCGGGCCAATGTATTCGGTGGCCCGCGGCTCCAAGTCCGGTGTTCGAAGCCCAAGAGTGGCGCAGTCCTCATGCATGGCCGTAGTGAAGCGCCGCGCCAGATCGGCCCAGTTTTCACCATTCGCGGCTGCCCGCTCGATGATCTTGTCGTCTATGTCGGTGACATTGCGGACATAGGTGACTGCGTAGCCGGAGGAACGCAGGTAGCGCTGGATGAGATCGAACACGGTCAGCATGCGCGCATGACCGACATGGATATAGTCGTAGTTCGTCATTCCGCAGACATACATGCGGACTTCGCCGGGCCGCAGAGACTTGAACTCCTGTTTCTCTCCCGTAAGGGAATTATGAATTTTGAGCATGGGACTCGAGGCGGCGGCGCGCCGTCTCCGGCGGCATGAGTTTGAGCAGAGGCCCGAGTTCGGGGCCATGAGTCTGGCCGGTCAAGGCGACTCTGAGCGGCATGAACAGGTCCGCTCCCTTGCGTCCCGTGCCTTCTTTCAGAATTTTGGTCAACTGCTTGAAATCCGACGCTGATCGTTCGAAGGCCGCGGCGGCGGCGGCGAAGAATCCCGGCCCGGCAGCTGCAACGACGCTCCGTTCTGCCTCACCCAGAGGCGGCAAGTCGCCCCGCACCACCGCCCGCCAAGGAGCCGCGTCGGCGGGCAGCACCACATTGTGGCGTACCAACTCGATGAAATCAGCCGAATCGCCCGAGTCCAGCCAGGTTCCGATTTGCGCGGCCGACATTCGCTCCACCGTCTCCTTCTGCCAGTGCGCCAATTGGGCCTCGTCGAAACGCGCCGGTGCGCGGCCGAGATGCTCCGGGCGGAAGTGCGCCGGCATGTCGGCGGCGGCCAGCCAGCCATCGTGGTCGCTCGCATGTCCCAGGCGGAACAAGTGATTGAGGACGGCCTCGGGAAGGAAGCCGCGGGCCCGAAATTCCTGAGCACTGGTGCTGCCGTGCCGCTTCGACAGAGGCGCGCCGTCCTCGCCGACCAACAAGCCCACGTGGCCATAGCCGGGACGGCGCATCCCCAATGCATCCAGAAGCATGAGCTGGCGCGGCGTATTGGTAAGATGATCATCGCCGCGCAGCACCTGCGTGACTCCCATGACCGAATCGTCGACGGCATTGCAAAAGAAGAACGCCGAGGTGCCGTCGTCGCGCCGGATGATGAAGTCGCCTATGTCACCGGACAGGAATCGCTGCGGTCCATGCACGGCATCGGTAAATTGGATGACCTCATCGGCCGGCACGGCGAATCGAAGCGTCGGCCTCAGGCCCCGAGCCTCGCGTTCCGCCCGCTGCGGCGCCGTCAGATGCCGGCAGGTCCCCGCATAGCGCGGCGGCTTGCCGGCCATGCGCTGCAGTTTGCGCGACAGCTCGAGTTCCTCCTCCGTACAGTAGCAAGGATATGCCAGCCCGCTTGCCCTCAACTGCTCGAACAAGGTCTGGTAAAACGTGCCGCGTTCCGCCTGGGAGTAAGGCTCCGACGGACCGCCGATATCCGGCCCCTCGTCCCAATCGATGCCCAGCCAGCGCAGGTCCGCCATCAATTCATCGCGGAAGCGCAACTGGCTGCGCTCGACATCGGTGTCCTCGATGCGCAAAATGAAGCGGCCGCCGCTCTTGCGGGCCCAGAGGCAGCTGAAAAGCGCCGTGCGCGCATTCCCTAAGTGCAGGGAACCGGTGGGGCTGGGCGCAAAGCGCGTGATGACGGGCAGCGAGTCGAGCGTTACGGACATATCTCAAGATTGTACCTATTCGAGTAGAATCCCGAAGCATGAAACAGATAATACTCATCGCCGGATTGATTTCAGCCGCCTTTCCCACGTTGAATTTCGCGGCCGACGCTCCCCCCGCCGCGTCGGGGACGGCTGCGGCAAGCTCGGGCGCCGGCGCTGCCGCCGCCAAGACCCAGTCGAAGACCGATGGCTCCGCCGCAGTCACACCCGCGGGCCCTGCGACTCAGGTCCGGGTGGTCACCTCGATGGGCAACTTCATCATCGAGTTGAATGCCGAACGGGCGCCGCTGACCGTCCCGCATTTCCTGAAATATGTCGACCAGGGACATTATACCGGCACGATTTTTCATCGGGTGATCGCGAACTTCGTGATTCAAGGCGGCGGCTTCGATAAGGACTATAAGCCGACGTCCGCGCCCGCCAGGGTGGTCAATGAATCCGGCAATGGACTGACCAATGTGCGCGGCACCGTGGGCATGGCGCGCGGCGCCGAACCGCATGGCGGCGATGTACAGTTCTATGTGAATCTGTTCGACAACGAGGCCCT
>Ga0302324_100008070_pt1 | contig 22260 bp, 15 predicted proteins | sample Palsa_T0_1_FD_201949 | JGI IMG/M metagenome (GOLD analysis project Ga0302324, IMG submission 201949) | Peat permafrost microbial communities from Stordalen Mire near Abisko, Sweden - Palsa_T0_1 | ecosystem: Environmental > Terrestrial > Soil > Palsa > Peat permafrost | place: Sweden: Abisko...
GTGGAAGAAAGCCATGCGCGTGCTCGAAGCAACCGGGGGCGAAGTCGAAGAAGTCACAGAAGTCGAGATCGCCGCCGCCAAAGCCGAAATCGGAGCCGATGGCATCGGTTGCGAGCCAGCCTCCGCCGTCACGCTCGCTGGACTCAAGAAACTGTGCCGGCGCGGCTTCGTTCAACGTGGTGAAGCTGTCGTTCTCATCCTCACCGGCCACCTTCTTAAAGACCCCGATTTCACCATCAAGTTCCATCGTGGCGACTTGTTTGCCGGGATCTCACAGCAAACCGAACCGGCCCAGGCCAAACTTCTCCAGCGTCCCCCGGTTGAACTCGATGCCAACCTGGGTTCCGTCATAGGCGCCCTCGAAGCGGCCGAGAGAAATTCGTAGTGTGATCGGGAAGCGGGAGACTGCTGCTAGTGCGCGACGAAGGCAGAGTGAATGATAGATGTGTGACGGCCGACCTTGCGGCGGACCCGCCCGACCTCTCCATTCCTGCTTGTGGGCATCGTCAATTTCCTAAAAACCGGAGACGGCGAGGGGGAACGTCGGCCCGCGCGAGCGCGCCCTCATGGCGAGGCTCGAAAACTGATGGAGATGGACGACAAAAGCAGGTTTTGCGGGGGATTGGACAAGGAATTCAGAATTAAGCCGGACGACCCAAGTATGAAAAAGCCATGAAGGCTTGGCGCGAAGCTCAATAGCGCGGTCTGCACGCTTTCCGAGGCCCTTGACGCGTTCATTTTTTTCCTTTTCCGACAAGCCGCATTCACTCAGGTGTTCTTCGATAATGGATGCGATCTTGCGAGCAGCCTCAGCCTGCGTTGCGGGTTGGGTTTTGATACGGCGCCAGAAGCCATACGACGCTTTCCGCAATCTTCGAAGGTTCTATATCCCGCTTGGTACGTCAAGGGAGACGCTAGTCATTTTGACGTTATCTTCCGATGCTGGCGCAGGAAAGAAGCGAAGGTAATCACCAGGAAAGCCGTGGCAGGCTAGCCATACGCCTTCGGCGCATCGAGGGCTAAGCACCCAACTGCCTCCTGTCACCGTCCACGTTCACGCGCAAATAGAAATTCGTAGCAGTTCGCCCCAAATTCGTGTATAAAACACAGTTCAACGTAAACGGCAATTGTAAGGGATTCTGCGCAAGCCGCGTCGGCCTAAAGCCTTCCATTTCTGTCGTATAGACCATGTTTTCGGCCGTCAGCAAGAATTCTGTGTTCTCCATGTCGTTGGAGAACAGGGGTTACTGAGAACCTGAGACCTAAGACCAGAGACCTATTTTTTTAACCTATGCCTTCGCGTCCGAAATCATTAGATCGCTCGTTGCGGCTGGCATTGCCGGCGACCTCCGCCAATCTGGGCCCGGCATTTGACGCCGCTGCCCTGGCTCTCGATTTTCATCTCCGCTTGCGTGCCGAGCGTGCACCCGACTTCTTCGTCACCGCCGAAGGCCGCGACGCGCACGTCTGCAGCCGCATGGAGAATCACCTCATCGTGACCACTTACTGCGAGGTTCTCGAATCCGAGAATCGCAAGATCGCGCCTCTCCGCATCCACATCGACAACGAAATTCCCGTCGCCAGAGGTTGCGGATCCTCCGCCGCCGCCCGTCTCGCCGGCATTGCGCTGGCCGTCCACTTCGGGCATCTGCGCTGGAAAGATGATCGTATCGTCGGCGAAGCTTCCATGCGCGAGCATCATCCCGACAACGCTTCTGCCTGCTGGATGGGCGCGCTCACCGTCGCCCGCATGGCCAACCAGGTCCAAGCCCAGGTAGTCGAGGTACAACCGAAGGGCGAATGGCCGCTGTTGCTGGCCGTTCCCGAGGTCTCCGTTTCAACCGAGCAGGCCCGGCGCGTGCTGCCCTTTCAGTATTCGCGCACCGACGCCGTGACCAATATCCAGAACTCCATGCTGTTGCTGGCTGCGTTCATACAAGACCGGCGCGACCTGCTCTCTTCGGCTTTGGAAGACCGCATCCACCAGCCTTATCGCGCGCCGCTCTGTCCGCTGCTACCCGCGCTGAAAGAGCTCACGGGAGATTCGGGTGTCCTCGGCGCCGCTCTCAGCGGTGCGGGCCCATCTGTCCTCGTGTTTCTCGACCCGAAGGTTCCACCGAAAAAAGCCAGGCAGAGAATCGCTGCCCACCTCACCAAGCGCCGGCTGGCCGCCGAACTTATTCTCACTGAGATCGCTCAGCACGGCGGACGCGATGGGGCCGATTGGAAGAAACATCATCCGCCCGCAAAAAGATAAGACCGATGCAAGTTTCGTGACGCGGCTCCGCCCGTTTGCGGGGCAAAGCCCCGCCCGCGTGATCAGCCTGTCGGCCCGAACGCGTGCCGGGTTCCCGAGCGGACCTGAACTTAAACATGCGTAGCCAGAGCTGCTGCAAGAACGCAAACCGGGGCATTCGGCCCCGGCAACTATTCCCTGAAATCAGCTTCGGGCCCCTTGCCACCAGCCCGCGTCTCTTCCCGAATAAAAGACTAATGACCGGCGAGTAACGACTCGCCGCCAAACGGCCACTCCCGCCTCCGCCAGGCCCGCACGCAATAAACCACTACTCCCGCCACCAGAATCACCGCCGCGTATCGAATCTCCCGCAAGAACCCCGTGCGCGAAACCAGAATGAAAACGAAACTCCCCGCCGCCACCAGCGCCGGCACCGGATAAAGCCACATCCGAAACGGACGCGGCATGTCCGGCCGCCGTATGCGCAGCACAATGACTCCCACAGCCTGCACCAGGTACTGCAGAAGAATGCGAGTTACCACCAGCGCGGCGATCAAATCCGCCAGCCGAAGAAAGCAGAACACCGCCGCCACTCCCGCCAGCGCCAGAACAGAGATATACGGAAACCGGTGAACCGGATGAACGCGCGCAAAAACCCGGAAATAATTCCCGTCCAGCGCCGCTGCATACGGCACGCGCGAATACCCGAGCGTCAGCGAAAACACGGAAGCGAACGCCGTCCACATGACCAGAGCCGACACGATCGATCCCGCCCCGTGTCCGTAAACTCTCTCCATCAGAGTCGAGACCACATACAGCTTGCTGTTCGCCGCCCCCGACCGCGCCAGTTCCCGCCAGGGGATGACGCCGAGTATGCTCACATTCATCAAAATATAAAGACACACGACCGCCAGAATCGAAAGGAATAGCGCGCGCGGAATGTTCTTCGCCGGCTCCTTGACCTCGTCGCCGAGGAAACAAACGTTGTAGTACCCCCCAATGTCATAAGCGGCAATCAGCATGGCACCGCCCAGTCCACGAAAGAAGTCTCGCGAAAGTGAAAACGCGCCCGGAGGAAAATCAAACGCCTGCCGCGCGTTGAAATGTGTGAGTCCGGCGAAGATGATCCACCCGATCGTGCCCATCACGCCGATCCAGAGCAGCGTCGAAAGCCGCGAGATCGCTGTGATCCGCCGGTAGAGCAGAAACGCTGTGATCGCGCAGACTCCAATGGCGAGCAGAGTCGCGGGCATCGCCACCCAGGTCACCTGCAATGGACCCACCAGCGGAAGCTTCAGGCTCCAGCTACGGGTCGCCCAAATCCGCTCCAGTCCAGGCCAGAAAAAAGCGGCATACTGCGACAGCCCCACCGCCCCGGAAGCAATCGAAAGCGGAGCGCTAAAGGAAAGCTGCCAGATAAAGAGAAAGGAAACAGCGCGGCCCAACTTCTGCGGCCCGTAGATTTCTTTCAAGTATCGATACGACCCGCCCGAGCCCGGCATGGCCGCGCCAAGTTCTGCCCAAACCAGCCCATCGCAGATGGCCAGCACCGCGCCGAGCACCCATCCGAGCATCGCCTGCGGCCCCCCCATAACCGTAACGATCAGCGGAATCGTAATAAACGGACCCACGCCGATCATGTCAATCATGTTCAGCGCAGTAGCAGAGCCAACTCCGATGCCGCGAACAAGTTGCGGCTCGGTGGGGCTGGGAATATCAGGTGAAGGTGCCATCGAATGCCGAACGACGAAGACAAATGACGATTGTCGAATTGCTAAAATGTCGAACAACTCATGACAGGTTATCCGAACTTCTAAGGGTTGGCGAAGGGCCCATGATGGCCTGCGGAGGGTGAGAATTTAGGGGTCGGCTCCGCACGGACTGCACTTCGTGCAGTCCACGGTTGCGCTCAGGACGACGAGTCCTCCGGTTCATGAGCGCCCACCAACCAAATTCACAAACAACCGCACCGCCCCCGGAACCCCCGCCGGCAACTGCCGGAAGAAAGCATAGCCGGTGTAGATATAAGTCCCCTTGCCATAGTGCGCAAGCAGCAGGCCGCCCTCTTGCGCGCCTTCGCCAGGATCGTGCGATTCCAGCAACGGAGTAAAGTGCGGATCCCACTTCGACATAAAGTACAGCCCGCGCTCCTGCACCCAGCCCACGAAATCTTTTTGCGTGATCTCGTTCGGCGAATGAAAGATCGGGTTCGCCGGATCGAGAATCGCGACCGGCGCCTCTTCCACCGAAACCCGCGCCCGCCCAAGCGTTGCCGGATACGGCGTAAACTTGCCCGCGTTGAAATCTCCTGTGGCGGCGCTGAGCGTGTTGTATTGCACCACCAGCCGCCCCCCCGCCCGCACAAAATCAAGCAGCCGCTGATTATTTGCGATCACATCCTTCTGTGTATCGTAAGCGCGAATCCCCAGCACGATTGTCGGATACCGGCTCAAATCATCCGACCCCAGCTTCTCCGCCGGAATCAGCGCGACATCCACTCCGATCTGCCGCAACACCGTCGGAATCTCATCTCCCGCGCCCATCACATAGCCAACCCGCAAATCCCTAGGAACCTTCACATCGACAACGCTGACATGTTGCGTCGCTGGCTGATAGTAGTAGGCAGCGCCCAGGTCGTCGCGCGTGACCAGCGTGTAACCGTCGCTGTAGGTCTTGCCATCCGCTTCGAGCACGGCGCTGACCTCGGTTCGTCCCTCTTGCAGGCTGGCGGGGAACACCCTGAACTGAAAATCCTGCTCGTCGCCGCGTTTCGTCAGGCTCACAGGCAGCTCTCGCGGTTCCGATTTCCACCCGTCGGGAAGTGTCAGTCGCAGGTTTCCCTTGGGCGCTCCAGTGAGGTTCGAGCTCACGCCAACTCTTACCGTAATCTCCTTTTCATTCCCGACCGGCAGAACCTGTTCGTTCGGTTCGAGATTCACCGAAAATATGGGAGCAACCGAGAGACCGGTCCTGTCCGTCTTGCCTTCATCGTCCACAAACGGGACCAGCACCGTAGCGGAAATCTCTCCCGTCGGCACGGCCTTCCCCGATCCGCGTCTCTGTAAGACATCCGGTACCGGCGAATGTCCTCCGTTCCGCTCAACCGTCTCGTAGCGCAGACTCACCCGCAGCGGCGGCGGAGGTAGAGGCAGCGTCTGGTATTTCTCTACATCAACTGCGTTCAGCGCATCGGTTTCAGGGTTGTCGCGATGCCAATAGGGGCGAGTTGGCGGAGCGCCCGCTGGAACCTGGAGGGCGAAATTGGCATAGTAAGTCTGGCCGGGCCCGATCGTCATTTCACTGGCGTCGGTCTGCTTCACCCAGTCCCCAGGCTCGTCCATGCGGGCGTCGCTCACGATCAGCCAATATCTCGACCCGTTGTGCAACCTCGCAATCACCTGGAATTGTTGCGTCGGAGAAACGACGGTAAGTGCGTCTTTGAATTTAGGCACCGTCTTCCCCGCGTCCGCCAACGAGGCTACACTCGCCCTCAAGGACACGCCTAACGCGAGGTTGACCGCAGCCTGCGCCTCTTCCCTTTTTTCGCGGAGAATTGCCAGCACATCCTCTTTCGCACCTTCCGCCACTCCGCTCTCGCTGAGACGAGCCGTTACTGAATCCAAGCTACGTACCGCCTTCGAAAGTGGATCGGCTACGCTGTCCGAATCGGACTCGCTCTCGCTCCTATTCGTCGCCTGCCTGACTTCGGCCGCAATCGATTCCAGTTCGGCCCGAAGCCACGGCGCCTTCTTCTCTTGCTCACCCAGCCGCGAAACCAGCCCTGGCAGCGACGTATCGATCCCGTCGAAGAAATTGTTTTCGTGTCCATCCTTATCCTTCGGCGATTCCACCGCCGAATCGACGAGCTTATAGAACGTATACCGATCACCCGGGTCGACGGTCCAACTCCCCGATCCTTGCGAGAGCTGATGCCGCAATCCCTGCATCGCAAACTGTATGTACGAAGCCCCCAGCACCGGATCGGTGGTCCCTGTATTCAGCCGCAGCGTGTAATCAGCCGCGTCGCAGGTCATCGCTCCAAAGCCGCACACGTTGCCGATATACAACTTCTTAGGCTGCCAGGGCCGGAGTCCCTCGGCGATTTGCTCCGGAAACCGCTTCGGATCGGCCGCCGCGCGGAACGCCTCTCGCGTCAAAATCGCCGACGCCTGATGATGCCCATGCCCATCGCGATCTGTTCCCGAAAACCGCGCCACCAGCACATCCGGACGAAAGGTTCGAATCACCCGCACCATATCCGCCAGCGCGATGTCATGCCCTTGCCACTTTTGAAAGGTTTCTTCGGCAGTTTTCGAATATCCGAAATCAGCGACCCGCGAAAATCGCTGCTCCACGCCGTAGTAGCGATCAGACGCCAACAGCTCGAGAGTGCGCAGCACGCCCAGCGCGTCGAACAGATTGCTGCCCAGCTTATTCTGTCCGCCTTCGCCGCGGTTGAGCGTCATCAGCAGCGTAGAAACGCCTTGCCCGCGCGCCTCCAGCGTCAACATGCCGCCATCTTCGTCATCGGGATGCGCCACGGTCTGCATCAGCCGCGCCGTGGTCTGCAAGCGCCGCAGCATCAGCTTCAATCCCGCATCACCGGTTTCCTGCGGAAGCGGTTCATAGTAGCGATCCGTTTTGTGATCGATGCCGCGATCGGTTGCACGATCCGCGTTTGACTGCGCCGCGGAGGGCATTGCCGTCGGAGCCAGCACCAGCCCCAGCAAAATCGCGATCGCCAGACCTCTGCGGACGAATTCACACGCGGGCTTTCTCAACTCTGGAGGCATGACCATCTGATGGGTTGTACTCAAAGAAAGGAGCAAATATTCCGCGCCTCAGTCCTCACTGTATCCCCTGCGATGCCGCGAATCTCCGCTGGCATTCCGCCGCCGCTTGTACAATCTGGCGAAACTCCGCATCCTGGCGAACGCTCGCCAGCAGCGGATCCGCTTCCAAGCCCCCGTGCGCGCAATAATTGCCGGCCACCGCTCCACGCAGAAACGCAAACGCAATCTTTTTTTCGCCGCACGCCGCCAGCACCGTTCCCTGAGCATACTTCAACTCCGGATCCTGTTCCGGCAACAACTCGTCCCGCGCCGACCCCGCCAGTCGATGAACCTCGGCCGCCGGAGCCTTGCTCAAGCAGGCCTCCGTCAGAGCCCGCATCCACATCGCATTCTCCGTCATCTGCTGCGCCGCCTGCTGCGCACCCGACGTGTTCCCCTCCCGCAGCAGCACCCAGACGCGCACCGCATTCGACCATTCAGAGCCCGCATCCAGATTTACGTAATCCATGGCCCGCTCCGGCTTCCCCTGCTCAAAATAGGCAAACGAGCATGATCGCCAGTTAAAATTCTTGGGGTCGATCATCATGGCTGCTTCGCACTCCTGCTGCGCCTCATCCAGCAAGCCCACATAGCGCAAAACATATCCCAGCGAATAATGCGCGATGGCAGCGTCGGGACGTTTGCGCACGAGTGCTCGCGCGTCCTCGTACGCCTTGTCGAGGTTCCCGCCCTCGACTTCATTCGTCGTCAGGAAACCAGCCGCGCTTACGCGTCCTGGTTCCAGCGCCAGCGCCCGCACGTAAGCCGCGTTCGAGCGCTGATACCCTGCCGCTCCACCACCTGAATAAATCGCGTCGAAGTAAAGTCGTCGTCCCAATGCTTCCCATGCCGGGGCGTAATTAGGATCAAGTTCGACTGCTCGCTGCAGTCTCGCAATCGCGTCCTTGTTCTCGGTCCCATCGTGCGCCATCGACAAGCTGCGCAAATATAGGTCATAGCCCTCTCGATTCGCCGGCGTGCTGCTCCTTTCAACCGCCGCACTGGCTACGCCCAGAGCCGGAATCAGATCCTGGCGTACTTTGTCTGCAATTTGTTTCTGGAGCGCAATCGAGTTATCCGGTGCCGCGCGCACCGTCTCGGTCCAGATTAACTTGTTCTTTTTCACCTCGATCGCTTCGAGCGTCACCCTCATCATGTTCTTCTGCCGAAAGTATTTCCCCGTAACCACAACCCCCACACCCAGTTCGCGCCCCGCTTTTAGCGGATCCACGTCTCCCCCGGAATACTTCTGTGTCGCTGCCGAAGGCCGAATCTCCAGTGAATGCGCAGACGTCAGCGCATTCGCAATCTCATCCGCCAGGGCAAAACGCAGATACCCGCTCTGCTCGTCATTATTCATATCCTGCAGCGGCAGCACTGCAATCGTCTTGCTCAGCACGTCCGCGGTAGCCGCCCTGTGTTTCAAGAACCAGGCTCCGATCGCTCCTGCCACCACAAGCAGCGTAGCCAGCACCGCGGCCAGTATCCATTTCACCCACGAATTGGGCTTATCGAATGTCTTCGTCGTCGCCTGCAGGCCCGTCGCGTTCAGCAGTCCGCTGCGCAGTGTGGGTGCCGGCGCTTTTTTCAGCCGCAGCAGGTCAGCCTTCATCTCCGAAGCATTCTTGTATCGGAGCTCGCGATCCTTCTCCATCGCCCTCCCGATGATCTTTTCGAGTTCCACCGGAACCGCCGGATTGATCGACCGCGGCGCTGCCGGCTTCGAATTGATCACCGCATGCAGGGTCAACACTACGTTGGTTCCGGTGAACGGCTTCTTGCCGGTCGCCATCTCAAAAAGCACCACCCCGAAAGAAAATATGTCGCTGCGCACGTCGAGATCCTCTGAGCGCGCCTGCTCAGGCGACATATACACTGCCGTCCCAGGAATCACCCCGACCTGGGTCAGCGAATCTTCCAGCGATGAGTCCGTCGTCGTTCCCACACTCCCATCCTTGGCAAGCTTCGCCAATCCGAAGTCCAGAATCTTGACCTGCCCGTTAGGGGTGAGAAAGATATTCGCGGGTTTGATGTCGCGATGCACGATTCCCTTGGCGTGCGAAGCGGCGAGAGCGCCGGCCACCTGCACGGCAATGTCGAGCAGGTCTTCCAGATCCATGGCATGCCCATGGATACGCTGCTTCAGGCTCTCGCCCTCCAGCTTCTCCATGACGATGAAGGGTTGCCCGTTGTTGTCTTCAATATCGTGAATGGTGCAGATATTGGGGTGGTTGAGCTGCGACGCGGCGCGCGCCTCGCGCATAAAGCGAACGAGCGAGCGCTGATCTTTGGCCAGATGATCGGGAATAAATTTCAGCGCAACCCGCCGGCCGAGGCGGAGGTCCTCAGCTTCATAAACCACCCCCATCCCGCCCACGCCCAGCTTCGACAGCACGCGGTAATGGGACACCGTTTGCCCAACGATTTCCATGGTTGAGTGTGGCGCGGGCGCCCACGCCCGCGGCCTTTGCCTTTGATTCTACAGCCAGAGTCGAGGAGCGTCCGCGCGGGTGCCCCACTCACTCGCGATTTGTGCGAAGGAGTGGGCTGCGGAGCGCGAGCGCACGACGAATCATCCGCTCATCAGCGCCGCCGAAGATCCTACCCAAGCCGTATTCTTGTTATGATCCACGCCCATCATCAGACCGCGCCCCGTGCGTACGATCGTCAGCACTGGAATCAATCTATCCAGCCACACATACATGATGCGTAATTCGACCTTCGTCAGCCCGTAAGGAGTCTCCACCACCGGCGTAAAATTCAGCCGTTCCTGCAAAATATATTCGCCGCGCTTCGCCGCGGGAATCGCATCGATGTCACCGCGCGAAGGCGCAATCACCACTCCGAGTCCCGCAAACGAATAGAGCGGCTTGAGCACAAAATTTTCGAGATCCGCAGGCACCTCCGGAAGCTGATCGAGAAACCACGTCCGCGGCACCGAAAGATGCTTCAAATAGGGAATCGAATATTTGCTGATCCGAAAATACCAGTTAGGATGCCCAGCCCACTCCACCTCCAGATCTTCGCGAAAATCAAAAGGTGGGGTGATGCCCTTGCGTTCCAGTTCATCCACGATCGTGCGATTGTAAATCCGCTCAATCCGCACCCGCTTCCCCGCCTCTTCATAAAACAGCCGCCGCCCGTCCTTAATGATCTTGGTGATGCACACCGCGCGAATCCCCAGCATCTTCTCGGTCAGCAGAAAATCCGGACGCGTCTTCTGCTCCTCCGGATGCACCTCCATCAACACGACATTAGCCGCGTCATGCCCCGCGACAATCGCATCCCGCAAAAGCCGCGCGTACCCGGACGCATCGAGCCCGCTCAAAAAGTAGCGAAGCGACGGGTCAAGTCCAAACGCATCGATATAAGCCTGCGCCAGAACCGGCTGATAAGCATACAGCGAAGGGAAGGCCTGGAGCTCAACCAGCTTGGGTTGTAACTCGCCCGCCGGGTCCCGCACCAGCCCAAAATCCACCTGAATGAACATGGGATGGGGAGATTCATGAGGCACGCGAAACTCTGCCGGAATCGAAGCCTCCGAGCGCGCTCGATACTCCTGATTCTCCACCAACTGCCGGATCAGCGCCGCGCCCTCCTCCCCCATGCGCTCCACCAGCGCGTTAGGAAAAAAACAAGGAGTCTCGCAAATCGCAAAGGGAACTTCCATCCCGCATCGGGAAGTCATCTCGCGCCGCAAGTGCTGATATTTTTCAGAAGTAAATCGCGAGTTGAAGTCCTGCCGGTACGAGGGAATCATCGAAGTGAATAAGCTCGTGTGGTGACGGGGCTAAGCCCCGTCCAAGCCAGCTTTAGCTCTTTTAGGGCGCGCTCCGCATCTCGGCGGCGAAAAGCCCTAAGCCTCAATCAAGAACTGCCCGCCCCGCATTATCTGGTCGCCGTCGACCCAGATGTCAAAATTCCGCCCCACCACATCGATATGTGTGGACGAAAACCATTCCGCGCCCGTGTGCGCCCCATAAGGATTCCCGAACGCAATATGCACGCCCGGATACTTCTCATCCTGCAGGATCTCGCCAATTACGTCCTTCAGTTCGATATTCGTCCCAATCGCAAACTCGCCCACCCGGTTGCTGTTTTCATCTTTATGCGTGTACGCCCAGAAATCGTCCTTCAACTCCTTGTTCGGGGAGTGCGCCGCAATCAGCCGGTTGCCCGTCACCTGAATGGTCAGCGGATTCGCCTTCAGCGCGCCAAACTTCGCGCACAAATAATCGCCCACCACGCCATCAATCACAAATGTCCCATTCACCTCGCCCGGCGTCGTAAATACTTCACCGCCCGGCAGGTTACCCCACTTCTCTGTACTGATAATCCCGCTCGTCTTCACCCACCGGTAATTTGGATTCAAATCCGCAACCAAGTCCGTCCCCGCAGCCGTCTTAGCCCGAATCTGTTTCGCCTTGCGCACCCTCTCCAGCACTTTAACGCTCAACCGGTCGACCTTCTGAAAATCCGCGCGCATGCCTTCCAGCATGATCCTTTTATTGATGTTCACCATGTGCGCGTGCCGGATCTTTTTCCGGTTCACCACATCCGTCATCTCCATGCGCGACTTCAATTCGTTGGCCTGCGCCTGCACCGCAAAAATACTAACCTGGCTGGTCTCCAGATCCTCGGCGATTGCGAGCGGCAAATCCGTCAGCGGACGCGTCGCCACATCCTCCAGCACCCATGTCCGATAGCGGCAGCCGATTTCTTCCAGTTCGTGCACAATAGCCGCCGCAATCTCCAGGCTCGCTTCATCGGTAATGACAGTGACTTTTTCCGAACCGAGCACACGCAGGCAAACCCGCACCGCATTCCGCGCACCCGGCGTAAGTTCCGGATCGAAAGCCATCTGGTTCAGTTGTCGGTTGGATTGCTCTTCACTATTAGTATTGGTCTTCAAAGAAGTCTTTATCAGGCTCACTCAAAGCTGTCCTTTAAATCGGTTTTTAGGTAGGGCACTTCATATCCACAAGCTTCGAATACAACGAGCTTCGTATCAGGGTATCGCTTACGCGATACCGCAAACTCTGTGCGACACGATGCCCCTTTTAAGGGATGGCTCTACACGGCGCGCGCGGTGGGCAAACTATCCACCTCGTCCACCCCCACCTCAGTCTCCTCGATGATGTAATCCATTACAGCTTTCATGTCGCCGGTCCTGCTGTAAACATCCAGTTGCCGATCCGCGCCCGTGCCCATCTTCATGATCTCGCGAATGTACTCTACCTCTTGCCGGCAATCCAGTTCGTCGAGCACGTCATCCACAAACGCCAGGTACTCTTCGATCAGATCGCGCTCCGGAACCTCCATCTGCTTGCCGAAATCGATCAGTTTTCCATTGATCCCATAGCGCGCCGCTCGCCACTTGTTCTCCATCAGCAGCGATTTCCGGTATAACCGGAATCCCTGATTCTGCGAGTGGAGCTTATAAAGTTTTGCCACCGTCGCCTGAATCAGCGCCGCCAAAGCAATCGTCTCATCCAGTCGCATTGGCAGATCGCATACGCGAAATTCCAGCGTATTGAAGAACGGATGGGGCCGCATGTCCCACCAGATTTTCTTGGCGTTATCGATTGAGTTCGTCTTCACCAACAGCTTGACGTAATTCTCGTATTCGCCCCAGCTCGGAAAATAATCCGGCAGATTCGTGCGCGGAAACTTGTCGAACACCTTGCAGCGATACGATTTCAGCCCCGTGTCCATCCCCAGCCAGAAAGGAGAATTCGAGGACAGCGCCAGCAGGTGCGGCACAAAATAACGTGCGTGATTCATCATTTGGATCAGGGTTTCTCGATCTTCGATGCCCACATGCACGTGCAATCCGAAAATAAGATTCGCCCGCGCCACCAATTGCATATCCTGCACAATATTTTTGTAGCGCTCACCCGGCGTAAGTTCCTGCACCCGCCAATCCGCAAATGGATGCGTAGCCGCCGAAGCCAGCCGAAGCCCATTCTCCCGCGCCAGCCGGATAATGTGACTGCGCAAACTCTTCAGCTCTCCCCGCGCCTCTTTAATATTGCTGCAAACCGAGGTCCCCACTTCCACCACCGATTGGTGCATCTCCGTCTTGACCCGTTCCTGCAGGATCAACTTGCCCTTCTCGATGATCTCGGCGTGAATGTGTGAGCGAAGATCCCGTGTCTCAGGATCGACGGTCTGGTACTCCTCTTCGATTCCAAGCGTGAATGTAGGCTTCATCGCGGCACATCCAGAGCTGCCACCCTCGGCAGCGAATCTCATTAGTATACCAATGACATGCTTATGTGGTGACGGGGCTTTACCCCGTCCGGGGGCGGAGTCCCGCCACCACAAACCACATGGGAATAACCTCCTTCGGCTGTCCAGTCGGGCAAAGCCCGGCCCCGCCGGCGCCACCCGTTAAGTTGTAAATGGAAACAAGAAGACACCTTCAGACTTCGGCACTAAGCCTTCTTCCGCAACCCATCCGACCGGTTGCCCACCAGTCGGGGTCCATTCAAGAACGCCGCCCAGCGCAACTCCTCCACCGGATTTTCCCCGCGAATCGCCTTCTCCACGGCCATCTCCGCGACCGCGTCCACGATCCAGTCAAAATTCTGCGGCCCCACCGAGGTAATCTCCGCATCCGGAGCCGGGTTCATGAAGTCAATCGCATACGGCACCCCATCCTCCACCGCAAACTCCACCGTGTTCAAGTCGTACCCCAGCGCCTGGCACAAAGCCGAAGCATCGTTCTCAATGCGTTGCTTCAAAGCCGCTCCAGGCTGCGGATTCCCTTTCACATAGCGCTCATGGTGCGGAGTCCTAGGATCGTACTTCATGATGTGTACTTTCTCCTGCCCCACCACGTAACAGCGGTAATAGTCCTCAAACTCCACGCCATGCTGCAACGTCATGCAAAGGTCGCCCGTATGGTTGTAATTATGGAAGAACTCCTCCGGCGAATGCACCTTATACACATGCTTCCATCCCCCGCCCGAGTAAGGCTTCAAAAATGCCGGGAAGCCAACATAAGCAAACACCTCTTCCCAATTCAGCGGATACATCAGATTACGCATCGAGCGATCGGTCGTATCCGGCGGATGAGAATGATGCGGCAAGATCACCGTAGGCGGAATCGCCACGCCCATCTTATGCGCCAGCGCATAATTAAAAAACTTATCGTCCGCCGTCCACCAGAAGGGATTGTTAATCACAATCGTCCCCTGCAACATGGCGTTCTTCAAATATGCGCGATAAAACGGAATATCCTGCGAAATCCGGTCGATGATGACGTCATACTTCTTCGGCTCATCCATCCGTATGCCGCCGATCTTCACAAACTCCGCCGTAACTCCAGCCGTCTTCGAAGTGTTGATCTTCTCGACCAATGCTGGAGGAAAAGTGTTCTCCATCCCAAAAAGAATTCCAATTTTCTTATTCGCCATAATTCAAATCCTCTTCTCAATCTAGCTGGTGGAGCGCCGGGCGTCCCCGCCCGGACGGAACGGGACAGAGCCCCGTCACCACACTAAAAATACTTCCCCGCCATCCTCCGCCAAAGTGGCCAATCATGCTTGCTGTTATCCCCATAAATATCCAGCCAATGCGGAATGCCCTTGGCATGCAAAATCCCCGCCATCTTCACATTCGCGTCCAGGCACATATCCCAATCCGCCGTGCCCAATACGATCTTCATCTGCCGGTAGCGACCCAGAAACCACTCATCGCTCATGTTCGACAAATAGTCCGGCGGATTGTTGAAATACACATTGTCATCGTAGTAGCCGTCGAGAAAGCTCCGCATGTCGAACGATCCACTCATGCTCACGCAGGCCGATACCACATCCGGATGCCGCATGGAAAAATTCAGCGCGTGATAACCGCCGAAGCTGCACCCCGTCACTGCGATCTGCGGCGCCCAGTTCTTCCACTTCAAATAACCCATGAACTCATCCAGCAGGTAGCGCTCGTACTGCACGTGCCTCCAGATCCGCGCTCCAGGGTGAACGCTTTTGTTGTACCAACTCTCACCGTCGACGCCGTCCACGCAAAACACCTGGATCGCGCCTGCTTCCAGTTTCCCGCCCAGCACGCCAATCATCCCCGCATCTTCATACTCAAAGAAACGGCCCTGGGACGTCGGAAATACAAGGATTGGTTGCCCGGCGTGCCCATAAACCAGCGACTCCATGTCACGCCCTAATTCGTGGCTATATTCTTTTCTGTATTCGCGGTTCATCTGCGCGAGGATTGTAACCGATTGCCCAGCCTTCGGCATCAACCGGTCAGAAAGGACGGCGATCCGTGAGGTCGTGCGCATCCCCCGGACAATCGTCCTCGCCACTCCCTCTGTGCGCAGCGTGTTGTGCCATTCCCAGATCCGCTGCTCCCCCGATCGCGTCACCACCGCCAGCAGCCCGCGAGCCTCGCCCCTGCGCCCGAGCTCGCGCGGATAGACATCGAACTGCTCCAGAAATTCCGGAGCGACGAAATCCCGCATCGGCCTCTGCAGCATTGTTGGATCATCTTCAACCTGAGGACATTCCAACAACCCGAGGATATTCCAACCTGAGTACGTTCAAGTCCCAGAGCATGACTTACGGGCACAGTCCAGCACTTTGTCGTTCAGCCGAGCAGGGAATAATCTCCGCTGGCATCTTCGACATCAACCTTCTCCTTCAGTTCTGGATAATGGTTCACCAGCGTCTGCGGGGCGCGAACTTTCTTTCCCTCCAGCAAATTTCGTAACTCCAGCGCGTTCACTGCCGCCTTAGCCTGAAAGTGATTGTTGGCGATCACGAACGTCGACTCAGCCTTTTGCGCGATCGTCTCAATTTTTTCTTTCCACTTCTCCAATTCCGCGCCTTTGTAAAGGTAGTTATAACGGTCGTCGCGATTGTCGCTATCGAACCATTCCTCGTAATTACGCCCGTGCAGGCGGACGTATCCCACCCCCGACGTAACATGCTCGGTGGGCGCCAACGAACGCCCCAGCAGCGGCTGATCGATATTGTAGAAACCGACGTTGTGCCGCATCAAGCCCGCGATCGTTTCGGGATTATTCCAACTCTCATGCCGCACCTCGACCACGCACGGATACTCTATGAACTGCCGCAACAGCAGTTCCAGATATTCGCGATTTAGACTGGTGTTCTTGAAGGAGACTGGAAATTGTATGAGCAGCGCGCCCAGCTTGCCCTCCGCGGCCAGCGAGTCGAGTCCCTCGCGCGCCAGCCGTTCGTCTTTGTCATTCGGGCGGATGCTCGCCGCCGACGTGGGCTCCATCACGGCCAGCGGAGAATGCGTAAATGACCGGTGCAGTTTCGCCGTGAAAAGAAAATCCGGATTGACTGCCGCTGCCTTGCGCGACCAGAAGCGGCCCAATTCCGGACGAATGTGCCCATAAAACGAAGTGTTGATTTCGATGACGTCAAAGAATCGCGCCAGAAATTCCACCGGATGGATTTTCTTTCGGGTAACCTCCGGCGGATATAAGATCCCGTCCCAGTCTTTGTACGACCATCCGGCTGTCCCTATGCGGATTCGCCGAGCAAGGTCCATACGGGAAGCCCAGATGCTGGCAGGGTAGCACAGGGAAGGGAACGTCCAGGAATCCAGCCTCGAAGGGGCATCCCAGTCGAGCTAGTCCTGGGGGGGCAAACCAAGCTCAGCCCAACCTTGGTTGTGTGACGGCGCTCTGCCCCGTCTTTGCGGGGCAGAGCCCCGTCACCACACAGAGAAATGCGCTTCAGCGCCAGGGAGAGGGACGAGCGGCCTCAAAGCCGCCACCCACGAAAACACTCTAAATCACCTGCAATTGCACCTGCGTATTATGCGAAGCTTGACTTTCGGCTGCCCCGCTGATCGTAATGATATAAATTCCCGCTGACGTGCCGCCGTTCGTCGTAACCGTCGTGCTTTTGGAACCGCAAGCCGGCTGCAGCAGGATCAATCCCGCAACCAGCCCAAGCAGCGCTCCAGCCAGCCAACGCCGGCGCTTGCTTCCGGCACCCAGACTCAGCCCGCCAATAGTCAGCCCCATCAGGCTCAGGCCTCCGATCGGCATCCACGCCGCATAGAACGACCCTCGGCGCAGCAGGCTACCGGCGTTCACCGGGCGTGCAACCGTAGGAATCGAAAGCGTAGTGCTTCCGCAAGCGCTGCCCGATAGCACGACCGTAGTGGGATTGAACGTAGGAGTGGTCGCCGTCACCATCGCAGGAGAAGTAGTTTGGGTCGGAGTTATGGTGGCGCTGTAGCCGAGACTGGGAATCGATGGACAAAAGGTAACCGGGATTGTGGCCACGTCGCCAGCCGTAATGGTGGGGGTCGAATTTTGCGCAGACACCGTAAAATCCACGACGTCCACCGTCTGCGAGCTGCTAACTTGCAAGGCCCCATTGTTCGCGCTGGCAACACCTGACACGCCGACGCTCAGCAGCGGTTGGTTCGTCGAAATGGCCGGCGTCACGTCGATTTCAACGCTGGCACTGGTGCCCGCGGGCAGGCTCGGAATATTGCAGGGAATTTGCGTACCCTGCTCCGCGCTGCAGTATCCCGAGCCGCTTGTGACTTTGCCCGTAGGAGGAGTCGCTAGTCCGGTGGCCGTGTTGAGCGTCGCGTAGAAGACCACATCGAAGGCGTTGTCAGGTCCATTGTTCGTGATGTTGAAAGTAAAAGCGACCTGAGTTCCCGCCGGCACCGGGTTCGGCGACGGGCTGCCCGTATAGGTCGACACACTGAGCGTGCTGACAGCGCCAATTTTGCTCACAAAGGCAGCCTGCGGCCCAGGCAACGTGGGCTGGAACGCATTTGCGGTAGGAAAGTTGTTGGATTGGGTTGTTCCGGCCACGTAACTTGCGTAGTAGGCGTCGAGCGCGATTCCAGTGCCCTGATCCAGTCCGCTGCCACCCAGATAACTGGAGTAATCACCGATCGGGATCGCCAACGTACCTCCCGAGGTAGTTGAGATCAGCGCGACGAACGCGTCCCCGCCACCTCCAGGCGCCGCTTGCAGGGTATTGGTAGTGACCGGAAAGTTAGGGGAGAAAGTTGTGCCGGTTACGTGGACTGCCTGATTCGGATCCACCTGTATGGAGCTGCCGTAGTCCTGGCCGCTGCCCCCCAGATAAGTGAAGTAATTGAGCGGAAAGATTGATCCGGACTGGGGACCAATCTTGGCGACATAGGCGTCGCTCGAGCCGCCGCCATAGCCGGACGTCGTAATCCCGCCATAACCGTTCGGCTGAAATTCGGAAGTGCAATTGCAGACCCACACGGTAGAGGCGGTCGATCCAGTGACGTATACGTCACCCGATGTGTCCACGGCGATGCCACTGCCGGTATCAGGGCCGCCCCCGCCCAGATAAGTGGCAAAAACAGGATTGGACCCCGCCTGGTTGGGATTGATCTTGACCACCAGAGCGTTCGTATTGGTAGGCGCCGGGCCAGGGCAAGGGCTGGCAGTAACGGCGGGTTGGTCAAGGCAGGTTTGCTGCGCGGCAAACAGGGGAAGCGCCGGCTGGCCATTCGATCCGGGCACGGAAAGCATGTTGGTCGTGCCGGTAAAGTATAGGTTCGGAGTCGTGTTCGGTGGCGGGTCGACAGCAATGCCGCCGCCCACATTTGCGGTTGGCGCACCCGCGAAGTTTCCGCCTCCATAGAAAGTCGAGTAGCTTACGCTGCCCGACAGTGTGCTGATCATCGTGGCAAAAAACTGCGGGTTGCCTGGAGAATTCGACGCGGTCTGAAAGCCGTTGGCATTCGCCGGGAAACCATTGCTCACCGGGTTCGTGGACGTGGTATCGCCCGTGACATAAGCATTCTGCGCGGTGTCAATCGCGAGCCCCGTCACATTATCCACGCCATTGCCCGACAGATAAGTGGAATAGGCGAGCGCATAAGTGCCGCTGGCGGGCGAGGTGGGATAGGCAAACTTGCTGAGGAATCCGTGGGTCCCGGGGAATCCTCCATTCCCAGCCACGATTGTTCCTGTCTGAAACGCAGGCACCGTGCCATCGGTAGGAAAATCGGTTGAATCAGTCGTACCGGCAACGTAAATACTAAAGAGTGCGTCGACCGCGAGTCCCGCCAGGGTATCGGTTCCCGTCCCGCCAAGATAAGTCGCGTAAGTCAGTTGCTGCCCGGGCGGCAGAAGCGGATTGAGCACGGCTATGAAGATGTTCTGCACGCCGGTCAGACTGGAGCCTGAAACGGTAACCGGAAAGTTGGCGGAGGTAGTCGAGCCCGCCACATAAATATTTCCCGCGGTATCGACCGCCACTTGCGGACAACCTTGGCCTGGCGCCACTGCCCCTGACGGACAAACCTCCGTGCCGCTCCCGCCGAGGTACGTGGAATAGCTCAAGGTAGGGTCGATGATGAGTTCGCGGCTGTGATCATACTCTCCGACCGTGAAGCCAACCTTATTGGCGGCGAGTTGCCGAAAGCTTCCCCTGACCAACGTCTCCGCATTTGCGGAAGCATTTCCTGCCGCAGGAGCATCTGGCTGATCAACGCGCTGATAAATCCGAGGTGCGTGGAAACGAACCTCCCCTGGGCCGGTTGAGAGAATCAAATCGCCCGAACCGCCCGAGTCAATGCGTGCTGAGGCTCCCTGAAAGCTCAGTGCAATCTGGTTCGGGTCGGCGCCCGGTGCGACGCGGAAATCATATTCGAGTTGCCCCTCGTCGCCGTAATAATCCAGATCGACGCCAGGATAAACCCCGTGATATTCAACCCGTGCAAACTGCGGAATGTTCTGCCGCCATTTGGAGGCATCGTTGCCGATAAAGTAGTTGCTCTTTCCCCGCAGCGGCGAAGCCCCCGAAACGCCAGCCGAAGGATTAGCTCCGTCGATCCGCATGCGAATCACGGAACTGGAAGCACGCCGGGAACTAAGACGGGAACTGGGAGCTGAGAGCGGGGAACTGCCTGCTGAGTGTTGAACCTGAAGCACCGCTTCATCGGCGGTTAAAAACAGCCCGTAGCCGGAGCCGTGCGCCAGAAACTTCACCGAAGCAGCCGTCTGACCCTGGTTAGGCTCGAAGAACAGCGGCAGCGATATGGCCTGTGAAGGCAGCATTCGACGTTGGCCAGGTTGCCGCTCGGCAGAGCCTGATTCGGCGGATACGCGGTCGTTAGCAACAGGCCGGCTGGCTTTCGAGGCGTGTACGGCGTTTGAAGAATAAGCTGAAGAATAAGTCGAAAAATAGAAGAAGACGCCCGCCGTAGCGAGCACCACCACCGCCAACAACGCAGCTTTCATCCCATTCCCTGTCTTCCCACGAGAAACCGAATCCGTCGCTGAAACTCTCACCGAACCTCCCACCGACACCGGGTTATTCCGATTCACGAAGCTCCTCCGATTTCCCAATTTCGTGAAGTGCGAACAAGAAGGCATACCACCGCTGCGGCTCGACGCCCTAAGGAAGCGGATGCGGACCTGTCACCAGAATACTGGGATGAAACCAACAAATACTTTTACATCCATCAGATACGCTGTCAAGCGGAGCCGCTCTAGTGAGAAGCGTAAACCGAGTCAAATGGTTGTAAAGAAAGAAGCAGGTTTCAGGTCTTAGGTGTCAGGTCTCAGGAAAATCCCAGGCTGCCGACATAGACGCCGACATTGTTGAGTTTTTTCCGGAGACCTGCGACCTAAGACCTACGACCTGTCTCTTTCTTCTCCCGCTTCAACCGCGAGTAGCGCCGCACAATCATGGCCAGGTACGTACTGTGGATAATCCAAGTGGCAGCGTAGGCCGCAAACAGATAATAGGTACCGCTCATCGCGCACTCCCGCGCAGATCAAGGAGCGATTCCAAAGCGTGGTCCGCATCGACGTCGCGCTGCAATTTCTCCAACCGGTAACGCGACCAGCAAACCAGAAAAGCAAAGCAGAGGAAAGCCAGCCAGTTAATCAGCAGCACATGCAGCATCCGCGGATCAATCGATCCGCCCCCACCCATCACCGGCTGCGGATGTTGCGTCCGGAAAAACCAGATCGAAAAGTAAACAAAAGGAACGCACAGTGCGCCCAGCACCCCGAGCGCCGCCGCCAGCAAAGGCGTCTCTCCACTGGACGAGAATCGCCGCAGAAAAAGATAGCTCACATAAATTAGCCATAGAACCAGCGTGGAAGTCAGGCGCATGTCCCAAGTCCACCAGATACCCCACACCGGACGCGCCCAAATCGGCCCCGTGATCAGCACGACGGTGCAAAAAACTACCCCCACTTCGGCCGTAACCAGCGCCACCATGTCAGCCGCCTGATTGCGCTTGATCAAGTAGAAAATCGAAGCTCCGAAATTGATAAAGAAAAGAATAAAAGCCGTCCAGGCCGAAGGCACATGATAATAAAAAATCCGCTGCACATTGCCCATGGTCTGCTCTGTAGGAGCGCCCACCAGCGCCTCATAAAGCGCATAGATCAGCAGTATGGCAGTCAGCACACCAACGATGGGAAAGCCACGTTTCATTGCGTCATCAATCATCAATCTTCGGGCAAGAATCGGCGGGTAGTCTCGAGATGAACCGATCACCCGAGGACCCGATTCTCTCACTCCGCATTGAGCACCGTCTCAAACAGCAGCAAACACACCGTAGTAAACACCAGATCGTAAGTCCCCAGCAACACGATCCAGAAACGCGCCCCTTCGCCATCGAGTATAGCCGTAGTCGCCTGCACCATAGCCACCAGCGCCGGGATCGAAATTGGAAACAGCAGCAACGGCAACATGATCTCGCGGCTGCGCGTCCGCAAAGACATCGCGGCAAAGAATGTCCCATTCACGACCAGGGCCCAAGTCCCAAGAGCCGCCACCAGGCCCAACTGCCAGACCGGCCCGAGGGACTGCAGGCGGTAAAACACTATGAACAGCGGGGTCATGAGCGCTTCCAGCACGCTGACAAGAATAAAATTCCCTAGCGTCTTGGCCACAAACAGCGAGTTCGCCGGAGCCGGCGAAACCCTGTAAGCATCCAGCACCTGGTTGCGAATCTCACGCGCCCACGTCTGATTCAGCGCCACCACTGCCGCGAAAAGAAACGCCACCCAGACCAACCCCCCGGCAATCTGCCGCGACTCCTCGGCGGTCGGATCGAACGAAAAACTGAAGACCACCACTACCAGCAGCGAAAAAAACAGCATGGAGTTGATGGCATCCTTCGATCTCCACTCCAGCCGCAAGTCTTTAAGCAGGGTGACGCGGGTGATGC
>Ga0302324_100008074_pt1 | contig 22247 bp, 16 predicted proteins | sample Palsa_T0_1_FD_201949 | JGI IMG/M metagenome (GOLD analysis project Ga0302324, IMG submission 201949) | Peat permafrost microbial communities from Stordalen Mire near Abisko, Sweden - Palsa_T0_1 | ecosystem: Environmental > Terrestrial > Soil > Palsa > Peat permafrost | place: Sweden: Abisko...
TTTGCTTGAGGACCACGCGCGGCGGCGTACCGGTCAGCGTGCGGCGCTGGCAGGCCACCATGCGCGCCGCACATTGCGCGGCCGCCGGCAGGCCGACGCTCGACACCAGGCGGCCACCGCGCCTGAGCACCGCAAGCGCGCGATAGGCGTCATCGATGTCCACGGTATCGAGCGCGACATCGATGGCGCGCAGCTGATCCTCGAAATGCTGCGCGCTGTAGTCGATCACCGTGTCCGCCCCCAGGCCCTTCAGATAGTCGGCGTTGCGCGCCGAAGCGGTCGCGATCACCCGCGCGCCCTTGATGCGGGCGATCTGCACGGCGGCCGAGCCGACACCGCCGGCGCCCCCGAGCACCAGCAGCGTCTGGCCGGCCCGCAGCTGCGCCTGATCGAGCAGCAGATTCCAGGCCGCCAGAGCCGCATGCGGCAGGGCTGCGGCCTCGGCAAAAGACAGGCGATCGGGTTTGAGCGTGATGGTGTCGGCGGGTACCGCGACGTACTGCGCGTAGGTGCCGCGCGCCTGCGACCAGACGATCACTGCATCGCCAATGTGATAGCCGACAACGCCCGGTCCGACGGCGGCGATCACGCCGGCGCCGTCAACGCCCGGGATCGCTGCTGCGCCCGCGGTCACAGGCGCTGCCGCGGCGGGGTCATCGCCAGCGTTGCCGGCCATCTTCCAATCGCCCGGATTGACCGCGGCGTAGCGCAGTTTCACCAGTACCTGCCCGGCGCCGGCGAGCGGCCGTGCGACCTCGCGCAGCTGGATCCTGCCGGCGCTGACGACGACAGCTTGCATGCCGCCGTCGATGCTGGCGTCGGCCGCGGCGCTGGTGGTGGGCGCGGTGGCGGTGGCGCCCCAGCAGGCTGCTGCGAGCTGCGTCAGCAGCACGACGAGGCTCAGGGGAAGAAAGCGCATACGCGGCAAAATATCATTAACATCCCGCCCCATGATCCGGCAAACCTCGAAACTTCGTACGCTCTGGCTGCTGCCACTGCTTATGTCGGCCGTCGCGCTCGGCGGCCAGGCCCATTTGCCGGCGCTGCAGGTCAAGGACGCGTGGGTTCGCTGGCTGCCCGGCAACCTGCCGGCAGGTGGCTATTTGACTCTGGTCAACAGCGGCGATCAGCCCGCCAGCCTGGTCAAGGTCACAAGTCCCGACTATGCCGCAGTGTCGCTGCACCGCAGCTCCAACGTCGGCGGCACCAGTCGCATGACGCCGGTAGATCACATCAGCGTGGCGCCGCACTCGAACCTCGAGTTCGCCGCGCAAGGCTATCATCTGATGCTGTCGCATCCCGCGAGGACGCTGAAGCCAGGGGATCGCGTAACGCTGACGCTGACGTTTGCGCACGGTACGACAGTGAGCGTGGTGTTTGATCTTCGCGCGCCGGATGCGGGCGCCGGCATGCCCGACATGCCCGAAATGCCCGACATGCCGGGCATGCAGCACTGAGACGTGCGCACGCGGCCAGCAGCTGCGGCGCCGGTAGCCCTGATGGCAACCACACGGATAATGCCGACGCCGATTGCACCCGCCCCTGTGCGGCAGCGCCGTTAGACTGGACGCCTGGAGGCACAATGGACCAGCCCAACCTGTCGGCGCGCCAGTTTGGCGACAACGCTGCGAACTACCTCAATAGCCCGGTGCATGCGCAGGGCGCGGATCTTGAGCGGCTGCAAGCCCTGGCGCAGCGGCTGCGACCGCAGCGGGCGCTGGATCTGGGCTGCGGCGCCGGTCATGCGGCGTTTGCGCTGGCGCGCGGCGGCGTGCCGAGCCTGATCGCCTACGATCCGTCCGCGCCGATGCTCGCCGCGGTCGAGCGCGAGGCCAGTGCACGCGGCCATGCGCAGATCGCGACCCGGCGTGGCGCGGCCGAACAGCTGCCGTTCGAGGACGCCAGCATCGATCTGATCGTCACGCGCTATTCGGCGCATCACTGGCCATCGGTGCCGGCGGCGGTGACGCAGATCGTGCGGGTGCTGCGCCCTGGCGGCACGCTGGTGGTGATCGATGTGATCGCGCCGGAGTCGGCGCTGCTGGATACCACCTTGCAGACCCTGGAGCTGCTACGCGACAGCTCGCACGTGCGTGACTACCGTGCCTCTGAGTGGCGCTCGATGCTGAATGGGGCCGGGCTCAGCCACGCCGCCAGCGAGCAGTGGAAACTGGCACTCGATTTCGACAGCTGGGTGCGGCGCATTGCAACGCCGGCGCGCCGCATCGATGCCCTCAGGGCGGTGCTGGAAGATCTGCCGGCGGAAGCGCGGGAATATTTTTCCGTGGCTGCCGATGGATCGTTCAGCAGCGACGCGCTGTGGATCGAGGCCTTGAAGAGCGCCTAGGCGCTGGCCGCGTTAAATCCGAACGGCCCCTCGCATACCGTGTCGCTGACCGGACGGCGATCATTGGGACGCTCGCGCGCGCGCAGATTCTCCGGCAGCAGCGCCGCGTCGCCCGGCTTGCCGAGCACGGCCATCGCCTGCACTTCGAAGCCCGGCGGTATCTTCAGCTCGCCGCGCGCCCGCTGGTAGTCAAAGCCCTGCATGCCGTGCACCACCAGGCCGCGCGCCGCAGCCTGCAGCGCGAAATTCTCCCAGGCCGCGCCGGTGTCGAAGGCATGCGTGCGGCTCGGCCTGCCGTCAGCGAAGGTGATGCTGGAGATGAAAACCACCAGCGCTGCGCCGCGCTGCGCCCATAGCCGGTTGCCGTCGTTGAGCAGGCCCAGGAACAGCGGCCAGTGCGCGCCGTCGCGCAGCGCGTACAGCATGCGCCAGGGCTGGGCATTGCTCGACGACGGCGCCCAGCGCGCGGCCTCGAACAGCACCATCAGCTCGGCGAGCTCGATCGCGGCGCCCGACATGGCGCGCGCCGACCAGCGGTCGAGAAAAATGGCGTCGACCGCATGCGCTGCCTGGCGCGCGTGGCTGCCTTTGAGCATCGTGGTGAGCCTTGTCGGGATCGATTGCGTGCCACTTGGCTAAAGGGTGCCACCCGGCGAGGCGCTGGGCGCCGCCGGCGCGGCGGGTGGCGCGGCTGGGGCGCCGGGCGCCGCCGGCGTACTGGTGGTGGAGTACTCCGCCGGCCAGCACACGTACATCAGGTCAATGTTTTCCTTGCGCACCAGCGCCAGGATGCGTTCCGCGTCCGACTCGACGACGATGAACTCCGTGACCACCGGCAACTCACCGGCCAGCTCGAAGAAATTCTGCTCGTGCATGACGCCGTGGCGGCCATAGCCGGCGACCGCGCGAAAGGCCGAGCCGCCATGGACGCCAAGCTTGCGCGCCTGCTCGAGCAACCATTCGTACAGCAGCATGCCGCGAAAGCGCCGACTCTCGTGCATATACATTCGAAGCACCACGGCCTTCATGCGACGTCCCTGAGGCTGAACAGCAGACGCACACAATATACGCCCGCCAGCGTCAGCAGCACCGAGCCGATCAGGTGCGCGCCGATGATGGCGGCCGACCACAGATAGTCGCGGCGCAACAGCAGCGTCGCAGTCTCGCCCGAGAACGTCGAAAAGGTGGTCAGGCCGCCGAGAAAGCCCGTGGTCGCCGCCAGCCGCAGTTCCGGCGGAACGCCGGCGTTGCGAGCGAAGTACTCCATGCACAGCCCCATCACGAAGCCGCCGATCAGGTTGGAGGCCAGCGTGCCGAACGGAATCGTGGGGAATACCGGGTTGAGCCAGGCGCCCAGGCGCCAGCGCAGCAGTGCGCCGAGTGCGGCGCCGATGCCAACTGCCAGGCCCTGCCAGATCATCGGCGCATGCTCGATGATCCGGACGTCGCTTGGCAAGCGCTTATTGGGACGGCACGCCGCGATCGGCGCGGTCGAGCTGCGCGGCATCCCAGCCGCCGCCAAGCTGCGAAATCAGGTCAACGCTCGCCACCCAGCGCTGGCTCTGGATGCTCAGCAGGCTGATCTCATCGACCAGGCGCGTGGTCTGGACCGTGATGACGCTGGAGAACGCGACCACGCCGGACTTGTACTGGTTGAACGTCAGCTGCTCGGACAGCCGCGCGTCCTTGACCGCGGAGTCCTGCAGCTGCGCCTGCTGCTCGAGCACGCGCAGCGTCACCAGGTCGTCCTCTACCGCCTGGAACGCAGACAGCACGGTCTGGCGGTAGGTCGCGACCGCCTGGTCGTAGTTGGCGCGTGCCTCGCGATTCTGGTTGAGTGTCGCGCCGCCGTTGAATACGCTCTCGGCCAGCGACGGCCCGAACGACCACAACGCGTTCTTGGCCTTGAGCAGTCCAGGCAGCACGCCGGCACTGAAGCCGTACGATCCGGTCAGCGTCAGGCTGGGAAACCACGCTGCCTCGGCAACGCCCACCAGCGCATTGGCGCTCGCCACGCTGCGCTCGGCCGCGGCAATGTCGGGCCGGCGTTCCAGCAGCGCCGACGGCACGCCAGCCGGGACCACCGGCACGATGGTGCTGATGCTGCCCGGGTCGATTGCCAGCTCTGACGGCGGCTTGCCGATCAGCACCGCGATCGCATGCTCGAACTTGGCGCGCGTGAGCTGGACGTTGACGGCCGAGGCCTGCGTGCTCTCGAGCTGCGTGCGCGCCGCGTAGACATCCGCCATGGTCGTGATGCCGGCTTTGACCTGGTTCTGTGTGATCGTCAGCGCGGTCTTGAAGCTTTCGATCTCCGTCTGGTAGAGCTGGGTCTGCTGGTCGGCGGCGCGCAGCTGGAAATAATCCTGCGCCAGCAGCACCTGCGCCGACAGCCGTGCAGCGGCGACGTCGGCCGCACTCGCCTGCGCCTTGGCGACGTCCGACTCGACCAGGCGGCGGATGCGTCCCCAGACGTCGATCGACCAGCTCGCCTGGGCGCCGGCGCTGTAGGTGGTGCGGCGGCTGTTGGCACCCGAACCGGTCGTCACCGTCGTGCCCGAGGAGGTGGTGATGGCCTGGTTGACGCCGCTGGCGCTGCCGCTGCGAGTGGCGCCGGCAGTGACGGACAGCGACGGAAACAGCGAGCCGCGGTCGACGCCGACCACGGCCACGGCGGACCAATAGGCGGCTTCGTCCGCCTTCAGCGTCTGGTTGGAAACCTCGACCTGGCGCTCCAGATTGTCAAGCAGCGGATCGTGGTAGATCGACCACCACGGCTGATCGCCCGGGATCTCGCCCGGGGTGGCGGGTTTCCAGCCCTGGTCCTGCTTGTAGCCGCTGTCGGTCGGGACCGTGGGACGATGATAGTTCGGACCGACCGCACAGGCCGCCAGTGCCAGCGTGGCAGCGACGACGCTGAGGTGACGCGTCATCATGCGCCTGTCGGGGCAGGCGCGCCGACGCCGCCGCCCTTGCGCGCGCTGATGCGGCGCAGCCACAGCCGGAAGCGATCCATGTAGATATAGACTACCGGAGTGGTGTAGAGCGTCAGTATCTGGCTGAATATCAACCCGCCGACGATCGAGATGCCCAGCGGCTGGCGCAGCTCCGCGCCGCTGCCGGTGGTCACCGCCAGCGGCACCGCACCGAGCAGTGCCGCGAGCGTGGTCATCATGATTGGCCGGAAGCGCAGCAGGCAGGCCTCGTAGATCGCGGTGCGCGCGTCAACGTTCTCGCGCCGCTGGTGCTCGAGCGCCACGTCGATCATCATGATCGCGTTCTTCTTGACGATGCCGATCAGCAGGATCACGCCGATCAGCGCGATCAGGCTGAACTCGGTGCCGAACAGCAGCAGTGCGATCACCGCGCCAACCCCGGCCGAGGGCAGCGTCGACAGGATCGTGATCGGATGCACGTAGCTCTCGTACAGGATCCCCAGCACCACATAGACCGCGACGATGGCGGCCAGGATCAGCCACGGTTCGTTGGCGAGCGACTGCTGGAATACCTTCGCCGTGCCGGCGAACGAGCCATGCACTGAGATCGGCACGTGGATGCTCAGCATGGTGTCCTGGATGGCCTTGATCGCGGTGCCGAGCGACTCGCCTTCCGGCAGGTTGAACGAAAAGGTCGTTGCCACGAAGGGTCCCTGGTGGTTGATGGCGAGCGGCATGGTTTTCGGTCCATAAGTGCTGAACGCCGCCAGCGGCACCGTGGTTTCGGAGCTGGTGGCGATCGAGGAGCCGGTCGAGGCGCCGCCGCGGGCACTGTTGGTGAGCGTATTGAGTGCCAGATTCTGTGCGCCGGATGCCGGCGTCGGGGTCAGGCTGGTGCTGGTGGACGCGATACTGGTGCTGCCGGCGGTAGCGCTGCTGGGGCTGGTGCCGGTAGCAGCTGAAGTGCTCGCGCTGGACGCGGTGTTGGTGCTGCCGCTGGTGCTGCTGCTGGCACTACTGCTGGTCGCGCTGGACGGCGTGCCGGCCGAGCTGCTCGACGCCGCGAAGGCGCTCGCGGACCCGGAGGTCGACTGCGTGCCGCTGACCGCGCCACCGGAGGTACTAACCCATACCTCTTTCAGTGTTTCCGGGCTCTGCCAGAAGCTTGGGTCGACCTCCATGACGACGTGATACTGATTCATGTCGTTATAGATCGTGGACACCTGGCGCTGGCCGAAAGCGTCGTACAGCGTGTTGTCGACTTCGGACAGGTTGATGCCCAGCCGAGCGGCGGTATCGCGATCGATGGCGAGCGCGACGTCGAGCCCGTTGTCCTGGCGGTCGGAATTGATGTCCAGCAGCTGCGGCACGGTCTTCAGGGCGTCGGTGATCCTGGGTGTCCACAGGTTGAGCTCGGCCAGGTCGTCGCTGAGGATCGTGTACTGGTACTGGGAGTTGCTCTGCCGGCCGCCGGCGCGGATGTCCTGGATGGCCTGCAGGAACAGCCTGACACCAGTGATATTGGCAAGCTTGGCGCGCAGCCGCGCTATCACGCGGTCGCTGTTGGCGTGGCGTTGCGACAGCGGCACGAGGCCGACAAAGATATTGGCGGTGTTGGTGGCGCCGCCGCCACCGCCACCACCGCCGCCGGTAAAGCCCACCACGTCCTGCACCGCCGGATCGGCCTGCACGATGCTCATCACGCTGCGCAGCTTCTGTGCCATCGCCTGGAACGAGATGCTCTGGTCGGCGCGCAGATTGCCGGTCAGCGTGCCGGTGTCCTGTTGCGGAAAGAAGCCCTTGGGGATGACGGCGTACAGATAGACGTTCAGCGCCACGGTGATCGCCAGCACGATCATCACGGTGCGCGGAAAGCCCAGGGCGGCGCGCAGCGAGCGCGCGTAGAAGTCGCGCATCGCATCGAAGCCGCGTTCCAGTGCGCGCATGAACCAATTCTGCACCCCGCTCTCAGTCCGCAGCACCTGGGCGCACATCATGGGCGTCGTGGTCAGCGAAACCACCATGGAGATCAGGATCGCGACCGCCAGCGTCAACGCAAATTCCCGAAAGGTGCGCCCGACGATGCCGCCCATCAGCAGGATCGGCAGGAACACGGCGATCAGCGACAGGCTCATCGCCAGCACGGTGAAGCCGACTTCCTTGACACCAACCAACGCCGCGCGCACGCGCGGCATGCCTTGCTCGACATGGCGCGAGATGTTCTCCAGCACCACGATGGCGTCATCGACCACAAAGCCGGTGGCCACCGTGAGCGCCATCAGCGACAGGTTGTCGAGGCTGAAGCCCAGCAGGTACATCGCCCCGAAGGTGCCTACCAGCGACAGCGGTACCGCGACGCTGGGCACGAGCGAGGCGCGCGCATTGCGCAGCGTGGCAAACACCACCAGTACCACCAGCACGATCGCGATCAACAGCGTGCGCTCGACGTCGCGCAGCGAGGCACGAATGGTCTCGGTGCGGTCGTTGGTCTGGATGATGCGGATGCTGGCGGGAATCGAGGCCTGCAACTCCGGCAGCAGCGCGCGAATGTTGTCCACGACGTCGATGACGTTGGCGCCGGGCTGGCGGTGCAGCACCAGCAGCACGGCGGGCTTGCCGTCGGCCAGACCAAGATTGCGGACATTCTCCACCCCGTCGGTGACCGTGGCGACGTCCTGCAGCCGGATCGCTGCCTGGTTGCGATAGCCGACGATCAGCGACTGGTAGTCCGCCGCGTGCGTGGCGGTGTCGTTGACGTAGATCTGATAGCGCTGGTCACCGACATCGACGCCGCCCTTGGGACTGTTGGCGTTGGCGGCCGACAGCGCGGCGCGTACATCCTCCAGGCCGAGCCCATACTTGAACAGCGCGCGCGGATTGAGCTCCACTCGCACCGCCGGCAGCGAACTGCCGCCGATGGTCACATCGCCGATGCCGGACACCTGCAGCAGCTTCTGCTGCATGATGGTCGAGGCGGAGTCGTAGATCTGTCCGGCCGTCAGCGTGTCGGAGGTCAGAGCCAGGATCATCACCGGGGCGTCGGACGGGTTGAGCTTGCGATAGGTGGGATTGCTGCGCAGCGAGCTCGGCAGATCGATGCGTGCCGCCTGGATCGCGGCCTCCACGTCGCGCGCCGCGCCGTCGATATTGCGGCCGAGATCAAACTGCAGCACGGTGCTGGAACTGCCAACCGCGCTCTGCGAGGTCATCTCGGTGACGCCGGCGATGGTGCCGAGGTGACGCTCCAATGGCGTGGTGACGCTGGTGGCGACCGTCGCCGGACTCGCCCCCGGCAGCGACGCCGATACCACGATGGTCGGCAGGTCGACGCTCGGCAATGGCGATACCGGCAGCAGGAAGAACGCAACGCCGCCGGCCAGCGCCAGGCCGATCGTCAGCAACGTGGTGGCGACCGGTCGGCGTACGAACGGCGCGGAGATGTTCATGGCTGCTCCAGCGGCGCGGAGCGGCCGGCCTGGGACTCGGCGGCGGGCTCGGCTTCGGCGCGGGGCCGACGCACGCGGGCGGCGAGACGGTCGAAGAACAGGTAGATCACCGGCGTGGTGAACAGCGTCAGCAGCTGGCTGACCAGCAGGCCGCCGACGATGGTGATGCCCAGCGGTGCGCGCAGTTCCGACCCGGTGCCGCTGCCGAGCATCAGCGGCAGCGCGGCGAACAATGCGGCGACCGTGGTCATGAGAATCGGCCGGAAGCGCAGCAGTGCGGCCTCATGGATCGCCGCGCGCGGCGGCTTGCCGCCCTCGCGCTCGGCGGTGAGTGCGAAATCGATCATCATGATGGCATTCTTCTTGACGATGCCGATCAGAAGAATGATACCAATGATAGAAATGATGTTGAGATCGAGCCCCGCGATCATCAGCGCCAGCAGCGCGCCGATGCCGGCGGAGGGCAGCGTCGACAGGATCGTCAGCGGGTGGATATAGCTCTCGTACAGAACTCCCAGCACGATATACACCGTCACGATCGCCGCCAGTATCAGCAGCACTTCGTTGCGCAGCGAGGACTGAAAGGCCAGCGCGGCGCCCTCGAAGGTGCTGGTGATGCTGAGCGGAAGACCGATCTGCTGCTCGGCACTGCGGATCGCATCGACCGCCTGCTCCAGCGAGGCGCCCGGCGCCGCATCGAAGGAGAACATCGCGGCCGGAAACTGCCCCAGGTGGTCGATCTCGAGCGGCGCCTGCTGTACCGAGATGCGCGCGATCGATCCGAGCGGCACCTGGCCGCCGCTGGTGGATGTGGCCGAGGGCAGGTAAATGTCGTTCAACGAGTCGATCGAAAGCTGCAGCTTCGGATCGCCTTCCATGATCACCCGGTATTCATTCGACTGGGTGTAGATGGTGGAGATGATGCGCTGTCCGAAGGCGTCGTACAGCACGTTGTCTATGGTGGCGGCGGTGACGCCAAAGCGCGCCGCGGTGTCGCGGTCGATGTCGATCTGCACCGTGAGGCCGCTGTCGACGAAGTTGGTCGATACATTGGCGAGCTGCGGGGAGCGCGCCAGTGCCTCGAGCAGCCTGGGCACCCACGGCCGCAAGGTGGAATTGCTGGCCGCTTCCAGGATGAACTGGTACTGCGCCCGGCCCACGGTCGAGTCGATGGTCAGGTCCTGCACCGGCTGCAGATACAGCTTGATGCCGCTCACGCCGCGCGCCGAGCTGCTCAGCCGCGCCATGGTCTGCACGATGCTGCTGGTGCGCTGGTCCTTGGATTTCAGGTTGATGAGGAAGCGGCCGTTGTTGAGCGTGGTATTGGCGCCGTCGATGCCGACAAAGGACGATACGCTGTCCACGTCCGGATCGCGCAGGATCACGTCGGCCAGCCGCTGCTGCCGCTCGATCATCGCGCCGAAAGACACCGTGGGTGCCGCCTCGGTCGTGCCCTGCAGGATGCCGGTGTCCTGCAGCGGGAAGAAGCCCTTGGGAATCACGATGTACAGGGCGACCGTCAGCACCACGGTACCGACGGAAACCCACAGCACCAGCGGCTGATGGTCCAGCACCCAGGTGAGCCAGCGATCGTAGCCGGCGATCACGCGCTCGAACCAGCGCTCGGCGTGGCGCGCGATGACGCTGTGACCGCGCGCCTCGGTCTGCTGGCGGGTACGCAGCATCTTGGCGCACAGCATCGGCACCAGGGTCAAGGACACCAGCGCCGAGATCAGGATGGCGATCGACAGCGTGATCGCGAATTCCCGAAACAGCCGCCCGACCACTTCGCGCATGAACAGCAGCGGAATCAGCACCGCGATCAGCGACACGGTCAGCGACACGATGGTGAAGCCGATTTCCTCCGAGCCCCGGAGGGCCGCCGCCAGCGGCTTCTCGCCCTTCTCGATGTAGCGCGAAATGTTCTCGATCATCACGATGGCGTCGTCGACCACGAATCCAGAGCCGATGGTGAGCGCCATCAGCGACAGATTGTTGAGGCTGAATCCGCACAGGTACATGGCCGCAAACGTGCCGATCAGCGACAGCGGCACCGACAGGCTGGGAATGATGGTCGCCGGCACGTTGCGCAGGAACAGGAAGATCACCAGCACCACCAGCGCCACGGCCAGCGACAGCTCGAACTGCACGTCATTGACCGAGGCGCGAATGGTGTTGGTGCGATCGGTGAGTACCGTCACATCGACATTGGCGGGCATCGAGGTGCGTATGCCCGGCAGCTCCTTGCGGATCTGGTTGACCACCGCGATCACGTTGGCGCCCGGCTGGCGCTGCACGTTCACCAGGATCGCCGGCGAGCGGTTCATCCAGCTGGCGAGCTTGTTGTTCTCGGCGCTCTGCGTCACCGCCGCGACATCCTTCAGCCGCACCGGGGCTCCGTTGCGATAGGCAACGATGATGTTGCTGTACTGGTCGGCGCTGGAGATCTGGTCGTTGGCATCGATCGAATAGGAGCGCGCGGTACCGTCGAAGCTGCCCTTGGGCGCGTTGGAGTTGGCATTGGAAATGGTGGTGCGCAGGTCGTCGATGTTCAGATTGTAGGCGGCGAGCGCCGTCAGGTTGGCCTGGATGCGCACCGCCGGCCGCTGCGCGCCGTTGATGCTCACCAGGCCGACGCCTGCGATCTGCGAGATCTTCTGCGCGATGCGTGTATCGGCCAGATCCTCGACCTGGGTGATCGGCATCGAAGTCGAGGTCGCCGCCAGCGTCATGATCGGTGCGTCCGCCGGGTTGACCTTGGCGTAGATCGGCGGTGCCGGCAGGCTTTGCGGCAGAAGATTGGAGGCGGCATTGATGGCGGCCTGCACTTCCTGTTCGGCGATATCGATATTGAGCGCCAGGTCGAACTGCAGCGTGACCACCGAGGCGCCGGCGGAGCTGCGCGATGACATCTCCTTCAGGCCCGGCATCTGGCCGAACTGGCGTTCCAATGGTGCGCTGACCGTCGAGGTCATCACTTCGGGGCTGGCCCCCGGCAGGAAGGTCTGCACCTGGATGGTCGGGTAATCCACTTCCGGCAGCGCCGACAGCGGCAGGAACAGGTAGCCGATCGCGCCGACGATCAGTATCGAGGCCATCAGCAGCGAGGTCGCCACCGGTCGGACGATGAATGGGCGCGACGGATTCATGTCTGCGCGCCGGCCGTCAGTGTGCGGATGCACCGCTGGAACTGCTGCCGTCGCGGCGATGCAGGTGCTGGCCGCCGCCGGACGATGCGCCCGCTGCGCCCGCGCCCGCGCCCGCTCCCGCACCGGCACCCGGTATGATCACGTGCGCGCCGTCGCGCAGCTGATCGGCGCCGTCGACCACCACGCGCTCGCCGACCTTGAGCCCGCTGCCGATCGAGACCAGGTCGCCGCTGGACGGACCGGCACTGACCGCTCGCATGCTCACCGTGCTGTCGGGGTTGACGACATACAGGTAGCTGCCCGAGGCGCCCTGCTGCATGGCAGCGCCGGGCACGACGATCGCGTTGTGCAGCGTATCCAGCAGCAGCCGGACATTGACGAACTGGCTGGGAAACAGTTCGAACTTCGAGTTATCGAACAGCGCCCGCAGCTTGAGCGTACCGGTGGTCGGATCGATCTCATTGTCCGCGTTCGACAGCACGCCGCTGGCGATCTTGTTGCTCATGCTGCGATCGAAGGCGTCGACCGCAAGCTTCTGCCCGGCGCGCAGCCGCTGCAGGATATTGCTGAGACTGTCTTCGGGCACGGTGAACAGCACCGACATCGGCTGCATCTGCGTGACCACGACGATGGTCGTGGTGCTGGCCTGCATCAGATTGCCGATGTCCACCTGCCGCAGTCCGACCAGGCCGGCCACCGGCGAGGTGATGCGGCAATACTCGAGGTTCAGCTGCGCCGCCTCGAGCGTGGCGCGATCGCTGGCTACCGTGGCTTCATCCTGCGCGACCGTCGCCACCTGTGTGGCTGCGGTCTGATCGGAAATGGAATCCTGCGCCAGCAGGGTCTTGTAGCGCTCCTGGTCCACCTTGGCGTTGGCGAGCAGCGCCTGGTCGCGCTTGAGCTGTCCGTCCGCCTGATCGACCGCCGCCTGGTAGGGCCGCGGATCTATCTGGACCAGCAGATCGCCGCGCTTGACCGTCTGGCCTTCAGTAAACGCGATCCGGATGAGCGGCCCGTTGATCTGCGGATGGACCGTCACGGTGGCCAGCGGCGTCACGGTGCCGAGCGCATTGATCGTGATCGGAATGTCGGCAGTGGTGACGCTGGCGACACCCACCGTCAGCGGACCGTTCATGCCACCGCGGCCGCCCCCGCCGCCAGCGCCCGCGCCCGGGGAGCCCGGCATTCCCGGCGGCCCCGGCGGCCCCGGCATGCCGGGCACGGCATGAGTGGCGGCACGGTAGCGCGCGCCGATCACGATCAGCACCAGCAGTGCGATACCGCCGAGGATCCACCCTGTCATCTTCCAGCGACCGGCTCTGGAGTCGCCGTAGGCAGCGGGGTCCGCGTCGTTCGGCGGAGAGTTCGGGATCATGTGGTGTGGCGTCTCGTTCTAATGAGGCGTGCTGCCCATAGGATGACAGTCAGTGCGCGCGATAGTTAACTGGAGCGCGTGTAAGGCATTGATTAGTTAACAACATTTAATTTGGATGGCGAACCGAATTGGATCATCGGCAGGCATCGCAGCGTAGCGTTGACGCGCTCGCCGATGCACTAGCCCAGCCGGGCAACGATCAGCACCCCCACCGCGGCCAGCAGGCAGTAGTAACCAAACAGATGCCAGCGGCCGTGCTCGAGCCAGCGCGACAGCCATTGCAGCGACAGCCAGCCGGCGACGAAGCTCAGCGCCATACCGGCAAGACTCGGCCAGATCGGACCCAGGCTGGCGCTGGTGGCGCCGGCCAGGTGCTGCGCCTTGAGCAGCCGGTGCCCTTCGCGCACGATTACCGCCGGCGTCAGCACCACAGCGAGCGCGAAGCTGAAATCCTCCAGCAGATCCTTGCGCAGGCCGCGCAACAGGCCGGTGGAGATCGTGGCGCCGGAGCGCGAAAAGCCCCTGAACGGCAGGCACAGGCCCTGCACCGTGCCGATCCACATTGCATCGGCGAACGCCAGCGCCGCCCGTTCATTGCTGCTTGCTGCGCGCCGGCCGGACCAGATGATCATGACGCCGACCGTCGCCAGCGCCACGCCAATCAGCGTCAGGTTGCCGAATAGCTGCTCGACCGCGGCTCCAGGCTTGCCTCCGAGCGCGACACGTTCGATCAGCAGCGTCAGCGCCAGTCCCAGGATGCCGGTGCAGGCGGTGGCGACCACGACATTGCGGCCGAACGACCAGAATGCCGCGGCCGATGAAAAGAATCGGCTGCGCCATGTGTTCCAGAAATACACGATAACCGCCAGCATGGTGCCGGTGTGCAGCATGACCAGCAGGAAGGTCATCGCCGGGGTGGTCGGATCCAGCCCCATGAGCTTCTCGGCAATGATCACGTGCGCAGAACTGGAAACCGGCAGCAGTTCACACACACCCTGCACGATCGCCAGCACCAGCACATTGAACAGATCCGGCATCGCGAATCCTCGCCAATAAAGTCGCCCATGGAAGTCGCGCGACTATACCGTGGCGGAGTGGGTTCCTATAGCTCCTTCGACACGCCGCCGAAGAACCCGCGCCGCTGGCCGAATTGCGGGGCGCCGACGCCGACGCCGGTGCCGTTGCGGATCTCGTACACCTTGTCGAACAGGTTGATGACATCGAAACGCACGGTCAGCGCGCCGCTGCCGGTGAACTGAAAGGCGTGATTGACTCCGAGGTTGACCTGCGTGTACGTGGGCAGGTGAGCACCGTTCGGGATGCTGCTGCCATCGGCCAGCATCTGATCCGCCCGCAGCCCGGTGCCGAACAGCATGTCGGTGGAGAAGCGCGTGCCATCCCACAGGTAGGAGGCGCCGGCCGAGGCGGTGGCACGCTGTTCATGATCGAGGTGGATGTAGTTGTTGGCGATGTAGGCCAGATCCTGCGGCGAGAAATTGAACTGCGCCGATTCGATGTCGCGTCCCTTCGCGCTCTGGAACGCAAGGTTCCCATAGGCGGTGAAGTTGCTGATGGCATAGTTGCCGGTGAACTCGATGCCCTCGATCTTGCCCTTCAGGTAATTGAACGGCGTCAGGATGATCGGCGCGCCGAATTGTCCCTCATCGATCAGGTTCTGCGAGCGCCGGTAGTAGCTGTCTAAGCCCAAGGTCAGCGCCCGCGACAGCTTCTGCTGCACGCCGACATCGAAGTAGCTGGAGCGCTCCGCCATCGGCGGCGTGGCTGCGGCGACCTGCGGCGCCGCCGTGGTGTTGACGAATTTGGAAATCGTCTCCGAGCCGACCAGCTCGAACGGTGGCGGCGTGAAGTAACGCGAGAAGCCGGCGTGCACGGTGGTTCCGGTCGCGGCCTGCCACACCGCGTTGATGCGCGGGCTCAGCTGGCTGCCGCTGGAGTAGGCGTTGTAGTGGTCCAGGCGCAGGCCGTAGTTGATCGTGAGCGGCGCCACCACGGTCCACTCGTCCTGCAGGTAGGCGCTCTCGACCCACTGCGTCTGCGATCCATTGTCGGCGATCAACAGCGGCACATCGCTGCTCGGTGCGCCGTCGGCGCCGGTCGGCAGCACCTGCGAGTCGGTGACGCTGGTGGCATTGTCGTGCTGCAGATACACTCCGGCGCGCGCGGTGTGCGCATCGCTGAGCCTGTAGGCCGCATCGGTCTGCCAGCCGAAGGCGACATCACGCTTGTAGGCCGACTGGGCGATGCCGTCGTACAGCAGGTCGCCGAGCGCGTCGGGCGTGAAGCTCAGCGATGAGTAGCGGCTGGTCACCGATGTCTGCCAGTCGAGCGCATCCTGCGCGTGCTGCCAGCTCAGGATCGCGTAACTGGTCAGCTCGCGCTGATTCTCGTTCAGGTCGGCGCTGGCAAACGCGGTCTGGCCGTTCACGTCGAGGCCCAGCAAAGGCGCAAGGCCGCTCTGGTTGGGAATCTGGAATTTGTCGTTCGACGTGCCGACGATCAGCGACAAGCGGTTGTCGGGATCCAGGATATCCTCGAAGTAGCCGAAGCCATGATATTGGGTCGAGTGGTCGTGCAGTGGATCGGAGCTACCATCGGGCGACTCGATGCCCAGGTCATTGCGCAGCATGTCCGCGGACACAAAGTAGTTCAGGTTGCCGGAACTGCCGCCGTAGTCGACGCTCGGCTCGAAGGTGCCGTGGCTGCCGCCATACAGCGATACCGAGCCGCCCGGTTCGAGCACGCCGCTCTTGGTGGTCATGTCGATGATGCCGGCGGTGCGCAATCCATATTCCGCCGGCAGCGCGCCGGTGATCAATTTCAGCGAGGAGATCAGGCGCGGGCTCAATGACTGCCCGAACACGCTAATACCCTCGGGCAGGATGATGCCGTTCAGGCGGTATTGCAGGTCGTTGTGATCGCCGCGCACGTGAAACTGGCCGAAGGAATCCTGTGCCACGTCGGGTGCCTGCATGATCACCTGATTGAGCAGCGTGTTGTCGCCGCCGGGCGTCGCCGCGATCGCGGCATCATCGATGGTGTAGGTCGAAGCCCCGGTCTGGGTCTCGATTCCGGCGCGCTTTTCGTTGAGCTTCTGGGCGGTGACGACCACCGTCGGCAGCACGTCGTCGATACCGCCAGCAGCCGTGGTGGGTGTGGCGGGGGTGTCGTCGGCGCGCAGCGGCGGCGCCGCAAGCAGGGCGCCGGCCGCCACGGCCAGCGCGATACGTCCATTGAGGGTTGACATGCAAGGGATCCTGAGAAAGCCGATGGAAGCGTGCACGGGGAGACCCGTGGGACGCTGGTGATGAACGTGGGCCCGCCGCGCTGGACGGGCGATCAGGATCAGGAAGCGGGTGGGCCGCGGATGTCGTAGAAGGCCGCGCGCGGCCGGCTGGGCTCGGCTGCGGCCAGCGGCGCGATCAGCGTCAGCAGCGCGAGGGTCGGCCCGGTGTGCTGCGGCAGCACAGGGGGTCCGGCCCAGCGATCGGCATGTACGCATAGCAGGCACTGCAGGTGCGTCTCGGCGCCGCGGGCGCCTTCATTCTTGTGAAAATGGGCCGCCTGCGCCAAGCCGCCGCCGAACAGCGCGAACACGGCGACCAGCGCGATCAGCCGGCGCAAAGGCCAGCATCGCATGCGGTGCAAGGGTCCGGTGATGTTCACGTCAATAGGACGCCTGTTGGCCTAAGCGAGTTCCGGCAAATCAAGTCGCGTCGGTCAGGATAGCGCATTTGCGACGGTCGGGGGGCGGGGTCAGGGGGCGATCAGGGTCGCAGAGCCGCCGCGTCGCGCGCCAGCGCCTCGACCGCGTCCCAGTCCGCAGCGGCCAGAGCCGCGGGCGGCGTGATCCAGGAGCCGCCAACGCACAGCACGTTCGGCAACGCCAGGTAGTCAGCGGCGTTGGCGCGGGTGACGCCGCCGGTGGGACAGAAGGCGTGATCGGGAAACGGTCCAGCCAGCGCCTTGAGCATGTCGACGCCGCCGGCCTGCTGCGCCGGGAACAGTTTGCAGGCGTCGAAGCCCGCGGCGCGCGCCGCCACCAGCTCGGTCGGCGTCATGATGCCCGGCAGCAGCGGAAAGCCGCAGCCGGCACCCGCGCCGATCAGCTCGGCGGTCAGGCCCGGTGTGACGCCGAACTGCGCGCCGGCCGCCGCGCAGTCGCCGAAGTCGCGCACCCGCGTCAGCGTGCCGGCGCCGACGATCGCATCGGGCACCGCGCTACGCATCGCGCGAATCGCCTCGAGCGCGCACGCGGTGCGCAGCGTGACTTCCAGCACCCTGAGGCCGCCGCGCACCAGCGCCCGGGCCAGCGGCACCGCCTGCTCGAGCCACTCGATGGTCAGCACCGGGATCACGGGCGAGGTCGCCATGATGGCACGCATGCTGGTGCTACTCATGGTGGTGCCTGGATGAGGGTGCCAGGGGGGCCGTCATGCGAAGCAGCTCAGTGCGCCGGACTCGGCGTCGCCGGCCGCGGCGCGGAAGGTGCCGAACAGCTCCCGGCCCATGCCCTGGCCATTGGCCGACAACGACGGCTGCGGCAGCTCGCGCCGCTGCCAGCTGTCCTCGGGTACCTGGGCGTCGAGCGTGCCGGCGAGGCTGTCGAGCCGGATGACATCGCCATCGCGCACCCGAGCCAGCGGTCCGCCGAGCAGGCATTCCGGACAAACGTGGATGGCCGCCGGCACACTGCCGGACGCACCCGACATGCGCCCATCGGTCACCAGTGCAACCTGGAAGCCGCGCTTCTGCAGCACCGCCAGCGGCGGCGTCAACGCATGCAGTTCCGGCATGCCATTGGCTCGCGGTCCCTGGAAGCGCACCACCACCACGACGTCGCGATCGAGGGTGCCGGCGGCAAATGCCGCCGCCACCTGCGCCTGATCGTCGAACACCAGCGCACGCGCCTCGACGATGCGGTGCTGCTCGGCGACCGCCGAGGTCTTGATGACGGCTCGACCGAGGTTACCGCACAGCAGCTTCAGTCCGCCATCGGCACTGAACGGGTTGGCCACCGGCCGCAGCACGCTGCTATCGCCGCTGTGTTCGGGCGCGGGCCGCCAGTGCAACTCATCATCGCGCAGCCACGGCTCCTCGGCATAATGCGCGAGCCCGCCGCCCATGACGGTGTGCACGTCGGGGTGCAGCAGTCCCGCGCCCAGCAGTTCGCGAATCAGGAATCCGGTGCCGCCGGCCGCCTGGAAATGATTCACGTCGGCGCTACCGTTCGGATAGATACGCGCCAGCAGCGGCACCACGCGCGACAGATCGCTGAAGTCATCCCAGTTGATGGCGATGCCGGCGGCGCGCGCCATCGCCACCAGGTGAATGGTGTGATTGGTGGAACCGCCGGTCGCGAGCAGGCCGACGATGGCATTGACGATTGCGCGCTCGTCAATGGTGTCGCACAGCGGCAGGTAGTGCGTGCCAAGCGCGCTGATCGCGGCAGCACGCCGGGCGGCGGCGCGTGTCAGCGCGTCGCGCAGCGGCGTGTTCGGCGGCACGAATGCCGAGCCCGGCAGGTGCAGTCCCATCACTTCCATGAGCATCTGGTTGCTGTTGGCCGTGCCGTAGAAGGTGCAGGTGCCGGGCGCGTGATAGCTGCCGGCCTCGGACTCGAGCAGTTGCTGGCGGTCGGCCTTGCCCTGCGCGTACAGCTGGCGCACGCGCGCTTTTTCCTGATTGGCGATGCCGGAGGGCATCGGGCCGCCGGGCACGAAGATCACCGGCAAATGGCCGAATGACAGCGCGCCGATCAAGAGGCCGGGGACGATCTTGTCGCACACACCCAGGCACAGCGCGGCGTCGAACATGTCATGCGACAGCGCCACCGCGGTCGCCATCGCGATCACATCGCGGCTGAACAGCGACAGCTCCATGCCCGGCTGGCCCTGGGTGACGCCGTCGCACATCGCCGGCACGCCGCCGGCAAATTGAGCCACCGCGCCGGCCTCACGCGCTGCCATCTTGATCAGCGCCGGAAAACGCTCCAGCGGCTGATGCGCCGACAGCATGTCATTGTAGGCCGACACGATCGCGATGTTCGGCCACACCAGCGCGCGCAGTGCCTGCTTGTCGCCGGGTCCGGCGGCCGCGAAGCCGTGAGCAAAGTTGGCGCAGCCGAGCCCGCCGCGCGCGGCTCCGCCGCTGCGGGCCGCCCGCATGCGGGCCAGGTAGTCGTGGCGCGTGTGCTGGCTGCGCGCGCGTATGCGCGCGGTGACTTCGGCGATGCCGGCGTGCAAGGGCGCGATCGGAAATTTATGCTGGGTCACTGGGCGGTACGCGCATAGGCGGTCCCGGGAATATAGTACACACTAGGGTCGATGTGACCATGAAGAGGACTGCGCTTGGCCGCGTCTACCAGGGACCGCTCCACACCGGCGAAGCAGTTGCCGGACTTCGACCTGGTGCTGTTCGGTGGCACCGGGGATCTGGCGATGCGCAAACTGCTGCCGGCGCTGTTCCGACGCTACCTGGCGGGGCAATTCCCGGCGCGTGCCCGAATCGTGAGCGTCGCACGCACCAGCATCGAGCGTGATGACTACCTGGCGCAGGTCGAGGACAGCAGCAAGAAATATCTGCCCGCCGGCCTGGATGCGGCGCGCTGGACCACATTCAGCCGCAGCCTGGACTACATGGGCCTGGACGCCACCAATGCGGCGGACTATCACAAGCTCGCGGCCAAGCTGGCGAACAATCCGGCGGCGGTGCGGGTGTTCTTCCTGTCGACCGCGCCGGCGTTGTTCGAGACCATCTGCAGTCACCTGGCGGCCGCGCAGCTGGTGACGCCCGGGGCGCGCGTGGTGCTGGAAAAGCCGCTCGGCCAGGATCGCGCCTCGGCCGACCAGATCAACCAGAACGTCGGTGCGATCTTTCCGGAGCGCCAGATCTATCGGATCGATCACTACCTCGGCAAGGAGGCGGTGCAGAACCTGCTGGCGCTGCGCTTTGGCAATTCTCTGTTCGAGCCGCTGTGGCGCCGCGGCCGGATTCGTCACGTGCAGATCAGCGTGGCCGAGGAGCTCGGGGTCGAGGGGCGCGGGGCGTTCTACGACCAGACCGGCGCGCTGCGCGACATGGTCCAGAACCACCTGCTGCAGCTGCTGTGCATCATGGCGATGGAGCCGCCGGTGTCGAATCACCCGGACGCGGTGCGCGACGAGAAGCTCAAGGTGCTGCGGGCGCTGAAGCCGCTCGAGGGTGTCGACGTCGACAGCCACGTGGTGCGCGGCCAGTACCGCGCCGGCGCGGTCGACGGCGTGCCGGTGGCCGGCTACCTGGACGAGAAGGGCATACCGCCCGACAGCACCACCGAAACCTATGTGGCGATCAAGGCGCACATCGATACCTGGCGCTGGGCCGGCGTGCCGTTCTACCTGCGCACCGGCAAGCGGCTGCAGGAGCAGCGCGCCGACATCGTGATCCACTTCGAGGACGTGCCGCATTCGATCTTCGAGCGCGCGCCATCCTCGACTGCCAACCGTCTGGTGATCTCGCTACAGCCGCGCGATTCAATCACGCTGACGATACTGGCGAAGAATCCGGGCGAGACCATGCGTCTGCGCCCGGTGGACCTGCGGCTGGACATGGCCGAGAGCGCCAGGACGCCGCAGCTCGACGCCTATGAGCGATTGCTGACCGACGTCATCAAGGGGAACCTGACGCTGTTCATGCGCCGCGATGAGCTGGACGCCGCGTGGCGCTGGATCGACCCGATCCGCGAGGCCTGGTTGCAGTCGGATGAGCGGCCCAAGAGTTATACCGCCGGCAGCTGGGGGCCGGCGGCCGCCAGCTCGCTGATCGGACGCGACAACTATGCCTGGCACGGCGAGACCTGACGAGCGCCTGCGGCGCTACCCGGACGCCGCAGCACTGACCGAGGCGCTGGCGAGCGATATTGTCCAGGCGCTCGAGCAGGGGCTCACCGCCGCGGGCGAGGCGAGCCTGCTGGTATCGGGCGGGCGCTCGCCGACCGCGCTGTTCGAGGCGCTGTCGCATGCCGCGCTCGATTGGCGCCGGGTATGGATCGCGCTCACCGATGAGCGCTGGGTCGACCCCACCAGCAGCGACAGCAACGAGCATCTGGTGCGCGCGCAACTGCTGCGCGATGCGGCCGCCGTCGCGCACTTTGTCGGGATGAAGACTGACGCGGAGAATCCGGACGCGGCCGCCGCCGCGTGCTGGTCGGCGATCGCGCGCTTGCCGCGGCCGTTCGACTACACGCTGCTGGGCATGGGCGAGGACGGCCACACCGCCTCGCTGTTTCCACATTCGCCCGGACTTGCCGCTGCGATCGATGCGCAGGCGCCGCCGGGCTGCGTGGCGATGATCGCCCCGTCGGCGCCGCAGCCGCGCATGAGCCTGAACCTCGCCGCCCTGCTCGGATCGCGTCGCATCGGACTGCTGATCATGGGCGCCGGCAAGTGGGCCACCTATGAGCGGGCCGCGGTCAGCGGGCCGGTCAGCGAGATGCCGGTGCGTGCGCTGTTGCGGCAGCAGCGGGTGCCGGTGGCGGTGTACTGGTCGCCCTAGCGTTGGCGCTATACTGGCTGCCTACAACGTCAACATACAGGCGATTATCCCGGATGCGCTTCGTCGCGAGTGCACTATTGCTGACGCTCGCGGCTTGTAGCCAATTCAGTGGTACCAGAAAGATCCCGCCGGACAACAACGCGCCCCGCGCGCAGCTGTCGATTGGCTACACCCTGCTTTACCAAGAGGCCGACGGGATTCCTAAACTGAAGTGGATCTTCATGTTCAAGGACAAACCCGAAGAAATGGGGCGGCTCACCCGTAACCTGGTCAGCTATTACCAGCAGCTCGCCGAAACCATGCAGAGGTTATCCAAGCAATATCCCGCCATGCACATCGACGTCCCGGCAATGTCCGAGATAGAGGCGGATGAGCGCAAAGCCATCGGCGCGGATCTAGCCAAGGACATCGCCCCGCTCTCTGGCAAGAGCGGGGTCGAAT
>Ga0302324_100008076_pt1 | contig 22247 bp, 18 predicted proteins | sample Palsa_T0_1_FD_201949 | JGI IMG/M metagenome (GOLD analysis project Ga0302324, IMG submission 201949) | Peat permafrost microbial communities from Stordalen Mire near Abisko, Sweden - Palsa_T0_1 | ecosystem: Environmental > Terrestrial > Soil > Palsa > Peat permafrost | place: Sweden: Abisko...
ACTCGCAGCTGGCCATCACGCTGTCACAGCGCCGTCAGGACGGCATACTCAAGCGGCTGCGCGGCACTCCGCTGCCCGCCTGGGTGATGTTCGCCGGGCTGTTGGCGCACTGCGTCATGGTCAGCCTCGTCGACGCGGCACTGATCGTGGTGATGGGCCTGCTGTACGGGGTGCCGATGCCAGGCCACTGGGCCGCCATCATCGTCACGCTGATCGTCGGCGCGGCCGCGTTCTGCGCGCTGGGAGTCGCGGTCGCCAGCCTCATCAGCAACGCGGAGGCCGCGCCTGCGGTGGTGCAGTTCGTCTTCTTCCCGCTCGTGTTCATCTCCGGCACCTACTTCCAGATCACCTCCCGGTTCCTCAATGACCTGGCGGGTGTCTTCCCGGTCCGGCCGTTCAACCAGGCACTGCTGAACCCGTTCGCCCTGGACCGCGGATTCGCGGGCCGCCAGCTGCTGGTCCTGGCGATCTGGGGAGTAGTGGGCGGCTTTGTCGCGATCAGGCGATTCCGCTGGGACCCAAGGCCCGAGTGATGCCGGGCGCACGGCAGGCCGTCACATGCCGCGGACAGGATCAAGCGCTACGGGGTACGGTGCGAGATTTCGGCCATGCCCATGTAGTCAGCCGGCAGCCGTGAACTCTATCGGCCGAGGGCGGAGGCTGACGGGAAGCCTGTCATGGAGAGCAACCTGAACTCTCGCGCGCCCGCGTAAAGAGCCGCCTCTACGTGCATGTGAAGCGTTCACTCAGATGAGCGCGAAGAAGGTGCAGATACGGGTGTTATGTGACGTTGTCGAGCGGCGCGGACATCAGGCGCTGGATCGCGTCTGCGAAACCGGGGACTCCTGCTCTGCTGAGCAGGAGGGCGAGGTCTTGTCGGGTGGACTGCCTCCAGCCCGAACTGGCCAAGAGTGGCGACGGGGAAATCGTCCGCATTGGCGGTGACGATGGCTTGCGCGCCTCCCCAGATCGCCGCCGCGACAACGTGCCGGTCATCCTCGTCTGGCAGGGCGATTCTGGCCTCCAGTCCCTCCCAGCCGGTGACCAGGGCGTCATCAACGCTGCGTCCATGTCGGCGAAGCGTTTGTGCACGTCGATCCCTGGATGGATCTCCTCGATGGCCTCCCGCGCTTCGGTGAGGATGCGCTTTGACCACAGCGGGCGGTACAGGCCTTTCTCGGCAACGCGCAGCAGCGTGTCGGCCAGCACCACGGGTACCAGCACGCATGCGTCGAGGACGGCTGCGTAGCGTGGCATCTCAGGACGCATCCGCCTCGCGGCCAGCTCGCTTGCGGGCTTTCCTCAGGGCCGCCGTGTAATCCTCCGGGCTAGTGGCGTAGAGCCCTGCCTCGCTAGCGTCCTCGGTCATCCGGTCCAGCGCTGCACGGCGTTCCTCCTGCCGCCGCTGCCGGTAAGCGAGCAGGTCCGAGAACATGACCCTGCGATGCCTGCCGGGCTGTTCGTATGGGATCTCCCCCTGTTCCAGGAGCTTGACTAGCGTCGGGCGGCTGATGCCGAGGAAATCTGCGGCCTCCTGCGTAGTCAGCGAGCTGTGCGGCCTGCAGATCTGCGACCTCGACCTCGACTGGGGCACGGTGCACGTCGCCTTCAACTACGTCGTGCGGCGGTCACCGCGTCCGCAAGGACACCAAGACCCACCAGGACCGCCGGCTCGCCATCGACCCGGAAACCTGCGCGCTGATCGTGAGCTACCTCGACGAGACCCGGGCCGCCCTGGCCGCGGTCGGCGTCGAGCTGCGCGATGACGCGTACCTATTCTCCAACGACCCGTCCCAGGCCCGGCCGTGGAACCCTGACTGGGTCACCCGCCAGATCGCTGCCGCCGCCGATGCGGCCGAGGTGAGGTTCGACATCAAGGGCGGCCGGCACTACACCGCCAGCCAGCTCCTCGCAGGCGGCTTCGACCTGCGCAACACCGCCGCGCGCCTTGGCCACAGTGGCGGTGGTGCGACTACGCTGCGGCATTACGCCGACCCGGTCCCGGAGGTGGACCGGCGAGCCGCCACCTACCTCGCGCAGTTGACGTCCAGGTCCGCACCGTCATCATCTGAGTCAGCGGAGGTCCCGGGTCCACGTCTGGGCGGCGATCTGGACGGCGTCCCAGGGGCTGCCGAGCGGTGGGGTGTAGGACAGGTCCAGGTCGCTGACCGCGTCTACGGTCATGCCGTGGTAAATCGCGGTGGCGGCGATGTCGACGCGCTTAGCGATCCCGGCGTCCTTGTGGCCGAACAGCTGCATGCCGAGCAGCCGGCCGGTCACCCGGTCGCCGGTGACGCGGATGACGACGCGGTGGCTGCCCGGGTAGTAAGCCTTGTGGTCGTCGGCGGGTGATTCGACGGTGACCGGGTCGAACCCGGCGGCCCGGGCTTCGTGGTCACGCAGGCCGGTGCGGGCGGCGGCCTGGTCGAAGATCTTGACCACCTGCGTGCCCAGGCTCCCGGCGAAGGCCCGGTTCCCGCCGAGGGCGTTCTCCCCGGCGACCCGGCCCTGCTTGTGCGCGGTGGTGCCCAGCGGCAGGTAGGTCACCCCGAGCAGCCGGTGATGGGTGATGACGCAGTCCCCGGCGGCCAGCACGTCCGGCAGGTTCGTGTGCATGCCGGGGTCAACGGCGATCGCGCCTTTGGCGCCGAGGGTGGCCCCGGCGTCGGCGGTCAGGGCGGTTTCCGGCCGCACCCCGACGACGACCAGGACCATGTCCGTCAGGCAGGTCACCGCCGATCCGTCCGGCGCGGCGGCCTGAACTGCCAGCCGCCCGGCCTGGCCGGGCCGGGCCCTGGTGATGGCCCGGACGGTGGTGCCGGTCAGCACCTGCACGCCGCGCCCGGCGAGCTCGGCGTGGACCAGCGTGCCCAGTTCCGGGTCGATGGTGGGCAGTACTTCGGGCAGCTGCTCTATCTGCGTCACCTGGAGCCCGCGGACGGTCAGCGCGTCGGCCATCTCCAGGCCGATGTACCCGGCGCCGACGATGACCGCGTGGGCCGGGGCGGTCTGCTCCAGGGTGCGCATGACGGCGAAGGTGTCGCCCATCGAGTGCAGCAGGTGCACGCCGTCGGCGGGGCCCAGCGCATCTGGCCCGGCCAGGCCGTCGATCGGGGGGCGGACCGGGACCGCGCCGGTCCCGACGATGAGCTTGTCGTAGCTCAGCAGCTCTTCCCCGCCGTCGGCGGAGCTGACCAGGAGCTTGCGACCGGGCACGTCAATGCGACGGGCGGTGGTGTCCAGCCGCAGCCGCATCCCGGTGGCTTCCAGGTCGGAGGCGGTGCGGTGGGCCAGGCTGCGCCAGTGGCCGACCTCGCCGGAGACGTAGTACGGGATGCCGCAGATGGAGAAGTTCGGGTAGGCATCGTCCAGGACCACGGTGACGTCCGCAGCGGGGTCCAGTTCGCGGGCGCGCAGGGCGGCGCTGATTCCGGCGTCGCTGCCGCCGATCATAAGCAGGTGCACAGCAGGGCTCCTGTCTAGTTGCCAGTGACTGAGGCGCGGCCGGGCGGCCGGTCCGCGGACTGCGAGACGCCGTCATGCACGCCCCGGGACGGCAGGCCTTCACCGTGCGGGACGATGATCTCGGCGGCATCGGCGGGCGTGAGGGCGGGGTACAGCGCCTTGATGATCCCGGTGGCCAGGATGCCGCCGAGGACCTGCGCGCCGATGAAAGGCAGCACCGAGGCGGGGGCGATGCCCGCGAAGGTATCGGAAAACATCCGGCCGACGGTGATGGCCGGGTTCGCGAAGCTGGTCGAGGAGGTGAACCAGTACGCGGCGCCGATGTAGGCGCCGACCGCGGCCGGGGCGGTCCGGGCGCGCCCGGACCGGGCCAGCGAGAAGATCACCAGCAGCAACCCCAGCGTGGCAATGACCTCGGACAGGAAGTGCGCGGGCGAGGCCCGGTGCTTGGCCGAGATCGCGACTGCGGGCAGCGCGAACATCAAGTTTGCCGCCACCGCCCCGGTGATGCACCCCGCCACCTGTGCCGGAAGATACGCCGCCGCCTCCCGCCAGCGCAGCCCGCCGAAGGCGGCATCGGCAAAGGACACCACCGGGTTGAAGTGACCCCCGGAGACCGGGCCGAACATCAAGATGATCGCGAACAGCCCGGCCGCGGTCGCTGCCGCGTTCTCCGTCAGCTCCAGCCCGGTCTGGCCCGGCGAGAGCCGTTGCGCGGCGATCCCGGACCCGATCACCAGCGCGGCCAGGAACCCGCTGCCCAGGAACTCGGCCAGCAGGCGCCGCCACAGCGGGATAGGTGCATCAGTCACGCCGCCCATGTTGACAGAGGAAGATAGCTCAGTCAAGATTGAGTCAATGAGAGTTGAGCAAAGCTCCGACCTGGCCCGGCGTGCCGCCGTGCACGCCGCGCTGGCCGATCCTGCCCGGCTGGCTATCACCGACACGCTGCTGGCCGGGGACGCATCCCCGTCGGAGCTGGCGACGATGCTGGCCATGCCGTCCAACCTGCTGGCGCACCACCTGCACGTGCTGGAGCAGGCCGGGGTGATCGCCCGCCGCCGGTCGCAGGGGGACAGGCGCCGCACGTACCTGCGGCTGATCCCCGGCGCCCTGGACCCGCTGGCCGCGCCGTCTCCCCGCCTGGCGCGGCGGATGCTGTTCGTCTGCACCGCCAACTCGGCGCGCTCGCAGCTGGCCGCCGCGCTGTGGCGCCGGGCCAGCAGCATCCCGGCGGTCTCAGCCGGCACTCACCCCGGCCCGGCGATCGACCCGGGCGCCATCGCGGCCGCCCGTCGTTACCAGCTGCCGCTGCCCCGACTGCGGCCCCGCCATATCGGTGAGGTCCAGAACGACGACGACCTGGTCGTCACGGTGTGCGATCTGGCTCACGAGGAACTCGGCATTCAGACCGCTATGCACTGGTCCGTGCCCGACCCGGTGCCGGCCGGTGATCCGGCGGGTTTCGACGCGGCGGTAGCTGACCTGAACGCCCGGGTCGAGCGTCTCGCGCCGCGCCTGGCCAGCACGGCCTGACCCTACCCTGCACGCCTAGTGCGGTCAGACCACTGGGCTGCGGCGCTCGATCATGACCACGTCGCGCCGGCGGCCGTGGTGCTGGCCGATGCGTTCCCGCGTCCCGATGACACGGAACCCGGCCGCCTGGTGCAGGGCCAGGCTGGCGGCGTTCTCCGGGAAGATGCCGGACTGGATGGTCCAGATCCCGGCCGACTCGGTCGAGGCGATCAGCGTGTCCAGGAGCAGGCGGCCAACGCCATGGCTGCGGTCGGCGGGCCGAACGAGACGGAATGCTCGACCACCCCGGCGTAGACGCAGCGGCCCGAGACCGCCGAGGCGGCCACCCACCCGGCCACCTGCCCGCGCGTGATGGCGACGTACCGGTGAGCAGGCAGCCGGGACGCGGCGAAGACGGCCCAGTCCGGCGTGCGGGTCTCGAAGGTGGCGTTGCCCTCCTCGATCCCGGCCTGGTAGATCGCCAGGACCGCGACGGCGTGCGCGCTGGTCATCGGCTCGGCCGCCGCCTCCGCGTCCGGCGTGGTCACGGCCTGACCGCGCGGATGATCGCCGAGTGCACGCCGTCTCCGGCCTGCTGGGCCGGGGTGATGGTGACGCCGGTGAAGCCGGCCCGGGTCAGCCCGTCACGATACTCGGTGAAGGAGGGTGCCCCCGCGATGCAGCCGGCCAGAGCGCCGCGTTCGAGCCGCTCGGCCGGGGTGAGGATGTCCTCGGCGAGGATGTCGGTGATGCCCAGGCGCCCGCCGGGCCGCAGCACGCGGAAGCTCTCGGCGAAGACGGCGGGCCGGTCAGTGGACAGGTTGATCACGCAGTTGGAGATGATCACGTCCACGGACCTGTCCGGCAGCGGGATCGCCTCGATCTGGCCCTGCAGGAACTCCACGTTCCGCGCCTTGGCGGCACGGGCGTTGGCGCGGGCCAGGTCCAGCATCTCTGCGGTGATGTCCAGGCCGTATGCCTTTCCTTCCGGGCCGACCCGGCGGCCGGACAGCAGCACGTCGATACCGCCGCCGGAGCCCAGGTCCAGCACCGTCTCACCTGGCCGCAGGTCCGCCACCGCCACCGGGTTGCCGCAGCCCAGGCTGGCCCGCACCGCGGCCTCGGGCAGGTCGGCGGTGTCGGGGTACCCAGGAGCGCAGCCGCCTCCGTCCGGGCCGACATCCGGGTCGCCATCGGTGACCGTGTGGCCCGCCTGCACGGCCCGGGCCAGGCCGGCGTAGCGGGCGGCGACCGCCGCCCGGATCTCGTCACGATCAGCTGAAACCATGGTCATCCTCCGAGCGGGACGGGTGAGGGCTTGCCCATCACTAGGTCAGCGGCGGTGGGGAAGCAGCTCACGCAGGCGTCGTTGAGCCGGTACAGCCGGGAGGTCCCGCGGTCCTCGGCCAGCACGAACCGGACCGCGGCCAGCTGCCGCAGGTGCTCCGATACCGTCGACTGGCCCACTGGCACCGCCGCGACGATCTCCTTGACGGTCAGCGGCCGTCCCGCCCGGGCCAGCAGCGAGACGATCTGCACCCGGGTGCCATCGGCCAGGGCCCGGAACCAGACCGCGTACGTCTCCGCGGTCTGCCGGTCCAGTGGCTGCGCATTGTTCATCGTTAATCGACGATAGACGATGAAAGAGTGTTAGGGAAGCCCGGCCACAGTGATCTACGCGGCGAGGCTACGGAACGGGGCATCCGATCAGGGCGGCCAGGCCAGCCAGCGCCTGCGGGCGGACCCGGTAATACACCCACACGCCGCGCTTGTCCCGGTCCACCAGCCCGGCGTCGTGCAGCACCTTCATGTGATGGCTGATCGTCGGCTGGGACAGGTCGAACGCCTCGGTCAGGTCGCAGATGCACGCCTCCCCGCCCTCATGCGAGGCGACCAGTGACATCAGCCGCAACCGGACCGGGTCAGCCAGCGCCTTTAGCAGCGGTGCCACCTGTTCCGCCTGCTCCAGGCTCAGCGGCTGCGCGGTCAGCGGGGCGCAGCAGGCCGCCGTCTCGGCCGGGCTGATCACCGGCAAGGAAATCGACACGCATCTATATTGACAGAGGTCGATGTCCTATGGCAAGCTCGGCTCAGAAAAGACATAGACAAACGTCAATATCTACCGGAGGTCGCCATGTCCCGGGTGCAGCTCGCGCTGAACGTCAACGACATCGACGAGGCCGTCAGCTTCTACACCGCCCTGTTCGGCACCGAGCCCGCCAAGCGCAGGCCTGGCTACGCCAACTTCGCCATCACCGAGCCGCCGCTCAAGCTGGTCCTGCTGGAAAATCCCGGCCGGGGCGGCACGCTGAACCACCTCGGCGTGGAAGTCGCCAACACCGGCACGGTCGACGCCGAGCAGGCCCGGCTTGCCCAGGCCGGCCTGGCCGCAGTCGACGAGCGGGACACCACCTGCTGCTACGCCCGGCAGGACAAGTTCTGGGTAACCGGCACGCCCGGCGGCGAGCGGTGGGAGATCTACACCGTGCTGGAAGACAGCGCCACCTTCTGGGGGCAGGATGACGAGCGGCGCTCCGACGCCGTCCAGGCCGAACTCGATACCCCCGCCGGCCAGGCCACCCAGTGCTGCGGTGGCCCGCGGGCCGCCAGCGGAGACGAACCCGCCTCCACCGGCGTCTGCTGCGGATAGCCCATCGTCATCCAACGCAGAGTGGCCAGACCGCCGGCCCGGGTCCGTCACCAGGAGCGGCGGCGGCGCGTGACGCAATCCGGGTCGCATGCGCGCAGACCTGCCGCGCCGGCCCGGCCGTCTCGCCGCGGCCGGGAAAGAACACCTCGATGCCCGTGCCCGCCAGCGCGCAGCGAACGCGCCGGGGCAGCGGGAGTGCGACGCCGCGGCCTGGCGGCCGTCACCGTGCGGACGCGGTGACCCGCGCCCGCCAAGCGTCAGCGAAGGCGGCCAGGTCGGCCAGGTCTAGGCCGCTGGCCGCGAAGTCATCAGCGAACCGGCGCGGGAACCGGCGGGCGGTTCGGGCTGCCGGGGGTGCGGGATGAGTGCGGCGGCCAGGGCGGGCGACTGTTTCCAGCAGCTCGGCGGGGACCGGGGGTCGGTCGGTTGGGTCTGTTGGGCGGTGGGTAGGGGCCGTGTTGCATGGCAGGTCCTGTCGAAGGGGCTATGCCCCTTGGGTGATCTTGGCGGATGGTCCAGGGGGCCTTGTTGTGCCCAGGGTCGGCCGGGCCACGCCGCCATGGTGACGGTAATGGCAGGGTGGTCCCGGCGGGAGCTTTTCAGCCTCCGGATATCGCCGGTACCTGCGGACCAGCCAGGAAAATCCGGAGCCTCGACGGAGTCCAACCCGTCGGCATCCAAGCCCGAAAGGAGCGGGAGGTAAGGGCGGAGCCGGAAGCTGACCGGCAGCCGGAGGCGTCCTACGAAATGGAGCTGTAAGAGATCAAGCCGCGCTGGCGTTACGGGCGTTTGCGCCTGGCTGAACGGGGTGTGATCTTGCGAGTACAGCGAGCGGCAAGAGCGTCGGCCTCGCCCTCTGCTAGCTCAGGCCTCGATGAGGATCACCTCGGCCATGACAGCGAACGTGGACGGAGGGCTCCGCGACTTGGCTCAGGAGCACCTGCGCAAGTTCCCTGGCGCGAGCATCACCCCGCACCAGGTCGGCAAGGTACTGACCTGGTCCTCCTGGCGCGGTCGCCAACGCGCTGGACGAGCTCGTCAGCTTCGGCACCGCCGACCCGGCGCTCCGTCAAGTCATCGCAGGCCGCATGCGAGCCTAGCCCGGGGCGCCGGGCTCTGACGGGTGCTCTGCGCTGCTGTGATGTGCGTCTTCCGCTCCCGCTGCTGGCGGTGCTCCGTCACCTGGCCGGCCTGCGCGGGCCGGCTGCGGTGCGGCGGCTTGACCTGCGTATGGCTGCGCCGTCAGCAGGGCCGATCGCCATCCGGGCGGCCGGGAGGGCAGCCGGGCGGAGTAGATGGAGTAGCCGTCGACGTAGAAGGCGACGGCGGTGGCGGTCACGGTGGCGGCCAGCATCGGGACCATCAGCCCGAAGCCGCTGTGGGTGAGCTCGAGGACCAGGGCGAGGGCAGTGACGGGTGCCTGCATCGCCGCGCCGATCATGGCAGCCGCGCCGATCATGGCGAACGCGCCGGCTGGCGAGCCGGGCCAGGCCAGGCTCCAGGCAATCCCGAGCGCCCCGCCGAGGACGGCGCCAGTGCTCAGGGTCGGGGTGAACAGGCCGCCGGACGCCCCGCTGCCCAGGCACAGCGCGGTGACCAGGGGCTTGAGGGCGGACAGGACGAGCAGGAGGCCCAGGCCGCCTACGCCGGTGAACGCGTCGTCAGCCATGTCCTTGCCGTTCCCGAAGAGCTCGGGATACCAGATGCCGATCACCCCGAGGATGCCGAATGCCAGGACGGGGGCGAACAGTGCCGTGAGTCCGGTGGCCCGGTGATGCGACACCCAGCCGACGAGGCGGATATACCCGGCGGAGATCAGCCCGAGGACCGGACCGGCGAGCAGCGCCCAGACCATGAGAGAGCCGCTGAAGGGGTACTGGGGAATATTGAGGTAGGTGGCGTGCGCGGGCAGGTAGATCCACGCGGTCAGGGTGGCGATCCCTGAACAGGCCAGGGCGGGGAGCATGATCGGCAAGGCGATGGTGCCGCAGAGGATCTCGGCGGTGAACAGCGCGCCGCCGAGCGGGACGTTGTAGACGGCGGCGAGCCCGGCCCCGCCGCCGCAGGCGACCAGGAGGCGTTTCTGCTGCGTGGACAGTCCGGCCCAGCTGGCCAGGGCGCTCGCGGACGCGCCGCCGAGGAGCTTGGGGGCGGCTTCGCGGCCGATGGAGGCACCCATCCCGATGACCACTTCGGAGATCAGGGAGGTGCCCAGGCAGCGCCGGAAGGACAATTGTCCGTCGCCGTCCCAGATAACGTCGTCGATCTCGGAGTGCTCGCCTTTGGTGTAGCGGCGCAGCAGGTACCACGCCACGCCGCCGAACGCGCCCGCGGTGAGCAGGGAGCTGACCCGCCGCAGCGGCGTAGCGTGCTCGACGGCTGACTGGAGGCTGCCGGAGTGGTAACCGAACGCGAGGTACTGGACGTTGAATAGCAGCGCCATCATCAGGTCCCCGAGCAGGCCGGTGGCCACGCCGGCCAAGGCCACCACCGCCCAGAACCTGAGGTTGTGGGCCGCTTCCCAGTCGCCGGCGGTGTTCGGCTGTTCCATCGCGCCGCGCCCTGATGGCAGCCGCCGCCTGACCAGCGGCTGCGGAGTCCGCAGCCGCTCGCTCTCCCGTCCGCGCCAGGAGGCGGCCGCTTCCGCAGGCCAGCGAGGCCATCCGACTCCCAGGCGTGGCCGGCGCCCCTGGCGGTCAGTCATGGCGATCTCTGGCCGCGCCGGCGCAGGTGGCTGAGTCGCGCAGGAAACGGGCGGTGCGGGCGGCGCGTGCGGTCCACCACCAGCTCGTGGCATCGCGGCTGGCCCGGCTGGCGTGCCGTCGTTCCCAGTGCTGTGTTTCCTGGCTGAGCCAGGTCAGGGTCGCGGGCGGGTCCTGTTCGAGCATGGCGCGCAGGGTGTAGCGGCGCTCGCCGATCCGGTGGCCGACTCCGGCCTTGGTGGCGCCGTCGGCCAGGCGGTGGCGGGTCAGGATGATCCCGCTGCGGATCGGGGTGGCCAGCGCGGCGACCAGGTCGCGGAGCGGGCCGTCCGGGCCGGCTTGCGGGGGTGCGGCCCGCAGCGCGAGGGGCAGCTGCGCCGGGGCCGGCTGGGCGCGGTACTCGGCGGCGATGGCGTGCCGGGTCAGCTGGGCCCAGGCGGTGAGGGCAGGTACGCCCAGGTCGGTGACGGCGTCGAGGTAGCCGGGCAGCCAGGGCCAGAGGTGTTCCCAGAACAGGGCCGCCTGGGACCGGGCCAGCGCGGCGGCGGTGGCTGACCGGCGGGTTTGGCCGGCTGCCTCGCCGAGGCTGGCGTACAGGCTGAGCAGGGCGGTCAGGTGGTCGGGTTCGGCGGGCGGGGTGAGCCCGAGGGCCTGCCAGAACCCGGCCGCGCGGTCGGCGCCCTCCCCGCCGAGCGCGCCGTCTGGTCCCAGGTACACCGACGCGCTGGGCGGGCAGTTCAGCACGAACACGTCCGTGTGCTCGGCTGCGCTCACTGCGCCGAGCCCGAGGGCCGCGGCGGCGGTGCGGGCATCGGCGGGACTGTCCGCTACTGCGCCTAGCGCGCGCAGCAGCTCCCAGCGGCCGCCGGTCATGCGGTGGGCTCGCCGGCGTCTGGTGGCAGCGCGGACGCGGCCGGGGTCGGCTTGAGCGGGCGCATCAGCCATCGCGGCCGCCGGGTCCCGTCGGGTGAGACGTGGCCGGCCGGGCGGGTCTGCGCCATCCACTGCCGGTAGATCTCGCGCGCCTTGGCGGTGTCGACCGCGATGTCGCCGTGGGCGTCGCCGGGTTCGGCGGGGCGGACGCGGACGGCCTGGTGCCAGCAGTGCATGCCGGAGATGGGGTCGGGGTGGACACTGAAGGTGAGGTTCTGGTGGACGCCGGTGTCGGACCACCAGATCCGGGCGGTGTCCGGGTCGCCGGACTGGTAGGGCTTGACCCGGCCGGCGGTGTGCATGGCCCAGCCGTCGTCGCCGCGGCGCAGGTCGACGGTGGCCATCATCCCGCCGGCGCTGACCTGGCTGTGGCCGGTGAGTTTCCAGCGGCCCATGTGGTGGGAGCAGGCGATGACGCCGGGCCGGATGCCCTGGGTGATCCACGCCTTGGCCACCAGGTACCCGATGTCGGTCTCCACCCGGATCAGGTCCCCGGTGCGGGCGATGCTCAGCCGGGCGGCGTCGGCGGGGTGGATCCAGACCGGGTTGGTGTGCGACAGCTCGTCCAGCCATTTGCTGTTCGCGGAGCGGGTGTGGATCTGGGTGGGCAGCCGGAACGTGGACAGCAGCACCAGCTGATCGGGAGCCAGCGCGGAGGGGTGGACATGGCTCTTGATGTATCCGGGCAGGGCATGCTCGGGCCAGCCCCAGTCCGCCAGCGTCGAGGACCAGAATTCCAGCCGTCCCGAGGGCGTGGGGAACCCCCGGCGGACGGTCCCGTCCACTAGCACTCCGGCCTGGCGGCGTCCCTGACGGTCCGGGTCCGGTGTTGCCATCGGGACGATGTTGGCGGTGGCGGGCGCGGGCGCGGCGGTGTAGACCTGCCCGGCCGGCCCGATGGCCGCATCGCGCAGTTCGGTGTCCGGTACCTCGCGCTCATGCAGGGGGCCCTGGCCGCTGGCGATCTCGAAGGCGCCGTAGCGGCGCATCCACGCCAGCGGGGTCAGGCCTTCGGCGGCGGCCCGCTCGGGCAGCCCGGGTACGGAGTTCTCGAACATCCACCCGTAGTACTCATCGACGGTCAGCTTCTCGCCCGGGCGGGCGCGGGACTCGTGGTACTGGCGGATGCCCATCGAGCCGTCCGGGTCGATCCGCCAGGACAGCTCGGTCCACCACTCGTTCTCCTCCCAGACCTCGCCGGGGTTGACCTGCCTGGTGTCGGTGATGTCCTCGCCGAGGCGCTCGCGGGCCGCGCGCAGGACCGGCTGCCTGAACCCGATCCACTGCCCGTCGTACTGCTCGTAGGAATGGGTGTCGTGCCGTTCGGAGCCGTGCCCCATCGGCAGCACGTAGTCAGCGAAGTACGCCGACTCGTTCCAGGTCGGGGTCAGCGCGACGTAGCAGCCGACCTTCTGCTCGTCGGTGAGCACCTCCATCCAGGACAGCCCGTCGGGGTTGGTCCAGACCGGGTTGTACACGCGGGTGAAGTAGGTGTCCAGCCGCCCGCGGCCGTCCTTGAGGAAATGCGGGAGCAGGAAGCTCATCTCATTCTGGGCCAGCGGGAACTCCAGCGGCCAGGACAGGTCCTGCCACACTCCCGGGTGCGGCGGCGTGTGGATCGGCCGGGGCACGAACTTGTTCCAGGCGTTCGGGAACGTGCCGCCCTCGGTGGCCACCGCGCCGAGCAGCGCCGAGATCAGGAACAGGGTCCGTGACACCTGCCAGCCGCCAAGGTTCCCGGCGGCCGCTGACCGCCACGAGTGGCACGCGAACCGCGTCCCGGCGTCCGCGACGACCTCGGCGACCTCGGCGAGCACCGCCGCGTCGATCCCGGACTCCGCCGCGGCGTACTCGAACGTGAACTCCGCGTAGAGCTCGCCTAGGGCATCCTGGAACGCCTCGAACGTGGGCGGCAGGTCCGGGCGGCACTGGGTCAGGTACTGCTCCCAGTTCCACCAGCGGCGGACGAACCCGGCGTCGTACCGGCCAGCGCGGATCAGGTAGGCGGCGATGGCCAGGTTCATCGCCGCCTCGCTGCCCGGCTGCGGGGACAGCCAGTAGTCGGCGTGGGTGGCGGTGTTGGACAGCCGGGTGTCCAGCACGATGACCTTGGCGCCGTTCTCGCGGGCCTGGGTGATCCGCTGGGCGTGCGGGTTGAAGTAGTGCCCGGTTTCCAGGTGAGCGCTGATCAGGTAGATGACCTTCGCGTGAGCGTAATCGGGGCTGGGCCGGTCCATGCCCATCCAGAACTGGAACCCGGTCCGCCCGCCGGAGGAGCACACGTTGGTGTGGGAGTTGTGCCCGTCGACACCCCAGCTGGCCAGCACCCGCTCGGTGTAGCCATCCTCGCCGGGCCGGCCCAGGTGCACCATGATCTCGTTGTGGCGGCCCTCGGCCAGCGCCTTGCGGATCCGCGCGGCGATGGCGTCCAGCGCCTCATCCCAGGTGATCCGCTCCCACCGGCCCGCCCCGCGCGGCCCCGCGCGGCGCATCGGGTACAGCACCCGGTCCGGGTCGGTGACCTGGTTGATCGTGGCCGGGCCCTTGGCGCAGTTACGGCCCCGCGAGCCGGGATGCTCCGGGTTGCCCTCGAACTTGCGGACCTGGCGGGTCTCACGGTCCACGTAAGCCAGCAGCCCGCACGCGGACTCGCAGTTGAAGCACGTCGTGGGCACCAGCATGTAGTGATGCTCCTCCCGGGCCGGCCAGGCTCGCGAGGACAGCTCCACCCAGTCATCCCAGCGCTCCCTCGGCGGGAACGCACCCAGGTGGACGCGGCTCGCGCCCTGGTAGAACGTCTCGCCGCGGGCCTCGGTAGCGGCCCGCGCCGCCGAGACACGCTCACCCAGCGCCGCCAGGTCCGGGACGCCGGCGCCGGTGTCAGCTGCGGGACGGGGCATCTGAGCTCCTTTAGGCCAGCGGGACGGACTGGCCGGCCTGCACGTAGGCGTGCTCGTGAGCCAGCAGGCCCAGCAAGGCGAGCGGCACCGCGGCTGCGCCGATCCACGGCGCGGAGATCGCGATCGCCACCGCGGCCAGACCGGGCCAGAAGTACCGCGCGAACCGGCCCCGGGTCATCGCGGCGGCGGCCAGGTGCGCGTGCTCGGTGGGGTGGGTGACCGTGATCTCCCCGGCGACCAGCAGCACGTGCGCGGCCGCTGCTCCGGCGAGCAGGAGCTCGGTCGCGGTCACGGCGGACGCCGGGCCTAGCCACAGCGCGAACGGCAAGATCCCGGCGGCGCCGGCCAGCACCGCCTGCACGGCCAGGTGCGGGGCCAGCAGCGGGCTCTGCCACAGGTCCCGGGCCCTGGCCTGGGCGAACAGGTACGCGGTGTAGCACGCGGTGGCCAGGGCCAGCGGGATGACGAAACCCGCGGCGACCTGCCTTAGGACCACCGATCCGGCCACGGAGCCGATCGCGTATAGCGCCAGGGCACCGCCGTAGCCGCCGATGATGAACGATCCGCGTACCAGCCAGCTGCGCCAGTGATGCCGGGTGAAGATCAGGTAGAACCGCCACGGGTGGCGCAGATCCCAGATCAGCAGCACCCCGGTGAGCCCCAGGAACACCAGCGCGATGGCCGGCGCCGCCCAGCGGGCCAGCGGGCTGCCCCAGGACAGGCGCCCGGCCAGGATCAGGATCAGCGGGACCAGCAGCCCGCCCGCGGCGATGCCTTTGGTCCAGGTGTAGAGGCTGACCCGCCATCCCCAGGGAGCGTGGTGGCTGATGTCGTAGGACAGCAGCGCCTCGGCGCTGGAGCTGGGCTGCCCCGGGTGGCCGCTGGCGACATGACCGGCGTCGTGCTCGCCGCCCTGCGTGGCCCACGCGTACAGGCCGCCGTCCGGACGGCGGGCCGCCAGCGGATCCAGGGTCGCCTGATGCGCTCCCTTATAGAACAGGCCCGGCCGGGTTCCTTTCTCCGGCCGCCGGACCGTGACCGGCTCCCGCTGGACGACCTGCGCGACCTTGGACCCCGGGTCGTTCAGGTCCCCGACCAGGATCGCCTCGGTCGGGCAGACCGTGACGCAGGCCGGCTCCAGGCCGACCTCGAGCCGGTGCGCGCACAGGTTGCACTTCTCCGCCGAGTTGTCCTCGGGGTTGATGAAGATCGCGTCGTACGGGCACGCCGCGATGCACGCCTTGCAGCCGATGCAGACCGACTTGTCGAAATCGACGATCCCGTCCGCCCGCCGGTACATCGCCTGCGTCGGGCACGCCGTCGTGCACGGCGCATCCGCGCACTGGTTGCACCTGGTCACCTGAAAGGCCCGGCGGACCTGCGGGAAGATCCCGACCTCCACCGACTTCACGTAGGTGCGGGTCACCCCCAGCGGCACCTCGTTCTCGCTCTTGCACGCCGTCGTGCACGCATGACAGCCGATGCACTTGTCCTGGTCTATGACCTTGACCCAGCGCTGCAGCAGGTCATCGACCGTCATGCCCTCCTCAGTCATCGGCGGTGACCGGCAGGCCTGCTTCCGCGGCCCGGTCCCAGTCGTCGTCGATGTGGACGACCTGGCGCCCGGCCCGGTCCAGCAGGGAGGCGCCGATGGCGGCGCGGAAGCCGCTAGCGCAGTGCACCCACACCTCGCCGGGCGGAACCTCCCCGGCGCGCTGCTCCAGTTCCCAGAACGGGATATGGACCGCGCCGGCCAGATGCCCGGCGCGCCACTCGTCCGGTCGGCGGACATCGAGCACGACCTGGCCGTCGCGGCCCCACGCGGCGGCCAGCGCCGGGAAGCCGCAGACCTCGTAGCTGGACAGCCGGCCGCCGGCCAGGTCGCTGGTGGGCCCAGCCGCCGCCGCGGCCAGATGATCGATGCCGACGCGGGCGAGCTGCAGCTGGGCCGCGGCGACCTGCCCGGGGGACTCGCCGACCAGGGTGAGGGGCGTGCCCCACCGGATCGTCCACGCCAGGTAGGTGGCGAACGGGTCGCCGAGCTCCACCGAGATCGACCCGGTGACGTGGCGACGGGCAAACGCCTTACGCTGGCGCAAGTCCACCACCCACTCACCCGCCTCGATCCGGCGGCGCAGGTCAGCGGCATCGGCTCGCCGGGGGACGCTCAGATCGGGAGCAGCAGGCCCGCTGCGGTTGGCGGGGCCCATGTGCGCGTAGTACCGCGGGTAGGCGCCCAGGCCCGCGATCAGCTCTTTGACGAAGCTGTTCTCGTCGCTGGTCAGCGCGACGTTCACCTGCCGTTCGGCCCCGATCGTCGAGGAACTGCCGCTCGTCGGGGTGGCCGAGCAGAAACTCCCGAAGCCGTGCGTCGGGTACACCGCGACCTCGTCGGGCAGCTCGTCGGCCAGGCGCCGGACCGACCGGTACTGCGCCCGGGTCAGCGGCTCGGTCTGGTCCGGGCTGATCAGGTCCGTGCGGCCGACCGCGCCGAACAGCATCGACCCGCCGGTGAACACCGCCACCGGGTCGCCCTGCCCCTCGCGCAGTACCCAGGACAGATGGCCGGGAGTATGGCCCGGGGTGGCCACTGCGGTCAGGATGAGCTTCCCGGCGGCGACCTCGTCGCCGTCCCGGGCCGCTGTCCGGCTGAACCCGACCTCCTCGGCGGCGGCCACGACGTAAGCCGCGCCCGCCGCACGGGCCAGCGCCAGGCCGCCGGTGACGTAGTCGTTGTGGATATGCGTCTCCAGCACGTGCGAGATCCCGGCCCCCGCGGCCTGAGCAGCTTGCAGCACCCGGTCGATGTCCCGCTGCGGGTCGATGACCACCGCCGTCCTGCCGTCGTGGATTACGTAACTGCGATCGCCCAGTCCAGGCGTCTCGATGGTCACGACCTCGTGCACTAGCCGGCTCCTTCGATCGCGCTCGCCGGCTCAGACCCGGTCCTTGAGCATCAGGTTTCAGTACCGGAAACGGCATCCGACCTCCGCCGGGCTACAGGGAAACCACGAATGTACGTACATTTAAGGCCTAGGTTGTGACCATAGTCAATGACCCGGGCGGCTTTCCCTGCCCGGCGGCGGGACTCCATACTGAGGGCGTGATCGTCGACCGCAACAGCGCCCTGCCGCTGTGGGCCCAGGTGCTGGCCGACCTGCGGCGCAGGCTCGCCAGTGGCGAGTTCGGCCAGCGTGTACCGGGGGACGAGGAGCTGACCGCGCAGTACGGGGTCAGCCGGCACACCGTACGGGAGGCGGTCCGCCGGCTGCAGATCGAGGGCGTCGTCGAGCGCGGCCGGGGGCGGGGCACGTTCGTCAGGGACACGATGATCGAGCAGCCACTCGGCGCTATCTACAGTCTTTTCCGCTCCGTCGAGGAACAGGGTTTCGCGCAGCGCAGCATCGTCCGGCGCCTTGAGGAACGCTCTGATGCTGAGGCCGCCGGGGTCCTCGGCTGCCTGCCCGACGCCCCGCTGATCTGCCTGGAGCGGCTCCGGCTCGCCGACGGTATCCCCATCGTCCTGGACTGCTCGTGGCTGCCCGCCACGCTGGCCCGGCCGCTGCTGGCCGTGGATTTCACCCACACCGCCCTGTACCACGAACTGCACGTACGCTGCGGGGTACAGCCGGACGCAGGCTGGGAGCGGATCCGCCCTGTGCTCCCCAACCCGGGACAGCGAGAGCTGCTCCGCCTGCCGGCCCGCACTCCCGCGCTGGCGGTCGAGCGCCTGGCCACCTGGCAGACGACACCGGTGGAATGGCGGCACAGCCTGGTCCGGGGCGACCGGTTCTCCTACGTCGCCCGGTGGTCCGCGCAAGACCAGGCGGCCCGGTTCGAGCCCGTCACAGGGACCGGGTAACCGCCGGGACAGGGCGACTTCCCTGGCCGCCGTGCGGACGGGGCCAGGATCAGCTGAGGCCGAGCACAGCCGCAGCCGTGCGGGCTGCCGCGCCGCCGGTCTCGATGGCGGCATCAATGACAGCCCGCAGGTTCAGGTCAGCGGCCAGCAGGCACCCGATCCCGGCTCTGGCACCGGGGTTGTCTGGGACGGTGCGGCCGGCCGCGCTGTACAGGCTTTCCAGACGGCCCACGGCGGCCTCGAGCAGGTCAGGCCGGTAGTCCCAGTCATCAGCCCAGGGCCGGTCCAGGATCATCAGCCGGATGGCCGCCGCCGGATAACTGGCGAGCAGGTCGCTCACGAGGACCAGATTGCCGGCCGACTTGGCCATCTTGACCCCGCCGGTGGTGACCGTGCCGGCATGCAGCCACGCCCGGGCATACGGGCGGACACCGGTGAAGCTCTCGGCCATCGCCGCATGGTAGGCGTGATGCGGGAAGCGCAGATCCCGGCCGCCGGCGTGAATGTCGACGCCCACGCCGAACACCGACAGCGCCATCGCGGCGCACTCTGCGTGCCACCCCGGCCGGCCAGGTCCCCACGGTGACTCCCAGGACGGATGCCCCGGCTCACCCGCCTGCCAGACCGCGACGTCCAGCGGGTCATCCTTGGCCGCGTCGTCAGGCCGGCCACCGTACTCGGCGGACAGCCGCACGGCCTCGGCATGGCCAAGGCCCGCCCGGTCCGCAGCCGACCGGCCCCGGAAATAGACGCAGCCCCCGCGCTGATACGCGGCGTCGCCGGCCAGCAGCCCCTCAGCCAGCCGGATCACCTGCTGTACGTACCGGTGCGCGCGCGGCTCATGCGACGGGGGACGCACGTTCAGGGCCGCCATGTCCTGCTCGAAGCGAAACTGCTGTACCGCCGCGAACGAGTCGTACGGCGCGCCGGCCCGGTCAGCCGCCGCGTCCAGCACGTCGTCCACATCGGTGACGTTCCGGCACACCTTCGGCTCGGCTCCCAGGAAGCTCACCGCACGACTCAGCGCATCGACCCACACGAATGTCGCCGCGTGCCCGAGATGCGTCACGTCATACGGAGTGATCCCGCACGCGTAAATCCGCGCACTGTCCAGGACCGGCAGCCGCCGGCCGGCCAGCACCAGAGCGGGAGCCAGCCCGGCATCATTGTGCGTCGTACCAGAAGCCAGCTGCACGTTGCTCATAGACCTAGTGTCGGTCATCGCTGCATCACAGCTCCCCCGGGCAGGCGGCCGGATCGGCCCGCGCTATCCCGCCGAGGGTGCGTGCGCCTGTCCGGCGTCACCGCCGTCTTCCCGGCGACCGCGCTCAGACCTGCACGCTGTACCCGGTCACGCTAGTCATTGGCTGGTGTCTGGGCTGCGGCACAGATGACGGCCGGCGCGATCGCTGCGGCGACCAGCGCTGCCATCTGCGCGGGGTCGAGCTTGAGTGCCGCGCGGGAAACGGCGAACTCGGTGGTGATCCGGCCCGGCTCCTGTGCCGCGCGCCAGGCGGGGAGTCCGATGCGGCGCTCTTCAATGAGGGCGAGCAGCCGCTCGTTGACCGCGTCGGCGTCGCCCGCGGTGTACGCGAGAAACTGGTTGGCGTGCGGCACGCCCGGCTGCACGGCGATGAATGACGGCAGCTCGGCGGCGAACGCACGGGCCCAGGCGACCGTGTCTGCCACGATCGGGAGCTGGTCCCTCAGGCCGGCGAGCGCCGAGACGGCCTCCGCGGTCAGGTGGTAGACGGTGCCGCCCTGACGGCGCCGCCACAGCCGCGCCTCCGCGATGAAGCCGGCCGTACCGAGCAGGGCAGCGCCGGCCATGCCGCCGAGCCCCTTGTAGAACGAGACGTAGACCGAGTCGGCGAGCGCTGCGATCTCCGGCAGCGGACGGCCGAACCACGGCTGCGATTCCCAGATGCGCGCACCGTCGAAGTGCAGCACGACGCCGCGGGCGCGGCACGCTTGGGAGAGCCCCGCCAGGTCATCCCAGGTCGGCAGCAGGCAGCCGGCCTCGCGCAACGGCAGTTCGGCCAGCACGGCGCCGAGCCTGCCGGGTATCGCCTCAAGGTGCCGCGCGGCCGGGGCCTCGAAGCCGCGGGTCAGGATGCTGATCTCCAGGCCGTGCAGCAGCCGCGGGCCGTCTTCCTCGTGAAGCAGCAGGTGGCTAAGGTCCGGCAGCGCCACCCGGCGGATGCCCGCCCGGTCGGTGTGAACCCGGAGCGCCACCTGCTGCGCCATGATCCCGGTCGGGAAGAACGCCGCCGCCTCGACACCGAATAGCTCGACGAGCTCCGCCTCGAGCCGCCCAACCGGGCCGGACTCGCCGTAGAGGTCCCACTCCTCGATGCCGAGCTCGGCGCAAGACCGCGCCAGGTCCGCGAAGGCCTGCGCCGGCGAACGGAAGACCTGCCCTGAGACGGCGTCGGGACAGGACCTTGAGGCGGTGCGGACGCGCGTGGCGAGATCGTCGGAAGCCATGACCGCCATGGTAGATCGCGCAAACCTCAAGATCATTTCCCCACCCGAGGCGGCGCGGTGCTGGTCCGATACGGCCAATGGCCCCTTCTATGCAGGGCCTTTGGCCGCTCACGCGAGCAGGCCGCATGACCTGCGGCTCTTGCCGACGCTGCTGACCGGCGGTAAGAAGTGCTGGTGGGGAAGGACGTTTCCATCGCAACGGCCGGTTCCCGGCAGGTCGAGTTGCGCCTGGCCGGGACTTTCGGCGTCATCCGCAGCGGCACGGAGCTGCCCGAGCGCGAGGTGGGCAGCCGCAAGTCCCGCACCTTGCTGAAGCTGCTCGCGGTGGAGCGGCCGACCCTGGTGCCCGTGGACCGGATCGTTGACGTGCTGTGGGCCGGGGAGCCCCCGGCAGCGGCCGAGCATAACGTCGCCACGCTGGTCAGCAGGCTACGCGGGGTGCTGGGCTCCGGCATCATCGTGGGCGGCCGGCACGGCTACCGCCTGGTCGGCGAGCCCGACGTCGGCGTGGACCTCGATGCCGCCGCCCGGTGCTGCGAGCAGGCCAAGCGCAAGCTGCCTGCCGCGCCCGCGATTGCCCTGGCCGCGGCCGAGCAGGCCATCGGGCTGCTGTCCGCGGACGTCGCGCTGGCCGAGGAGCCCTACGCGACCTGGGCCGACCCGGCCCGCGAACAGCTGCGGCAGCTGCTCCGCCTGGCCCGCCTGACCGCCGCCGAGGCGGCGCTGGCGATCGGGGAGGCGAGCTCGGCGGCACGCTACGCCGAGGCGGCACTGGCCGCCGACCTGATCGATGAGACGGCCTGCCGCTGGTACATGTCCGCGTCGGCCGCGGCCGGCGAGCCGGCCCGGGCGCTGGTGGCCTACGAGGCGCTACGCGAAAGGCTAGCTGAGGAACTGGGCGCCGATCCCGCACCGCAGACACAGGAATTCCACCTGGCTATCTTGCGCCAGCAGGATCGTGACGGGGCGGATCGGCACCCGGCCCGTTCGGTCCATCCAGATCGTTCGGTCCATCCAGATCGTTCGGTGCGGCCTGGTCGTTCCGTACGGCCGGATCGGCGCAGGCGAGTACTGGCCGGGCGGGACGGGGAGGCCGGGGCGCTGCGCGAGGCCTGGGACCGCGCCGTGGCCGGCGGTTCCGGCCTGGTCATGATCATCGGGGAGGCCGGGATCGGCAAGACGGCCCTGGCGGAGGATCTCGCGGCAGATGCGGACACCGAGGGCGCGACGGTGCTGCGCACGCGCTGCTATGAGGCCGAACGATCGTTGTTCTTGCAGCCGATCGCGGAAGCGATCGCATCTCTCGTCTCCAGGATGTCGGCCAGCGCCCTGCGGCAGCTGCTCGGAGAGCACGCACCGGCAGTCGCGGCCTTGCTGCCCGAGGCTGCGGCGCTGCTCGGGCCCCCGCCGTCCTGGCACGGCAGCCCGGACATGGAACGGCGCCGGTCGTTCCAGGCGGTGACCGCATTCCTGGCCGGGCTGGCAGACCGCAGCCCAGTCCTGCTCGTGGTGGACGACCTCCAGTACGCGGGGCAGTCCACGGTGGAGTTCCTGCATTACCTCGGCCGTCAGGTGTCCGGCTCCCGGCTGCTGACGGTGGTCACGATCCGGGCCGAGCACGACGCCGAGATCGGGTCCGCGCTAGCGCCGGCGGCCTCCCGGGTAGAGGTGGGCCCGCTCAGCGCGGCGGCGGTCGAGCAGCTCGCCACCCAGGCCGGGCAGGGCGCGCTGGC
>Ga0302324_100008081_pt1 | contig 22238 bp, 18 predicted proteins | sample Palsa_T0_1_FD_201949 | JGI IMG/M metagenome (GOLD analysis project Ga0302324, IMG submission 201949) | Peat permafrost microbial communities from Stordalen Mire near Abisko, Sweden - Palsa_T0_1 | ecosystem: Environmental > Terrestrial > Soil > Palsa > Peat permafrost | place: Sweden: Abisko...
ACCGTACGCCAAGCGCGTCATCGAGGCGCTCGTAGAACGTCGCCGCTCCACGAGCGACGTCGAAGTTGCCGCGTGTCTTTCCGAGACCGCACCCGAAGTCTGGGCTCTCGAGTGCGGCGGTGACGTCCGGGAGGCCCTCGCGGGGCTCGACGTACCCTGCTTTGGCCTCCGCGATTATCGCGCACCGTTCGCGAGCGGAAGCGCAGGCTGGCACGCGATGGTGATCGTGCCGTGCTCGATGGGCACGCTCGCGCGCATCGCCCACGGCATCTCGGACACCCTCCTCACACGCGCTGCTGACGTGATGCTCAAGGAGAAGCGTGCGCTCGTTGTCGTGCCGCGCGAGACACCGCTCTCGATCGTTCACCTCGAGAACATGGCGGCGCTCGCTCGTGCGGGAGCCACCATCGTCCCTGCCATGCCGTCGTTCTACGGGAAGCCGCAAACGCTGAACGACGCGATCGACACCGTCGTTTCGCGTATCCTCGATCACGCGGGCGTGGTGCACACCATCGGGCGCCGGTGGGGTGAACCATGACGCCCCTCGTCGAGCGTGTTCTCCTTCGCGAAGGCCTTCTCGAGATGCTCGAGGCCCGCCGTGCGGTCGAGCCTTGGCCGCGCGCGACGCCCGCTTTCGAAAAACGCTTGCGTGATGCCGACCTTTTGGCGGTTGGAGCACTCGCCGACATCATCCGTCGCGAGGAAGTGGGGAGCGTCGTGCGGCTCCACATCGGTGGCGTCGCGCCGCCCGATGCCATCACTGGCAGCGGGCTCTCGCTCTTGCGTGACGTGGCGATTGCTCGCATCACCGGGGCTCGGGGAGCACGGGTGTGTGTCGACTTCGGCGCGAGCGGGCTCGAGCTCGCGCAGGTGGCGCTCGGCTTCGGCGCCAGCGAGCTCGCGGGGCCCATCGCCAATCGGCGCGGGCTCCCCATCGCGGACGACGCGCAGAAGAAGGTGAAGGGAAAGGGACTCGTCGCGCTCAGGGCCCTCAAACAAGAGGAGATCGCCACCATCGTGCGGCGCGCGCGTCGCGAGCCGGTCTTCGGAGCGACGCCATGAGCTTGACCGCGATTGCAGAGAAGGTCCGCGCGAGGGAGCGCCTGTCATTTGACGACGGGGTCGCGCTGTTCTGTGAGCCGGACCTTCTGGGCCTCGGCGTCCTCGCCAACGAGGTGCGCGAGCGTCTTCACGGCGATCGCACGTACTTCAACAAGAACATGCGCCTCGAGGTCACCAACGTGTGCGTGGCGTCGTGCCTGTTCTGCTCGTTCGCGAAGCTCGAAGAAGGCTCGCCCGGCTCGCACACGATGAAGCTCGAGGCCGCGTGGGCGGAGCTCGAGGCGCGCATGGACGATCCGCCGAGCGAGATCCACATCGTCAACGGCCTCCATCCCGGGCTGCCGTTCTCGTACTACGAGGAGCTCCTCGCGGGGTTCAAGCGCATCAAGCCCGACGTGCACATGAAGTGTTTCACGGCGGTCGAGATCCACTTCTTCGCCCGCCATTACGGGATGACGTACGAGGAGGTGCTCACGAAGCTGCGCGCCGCGGGGCTCGACAGCTTGCCTGGGGGAGGCGCCGAAATCTTCCATCCCGACGTACGCACGCGCATCTCTGGCGACAAGGCTACTGCTGACGAGTACCTCGAGGTTCACCGCACGGCCCATCGCATGGGGATGCGAACGAACGCGACGATGCTCTACGGTCACGTCGAGACGTTCGCGCACCGCGTCGACCACTTGCTTCGATTGCGAGCGCTGCAGGATGAAACTCGCGGCTTGCAAGCGTTCATCCCGCTCGCGTTTCACCCCGACGGGAACGGGATGAAGAACCTTCCCGCACCTACGGCGGTCGATGATCTCCGCACGATCGCGGTGTCGCGCCTCCTGCTCGACAACGTCGACCACATCAAGGCGTATTGGGTCTCGAGCGGACCCGACGTGGCCCAGATCGCACTTCGGTTCGGTGCCGACGATCTCGACGGCACCATCGTGCACGAGACCATCTATCACGCCGCAGGCTCGCCCGTGCCGCAGGGGCTTCGCGAGAGCGATCTCGTGCGGTTGATCCGCGAGGCTGGGCGAATCCCGGTCGAGCGCGACACGCTCTATCGCGTCGTGCGCGAGCACCCGCGCGAGGCCATGCCCGAGGCGGCCGTGAAGGTCCGTGACCGCAAGGCCGGCAAACACCTGGAGATCATCGGCGGATGAAGCTCCGCGTCGCCGCAGTCGGTTACTTGAACGCGCGCCCGCTGTGGCAGTCGCTCCAGGCCGACGACCGCGTCGAGCTCACGCTGGCTGCGCCGAGCGAGGTCGCGCGCATGCTCGCCGAAGACGAGTGTGACGTCGCGCTCCTTCCGGTGGCAGCGGCTGCCGCGCTCGGGGATGCAGTCCTCGTCGATGCCGGGTGCATCTCGTCGTGGGGGCCGGTGCGCAGTGTGGTGGTCTACTCGGAGTGCCCGCTCGAAGAGGTCGACGAGCTCGCGCTCGACCTTTCATCGCGCACGAGCGCCATCCTCGTACGCCTCCTCTGGACTCATCCACTCCGCAAGCCTCTTTTTCGCGGCATGAAGCCCGAGGAGGCCCTCGCGTTCGTCGGTGGCAAACGTGCAGCGCTCGTCATCGGCGACCCTGCGCTCGCCGCGGAAGGGCGCTTCGCTCACACGTTCGATCTCGCCGAAGCTTGGCGCGAGCGGACCGGTTTGCCGTTCGTGTTTGCCGCGTGGTACGCGCGCAAAGCCCTTTCGCCCGAGCATGTCACGCTGTTGCAGCACGCTCGCGATGTGGGCTTGCAATCACGCGATGCCATGGCGGAGACCGCATCGCTCCGCAGCTACCTCCATGAGAGCATTCGTTACGATCTCGACGACGACGCGCGGGCAGGTCTCGCACGCTTTCTCGTCGAGGCAGCGAAGGCGTCGCTCTTGCCGCCGGTGTCGCCACGAACGTCGCTCGACACGTTGCTCCAGCGCGCCGCGGACGGCGAGCGCCTCTCCGTGGCAGAAGGCGAGCGCCTTTTGGCGGAGGCCACGCTCTTCGATCTCGGCATCGCGGCGGATGCCGTGCGGAAGCGCAAGCATCCCGACGGCGTCGTCACCTACATCGTCGATCGCAACGTCAACTACACGAACGTCTGCACGACGAGCTGCCGGTTCTGCGCGTTCTATCGCCCCGTCGGCCACCCCGAAGGCTACGTCCTCTCGCGCGAGGTGCTGGGAAAGAAGCTGAAGGAAGTGGTCGACGCGGGGGGCGTGCAGATCCTGCTGCAGGGAGGGCTCAATCCCGACCTCCCCATCGCGTGGTACGAGGACCTCTTTCGCTGGATCAAGCGCGAGTACGGGCTCGGGTTGCATGCGCTGTCGCCCGAAGAAATCCTCCACATCGCGCGCCTCGAGAGCATGACGGTGAAGGGAGTCCTCGAGCGGCTCGTCTCCGCGGGGCTCGACTCCGTTCCCGGCGGTGGAGCCGAGATCCTCGTCGACCGCGTAAGGCGGAAGATCGCCAAGGCCAAGTGCACGAGCGAGGAGTGGCTGTCGGTCATGCGGACTGCGCACCACATGGGCCTCCGATCGAGCGCGACGATGATGTACGGGACGTCGGACGTGCCGCGTGATCGCGTGCTTCACCTCGCGAAGCTCCGAGATCTGCAAGACGAGACGCGAGGATTCACCGCGTTCTTCTGTTGGGACTTCCAACACGAAACGGGGGTTCGCATCGAGAGCGGGGACGGTGGAACGACCGTGTATCTGCGCACGCAGGCCCTCGCGCGGCTGATGCTCGACAACGTCGACCACGTGGGAGCGTCCTGGGTCACGCAAGGGCCCGATGTCGGGCAGGTTGCCTTGCGTTTCGGCGCGGACGACTTCGGCAGTGTGATGTTCGAGGAGAACGTGGTTTCGAGCGCGGGCACGACATACTGCATCGACGCGTCGGAAATCGAGCGGCGCATTCACGGGTCGGGCTTCCAAGCCGTCCGTCGCAACGTGAAGTACGAATGGCTCGGCCCTCCCGCGTGATACGTCATGCCCGTGCGCGTCATCGTCGCCGATTGGGTCTTGCCGGGTGACACGGCCCCGCTCTCCGATGGCGCAGTCGTCACCGCCGAAGACGGAACGGTCGAGCACGTCGGGCGAGCCCATGATGTCGTAGGAGACGCGCGATTCGCTTCTATGCAGACCGAACGCGTTCGTGGCCTCGTGATGCCAGGGCTCGTCAACGCTCACACGCACATCGAGCTATCGGCGCTGCGGGGTCGCGTGCCCGCGGGGGGCGGGTTCTTGCCGTGGGTCGAGCGACTCATCGGCGCGCGCCTCGAGCTTCACGAAGACGAGGAGGCGTCGGCGATCGAGACAGCGGTCGCTGACCTTCGCGCCTCGGGTACGGCGGCGGTAGGCGAGGTGACCAACAGCCTCGGCGCGGTGCACGCTCTCGCTAGGGCGAACATCGCTGGCTGCGTCTTTCACGAAGTCTTCGGTCAGGATCTCGGGCGTCTTCGTGATCGCGTGCGCGGTCTCGAGGCGGAGCTCCGCGATCGTGTGGGCGACTGGCCGTCACCGGACCTTGCGTACGCACCGGCGCCTCACACGCTCTACACGCTCCATCTCGAAGTCGTTCGGATGATCCTCGAAGAGAGCCGCATGCGTCATCGGAGGACGAGCTTGCACATCCTCGAGCATCCGGCCGAGCGTCGGGCCATCGAACGAGGCGAAGGGCCGATCATCGAGTGGCTCGCGATGCGTAGCCGTGTAGACTCAAGTGCGCTCGAGTGGCCCAAGCGCCCGATGCTCGACGTGGCACGTGACGCCTTAGCGCTCTCCCCCGACGTCATCCTCGTGCATCTGACCGAAGCGCGGCCGGACGAGCTGGCTGTAGTCGCCGCAGCGCGTTCGCCCGTTGTCTTGTGCCCACGCTCGAACCTGAACATCGAGGGCAAGCTGCCTCCGCTGCTCGCGATGCGCGAAGCGGGCATCCTCGCGGGGCTCGGCACGGACTCGCTCGCGTCGAATACGTCGCTCGACGTGCTTGCCGAGGCCAAGGCTCTGCGCGATCGCTTCCCGAGCGTCCCCGCAGAGGAGCTCGTACGCATGGCAACGGACGGTGGAGCGCGTGCGCTAGGCCTTCCGCGTCACGGCCGCATCGCGAAGGGCATGCGACCGGGGCTCGTCGCGGTGGAGGGCGACGTCCACGGCGATCCTTGTGCATGGCTGCTCGCAAACCTCGGAGCGAGACGGAGGTTCGTCGCATGACGACCACGCGCATTCGCAAGTATGCAGCGCTCGTCGCGTTCTCGCATACGGTGTTCTCGCTTCCGTTTGCGGCGAGCGCGGTCGTCCTCTCGCGGGCCGTGCCTCACGTCACGCTCACCGTCGTGCGGGCGCTCATGATGCTCGTGTGCATGGCTGCCGCGCGGACGAGCGCGATGGCCTTCAACCGGTGGGCTGACCGCACCATCGACGCGAAGAATCCGCGGACGAGAGGTCGGCATGTCCCCACGGGCGAGGTGGCTCCGGGCGAAGCCCTCACGCTCGCGGTCGTCAGTGGAGCCTGCTTCATCGCCGCGGCAGCGACGCTTGGCACGTGGCCTGCCATGCTCTCACCATTCGTGCTCGTCGTGCTGCTCGGCTATTCGTACGCCAAGCGTTTTACCTGGGGCGCCCACGTTTGGCTCGGCGTCGCGAGCGCGCTCGCACCCGGTGGAGCGTGGCTCGCGTGCGGTGCGACGCCCAACCTCGGGATCCTCGCGTTGATGGCGGCCGTGCTCACGTGGCTCTTCGGGTTCGATGTTCTCTACTCGCTGCAAGACGAAGCGTTCGACCGGGAGAACGGGCTCCACTCGGTCCCGGTGCGGTTCGGGACTCTCGGCGCGGTCGGGCTCAGCGCTGCATCCCACGTCGTCACCGCAGGGTGCCTCACGCTCGCAGGCGTCCTGCTCCATCGCGGCGCCCCCTATTTCGCGGGCGTTGCCATCGTGGGCGGGCTGCTCGTGTGGGAGCACGCGATCGTCGGCAAGGGCAAGCTCGAGAGGATCGACAAGGCGTTTTTCGACGTGAACGCCTACGTGAGCATGGGTTTCTTCGCGCTCGTGGTCGTCGACGAGGTCCTCCGGAGAAGCTAAGATCCGCTCCCATGAAGCTTCGCTCATTCTCGCTGTTCGTCTTCCCCTTGATCGTCTGGTCGTGCGGAGGTGGCAGTACCAAGTTCGGCAACGGCGGTGACGGCGGAAACAACGGCGGCGACGGCAGCGTTAGCTTCGGCGACACCGGCAACGGCGGTGATGGCAGCGGCACCGAGGCGACGTGCGCGGGAGCTGCGGCGACGAAGTCGTATGTCGGTTGCGACTACTGGCCGACGGTCACGGGTAACACGGTGTGGTCGATATTCGATTACGCAGTCGTCGTCGCCAATGCGAGCGACCAGTCCGCCAACATCACCATCACGGGTCCCAACGGCACGAACCAGACGGGCGCCGTCGCGCCGGGCCAGCTTCAGAAGTTCTTCCTGCCGTGGGTGGCGGAGCTCAAGGGGACCGACTTCGATCAGGACACCTCGGTCGCGGGGACGGCGTTCACCGCTTCGGTCGTGTCGCACGGAGGCGCGTATCACCTCGTCAGCAGCGTGCCCGTCACCGTCTATCAATTCAACGCCATCGAGTACAAGCCATCGGGTGGGCCGACGAGCAAGGACTGGAGCGCGTGCCCGAACGACTCCGCCGGCGGCGTGCAGTGCTATTCGTACTCGAACGACGCCTCTCTGCTTTTGCCGAGCACGGCGATGACCGGCAACTATCGCGTCATGGCGCAGAAGGGTTGGAGCGAGTCGGGCGAGGCCATCCTCGGCCCGTACTTCACCATCACGGCGACGGCGAACAACACGTCGGTGACCGTAAAGACCTCCGCGGCGGCGCAGGTCCTCGCCGGTGGTGGCATCCCAGCGCAGAACGGCGTCGGCACGTTCACCATCATGCTCAATCAGGGTGACGTGGCGGAAGTCATCGGGCAGCCAGGCGACCAGGACGACTTCAGCGGCTCGCTCGTCACGGCGACGCAGCCCGTGCAGGTCATCACTGGCGTTCAGTGCATCTTTCAACCCGAAGGCACGCCTGCGTGCGATCACATCGAGGAGTCGGTGTTCCCCGCCGAGACGCTCGGCCAGCACTACGTCGTGACGCCACCGACGAGCCCGAACGGCAACGTGGTGGGTCACGTCGTGCGCGTCTTCGGCAACGTCGACGGGACGACGCTCACGTACAACCCCTCGAAGCCTTCCGGCTGCCCGGCGACGATCAACGCCGGTCAAGTGGTCGACTGCGGGCAAGTCACGACTGACTTCGACGTGCAGGGAAACAATGCGTTCGGCGTCGGATCGTATTCACTCGGCGGCTCGCTCGTCGATCCGTCGGGTGGCGACGGCGATCCGGACCAGAGCTTCGCGATCGCGGTCGAGCAATATCGCTCGGCGTTCATCTTCCTCGCCCCCGACGACTACGACGTGAGCTACGTCGACATCATCGGGCCGACCGGTGTGACCGTAACCGTCGACGGAGCTGCCGTCGGTGCGTTCACGGCGGTCGGATCGAGTGGCTACGGCATCTCGCGCTACAAGCTCGGCGTGGGAAGCAACAACGGCGCCCATACCCTCTCGGCGACGCAACCCGTCGGCATTCAGGTGATGGGGTACGGGTCGTACACGAGCTACCAGTACCCAGGCGGATCGAACCTGACGGCCATCGCTCCGCCGCCCACGAATTAGAGATGCAACCCGGTCGCAGGGTCATCGTGTCCGAGCTCAGCGAGACGCCGCTGGACGCGATCGCGAAGCACATGACCCTCGAGGTGATGCCCGCGCCCGATCCCGCGAAGCTCGCCGCTCACGACGTGGTCGTCGCCATCAAGAGCGCGTCCGTCGGTTGGGTCGATCTGCTCATGACGAGCGGGCAGTACCAACACCGGCCCAATCCGCCGTATGTTCCCGGGCTCGAGTACGCGGGCGAGATCGCGTGGAAGGGGGCGGACGTGCGCGGCCTCTCCGTGGGCGACGCGGTGCTCGTCGACGGGTTTCTCGCGGGCCCCCGTTCGCTCGGGGGCTATCAGGCGTTTGGCGGCTTCGCGAGCTATGGCGTCGCGCCGGCCGATTCGGTGATGCGCGTTCCCGGCTCTCTGACGATGGATCAGGCGTGCAACCTGCTGGGCAACTACGAGACTGCATTTCACTGCCTCGTCACGCGTGGCAAGCTCGCGGCGAACGAGACGGTGCTCATCCTCGGCGCGTCCGGGTCGACGGGGCTCGCGGCCGTGCAAGTGGCCAAGATCATCGGCGCGAGGGTGATCGCCACCGGTCGCTCGGCGAAGAAGCTCGCGATCGTCAAGGAGCAGGGCGCCGACGAGGTGCTGGCGAGCCCCCTTCGCGACCCGGTGAAGGCGCTCACGGACGGACGAGGGGTCGACGTCGTCTACGACGGCGTCGGTGGCGATGCGTCGCTCGAGGCGCTTCGCTGCGTGAAGTTCGGTGCGCGCTACCTCATCGTCGGTTGGGCGGCGACGCCGTTCGCTTCGGCCAAACCCAACACCCTCCCTACGAACCTCCTCATGATGAAAGGCCTCGACGTTCTCGGGTGCCCAACGGTGATCTCGACGGTAGCGAATCCCAGCATTCGCCCGCCGCGTCTGGCCCAGGTGCTCCGATGGGCCGAAGAGGGCAAGATTCGCCCCTATGTGTCCCACGTGTATCCGCTCGAGGACTTCGGAGAAGCGATGCGCGCGAAGTGGAACGGCGAGGTCGTCGGCGGCTGCGTCCTCCACCCGTGAAGGTCACGCCGGCTTCGATACCCACGTGCGGTCGGTCGCGCTCACGTCTTTCAGGATCGCCGCGAGGCGCTCGGCCACCGACTCGGCGCTCGGTGGTCTTTTTGCAGGATCCTTCTCGAGGAGCTCGGTCACCAGCGTATCGAGCGCGGCTGGTGCGCCTACGAGCTGCGGCATAGGGGCGTGCACGACGGCGTGAAGGAGCTGAAGCGCGTCATCACCTTCGAACGGCGGTCGCCCCATGATGCAGCGAAAGAGCACACACCCGAGCGCGAAGAGATCGGCGCGCGCATCGATGGTGCGAACGCCGCGGATTTGCTCGGGTGACATGTAACCGGGTGTGCCAACGAGCTGGCCCGTCCGGGTGAGCTTCGTCGTCGTGCTCGCAGCGGACCGCGCGATGCCAAAATCGAGGATCTTCACGGCACCGTCGCGTGTCACGAGGACGTTGCTCGGCTTGATGTCGCGGTGGATGACGCCTTTTTCATGGGCTGCTGCGAGCCCTGTCGCGATCTTTTGCGCGACGTCGATGCTCGTTCGAAGGTCGAGCTTCTCATCGCCGGTCCGTGCCGCGAGCCTCGTTGCGAGCGTCTCCCCGTCGAGCCACTCCATCACGAGGTATGTGCGGCCGTCCTCTGTCGCCCCATGCGCGACGTAGCCGACGATGTTCGGGTGAGAGAGCTTCGAGAGCACGTCGATTTCGACGGCGAACCGCGCCATGTCGCCCGCGCCCGAGAGGAGCTTCAGCGCGACGACCCGCCCGGTCGCCTGCTCACGCGCGCGATATACCGTCCCCATCGCCCCGACGCCCGCTTCGCTGAGAAGCTCGTAAGGCTCTTTGCCATCAACGCCGAGGCCTTTCGATCGCTCCGAGAGCGCAAGGCCTTCGCGTCGGCTACCTGACGTGGACGGCGGCGCACCGAGGGCGTTCGGCTTCCTTTTGCGCATGCGATCCATCACACGAAGCACCTCGTCGCGGTGCTGCGAGATGTTGATCTCGTGGTGGAGAACCGCCTCGATGGTGCGAAGTGGATTGACGATGAACGTGACGCGCATGGCGCGACCCACGACGGGCCAAAGCACGCCGTAGGCTTTCGAGATGCGCTTGTCATCGTCGCCGATCATCGGAAACGGCGTACGCAGCGATTGCGCGAAGAGGCACTGCGTGTCGTGACTGTCGGTGCTGATGCCCGCGATGGCCGCTCCCGCAAGGAGCATCTCGGGATAGTTGTCGCGAAACCGCCTTGTCTCGATCGTGCACGCCGGCGTGAACGCCTTGGGGAAGAAGTAGAGGATGGTGCAGAGCTTGCGGCGCTGCTCGGAGAGCCGAAACCGCGCGCCATCGCTCGTCATCGCATCGATTTCAGGCGCGATATCGCCGGGCCGCAGCACTGCGTCACTCTAGCACCTCGGTTCTTCTCATCGCGGCTCACACTTCTTCACGCGCATCGTGGCCGTTGGGCTCGTACGATGGAGGACCATGGCGCGCTTCGACGTTCCACTTCCACGCGACGACGGGCGTCGTGTCCCGCCGGCGCGCGCCCGCAAGCTCCTCGGGCGCATGCTCGCGCTCGCCAAGCCGCAGTGGAGAAGCTTGACGGTCGGCCTCGTGTGCCTCGTCATCGCGAGCAGCGCGAACCTCGTCTTCCCGCAAGCCATTCGTGTCCTCGTCGATGGAGCGCTCGCGCCGGACGCCCGCGGGATTGTCGATCGCGCCGCGCTCTTCATGTTCGTGGTCGGCATCGTGTCGGCTGCAGCAGGCGCGACACGCTTTGTTCTTTTTACCGTCGCCGGTGAGAGAGTCGTCGCTGACCTTCGCAAAGACACGTACGCGAAGCTGCTCGAGCAAGAGATCGCCTTCTTCGACGAGCACAAGACGGGCGACCTCACCAATCGCCTCGCGACCGACACGACCGTCCTTCAGAACGCCGTGAGCACCAACCTGTCGATGGCCCTCCGCAACTTCGCGGCCGTCGCGGGCGGCACCACGATGCTCTTCGTGACGTCGTGGAAGCTCACGCTCCTCATGCTCGCCGTCGTGCCCGCCGTCGCGCTCGGCGCGGTGATGTACGGGCGGCGTGTGCGGCGGCTCTCGCGCGACGTGCAGGACGCGCTCGGCCACGCTTCGTCGGTGGGGGAGGAGAGCCTCGTGGGCATCCGCACCGTTCGCACGTTCGCGGCAGAGAAGGCCGAGGCGCAGCGCTACGCGACGGCCGTCGAGCGCTCATTCGATCTCGCGAAGCGGCGCAACGTGATCACGGGCACGTTCATGGGCATCGCCATGATGGCGTCGACGGGCGCCATCGCCGCGGTGATGGGCTACGGCGGACGGCTCGTGATGCAAGGCGCGATGAGCGTCGGGCAGCTCACGTCGTTTCTCGTCTACACGCTCGTCGTCGCGGTGTCGTTCGGCGCCCTCGGAGACTTGTGGGCCGACTTCATGCGCGCAGCCGGTGCCGCGGAGCGCGTCTTCGAGCTCGTGGATCGCACGCCCGCGATCCCGGACGCAGGCGGCATCGTGCTCACGCATGTCGACGGATTGATCGAGCTCGAGCACGTCGACTTCGCCTACCCCGCGCGCCCCGACGCCACCGTGCTCTCCGAGCTCGACTTGCGCATCGAGCCCGGGCAGGTGGTCGCCGTGGTCGGCTCGTCGGGGGCAGGAAAGAGCACGATTGCAGCGCTCTTGTCGCGCCTCTACGACCCCACGAAAGGTGTCGTGCGCCTCGACGGGCACGATCTCCGCGACCTCGATCCGAAGTGGCTCCGCAGGCAGATCGGCGTCGTCGCGCAAGAGCCGCTGCTCTTCTCGAGCACCATTGGCGACAACATTCGCTACGGAAAGATCGACGCGACGGACGCAGAAGTGGAAGGCGCCGCCCGCGCCGCGAACGCCCACGAGTTCGTGTCGCGCTTCCCCGGAGGCTACGCGACACGTGTGGGGGAACGCGGCGTTCAGCTCTCGGGCGGGCAAAAGCAACGCGTCGCGATCGCCCGCGCGGTGCTGAAGAACCCGAAGATCCTCGTCCTCGACGAGGCCACGAGCGCTCTCGACGCCGAGAGCGAGCACCTCGTGCAGGAGGCGCTCGACAGGCTCCTCGAGGGCCGAACGACGCTCGTGATCGCGCACCGCCTTTCGACCGTGAAGAACGCGGACCGCGTGCTCGTCCTCGACGGGGGCCGCATCGTGCAGCAGGGCACACATGCCGTGCTGGTCGCGGAGGCGGGGCTCTACCGCAAGCTGGTCGAAAGGCAGTTCGTCGCAGCGTAAGTGTAGGGCGGAGCCGATGCGTGACCGAACCTCCGCGTCGCCAAGGCCGGCGGGGCGTACTACACGACGACGGACTACCCAGGCAGCGGCGCTGACGCTGAAGTATCGCGGATGTTGAGAAATCTAAAGTAACGATTTAGAATCCTCAAGATGAAGACCTTCTCGCGCGACCTAGCGAAGGCGCTCGCGCGTGCGAGTCGCGCGTTTCCTTCGGTCGTCTTGACGGGGCCTCGGCGGGCTGGGAAGACGTACCTGCTGCGCAAGGCGTTCCCGCGCGCCGCGTATCGCCTCCTCGAAGATCCGGACACGCTCGCCCGCGTCCGGGCCGACCCGCGGGGGTTTCTCGACGAGCTTCGGCCACCGGTCATTCTCGACGAGATCCAGAACGCACCAGAGCTCTTGCCCTACATCCGCACGCGAATCGACGCACACCCTCGCCAATGCGGCCGGTGGCTCATCACTGGCTCGCAGGACTTCGCTCTGATGCAAGGTGTGACCGAGTCGATGTCCGGACGAGCGGCCGTCTTCCAGCTCCTTCCGCTGTCGGCACACGAAATCGGATCGTGGGATCTCCTGAAGGGCGGCTTTCCAGAGGTGTGGCAGAGGCCGCGAGCCGCTCAGGATTGGTTTCGGTCCTATCTGCAGACCTACCTCGAGCGCGACGTGCGCGCGGTCACAGCTGTGCGCGATCTCGGAACCTTCCGCACGTTCCTTGCGCTTCTCGCGAGCCGCAACGGTCAGATGCTCAACAAGACCGACATGGCCGCTCCGCTCGGCGTCTCGGTGCCCACGCTGACGCAATGGATCAGCGTCCTCGAGACGACCGGGCTCGTCCTTATCGTCCGGCCATTTTACGAGAACTTCGGCAAGCGGCTCGTCAAGACGCCGCGCGTGTACCTCGCCGACACGGGCCTATTGTGCCACCTCCTCGGGCTGTCGACGCACGAGGAGCTCGAGCGCTCGCCGTTCATCGGATCCGTCTTCGAGGCGTTCCTCGCGCTCGAGATCGTCAAGGAGCAAATCAACCGCGGTGCGGCGCGCGAGATCTACTTCTTTCGCGACGAGCAGGGGCTGGAGGTCGATTTCGTCGTCCCGAAGCGCGGCGAGGTTCATTTCATCGAAGCGAAGTGGTCGAAGACCGTGACCCCGCGCGACGCCCGCGCGGTCGAGACCCTCCTTGCGGTCTCGCGCTCGAAGACCGCACGGGGCTTCGTCGTCCACCGCGGTGGGACGTCGATGCAAACACTCGTGCCGGGGGTCAAGGCACAGTCAATCGAGCAGTTCGTCGGAGTTTGACTCACGGTCCGCCGTAAGCCCTGAGCTATGCTCGCGACATGGATGAAATAGCTCGCATCAGCAAGCTGGAGCTCAAGGTCGTCGAGCTCCAGGCCAAGCTCGAGTTCGTCATGCAACACCTCGGTGTTCAATACGTGCCGCCCGCCATTCCGGCTGGAATGAGCATCGTCGTCGCGTGCTTGAAGGATGGCGACATGATCGGAGCGATCAAGGCCTATCGTCAGGTGACTGGAGTCGGACTCGCGGCAGCGAAGACAGCGGTCGAGGAGCTCGAAGCGACGCTGCGCCGATGACGCTCATGACGCACCGATGAGCACGGCGCCGCCGGCAACGACGATCGCCCCGAGCCATTGTCTCGCTGTCGCGCGCTCGCCCATCAGCGCAGAGAACACGATCGTGAAGACGATGGACGTATTGCGCAGAGACAGCGCGGCGCCCGCACCCGTGCGTGCGAGGCCTTCGAGAAAGACGAGGAACGACGCCGCGGAGAGGACGCCGCCGATTCCGAGCACGAGTGGTTGCCGCACGAGACCGAGCAGCGGCCGCGACCGGTCACCGCGCGGCAAGCCGATGTGCGCCGCGACGACGCCGATTCCGATGGAGATCGTGACGGCCGTCGCCGCGCCGATGCCTGATGCGAGGGCGCGTCCGTAGGCGAGGTGGTAGCCGGCGATGAACACCGCCGTCACCCAGCTCCAGCCGAGCCGCGCGCCCGAGCGACCTCGGCTCGCGATGCTGACGATCGCTAGGCCGCAACCGAGGGCCGCCGCGCCTCCGAGCGCGAGCGCCGAGGGTCGCTCCCCGAGAAACGCGATCGATACGGGCCACACGATGACCATCGCTCCGCCGCGTGTGACGCCGTACGCAAGACCGAGGGGTGCGTCACGTAGCGCCCGGCCGAGCGACAGCACGTACCCACCCTCGGCAATACCCGCGACCACCGCCCATGCGATCGCCGGGAGTGTTGGTGACGTTCCCCGCGCGACGACCAGCCACCACACCGTACTCGTGACCCAGCAGACGGTGACCATCGCGAGCGGTGCCGTCTCCTTGTCACGAGCACGACGAACGAGAGCGTTCCAGCTCGCGTGAAGGAGCGCTGACAAGAGGAGAAGGGCGCTGCCAGTGCTCACGGTGTGAACGTAGGCTAGTTGGGCAACACCGACGCCGCCTCGACGGGTGTGCCCCACGGATGCGTCGCCGCCAGAATCCACGGAATCACGTACAGCACGGTAAAGGGCTCCACGTCCGCTGAAGGCGCATCCGGATGTGCCTTCAGGGTGGCCTTCGACACACGGGTCAGCATGCTCTCGAGCTCTTTCCGCTCTCGCAGCGTCGCGTCGTGCATCGCTTGAAGGATGGTCTTGCCCCCGAGCGACCAGAACCCCGACGCGAGCACGTCGTTGAGTGTCTCCGTCGCGAGCTCGGCCACGGTCGGCAGCGTGTCGATCCGCTTCAAGCACCAGAGCAGCACCGCGACGTCCGCGAAGAACGTCGAGAACCCTTCATCCTCGAGATCGAGCGTTCCGACCGGCGTCTGCAGCACGGCCTTCTCCGTCTTTACCATCGCGTCCATGACGTCGAGCTTCTTGGCGGTGGCGACGAGATCCGCGCGCAGCCTTTCGGCGTCATCCACCTCGCCGGCCTGCTGCTCGAGCGCGAGCCGCTGGCATACGATCTCGACACACACACACCGTTTGACGATTTCCTCGACGCTCCGCATGCGCCTCATCAGGCATCATGGGGTAGGATGACGACATGAGCAAAAAATTCACCGTGCCTCGCGACACGGCATCCCTCTCGCTCAAGCACGTGCTCCTCGGCGGCGGCGTCTTCGACAACACGGGCGAGCATCCCAACAAGAAGGGATGGGACATCTTCGAGCTCGGTCAGAAGTCGTTTTGGGCCGTTCCCACGGCGGTCGACTGGGCGGCCCCGGTGCAGGAAGACCCGGAGTACGCGGAGTCGATCGCGGCGATGCTCGCGTTCCTCGCGCCGGGCGAGAAGGCCGCGGTGACCGGCGCGTCGATGATCTCGCTCGGGGTGCAGTCCGAAGAGGCCAAGTTCTACTTCGTGGAGCAGGCGCTCGAGGAGGCCAAGCACTTCGACGCGCTCCGCCGGCTCATCGGGAAGATCACCGGCAAGCCGCTCGGCGAGCCGAGCCCATCCATTCGACTGCTCTACTCGTTCGGCGTGGTCGACCCGGACGACGTCGCTTTCATGATGGGCAGCATCAACATCATCGGCGAGCACCTCGCGAATCAGATCTTCCACCAGATCAACCACGTGGCGAAGGACCCGACGGTGCGGAAGGTGCTCGCTCTCATCGGCAAGGACGAGTCACGTCACATCGCCGCAGGCCAGCGCTTCTTCCCCGAGGTCTATCCTCACTTTCGAAGGAACCGTCATCGCATCATGGCCAAGAACCTCGCGACGACGATGGTGCTGCTCTTTGCCGGTTACGAGCTCGTCAACCCGATGCGCAAGCTCGACATCGACCTCAGCAAGATCCTCGAGGCGATGTATCAGCACTACTCGGAGGTCACCGACGGGCTGCCGGCATTTCCGGAGCAAGGCGTCTTCGACGTGCTCCTGTCACTCCTTCGGAAGTCGACACCGGGTGCGGTGGCGGTCGTCCACAAGGTCACGGGAGAGGGCGGGCAGCTCGACGCATCCAAGCTCGTTCAGCTCTGCGAGACGGCCATCAAATCTCCGCGCGCCCTTCGCGAAATGTTCGCGGCGTAGTCAGCCGTGGACGTCACGCGTACGGTGTATGGCGTCTACTATCCAGAGACGCGCGCGGTGGTCGACGCGCTCTGGTCGGAACGGCATCACGACTGGTACGAGCGCAACTACGAGAAGCGTCAGGACGACATGCACCGTCCTCTGCTCGCGCGATGGCGTACGTGGGCGTCGGACGCCGGGGTCAATCTCGGCTCTGGATACGGCTTCGAATACCCGACCGCCGGCGCGAACGAAGCCATCCACGCGCTTCTCGCATTGCACGCGGCGCGAGGGCATCGCCGCATCCACGTGTTCGCGGGTGAGTATGAAGGCTACGGGCACCTCGCGACGGCGCTCGGGCTCGAGGTCGTCACGCACGCGCGGGAGGCGAGCCCTGCCGCGCTTCGGTCGGCGTCGCCCGGTGATCAGTTCTGGATCTCGCAGCCGTCGGCCATCGACGGCAACCTCTGGCGGGACTTCGATGCGTTTCGTGGGTGGCTCGCGCGCGACGCGCCGTCCGTGGATCTCATCGTCGACGTCACGTACATCGGCGCGACGGCGAGCATGCCTCGCATCGACCTCGAGCCCGCACCGGTGGCTGCGATCGTCTGGAGCCTGAGCAAGCCGTTCGGAGTCTACTATCATCGCGTCGGCGGGCTCCTCAGCCGACGAGAGGTGCCGACGTTGAGCGGCCATCATTGGTTCAAGAACCTCTTCTCGGTCCACCTCGGCGAGCGCCTGCTTGCAGCGCACGCCGCGTGCGAGCTCCCAACGCGTTACGCCGCCAAGCGGAGCGAAGTGATAGCGACGTGCATCGCCCAGAAGACATTGCCAGCCTCGGTGGTGCCGAGTGACGTCATCATGCTTGCGCACGCCGGGCCGAAGCCCACTGGCTTCGAGGATTACGATCGCGCCGATGGCTCACGCTTCTGCATCAGTCCGGCGCTCGACCGGATGATAAACACGTGAGCCCATGAAGAACCTGGTCGTTCTCGAGTCTCCAGCGAAGGTCACCGCGTACGTGCGCGGCCTGTGGCAGACCGAGCTCTTTCGGACGAGCGATTACGTCGGGGCGTGGGTCGAGCGCTTCGCGCGTCACCCCGCGGTGTTCGCCGAGATGAGCGACAGCGAGCTCGAGTATCCCCACTTCGCGACCTGGTTCGGGATGACGTATTTGCGGCACTACCCGTCGGCGCCTGCAGTCTCCGACCTCTACTACTTGCACGAGATCGTCCACGCGACGTTGCTCGACTACGATCCGGAAGCGCTCTTCACCGCGTGGTACCGCAAGATGAACGGCATCGAGCTGTCCGCGTCGCTCGAGACGGAGTGCTTCGTCTATCTTGGAGTGCCTGGATTGCGCGAGCTCTCCTTCAAAGACGAGATCTGGGCCGACCGCTATCTCGGCGGCAAGTCACGCCTCGGAGACAGCCTGCGCGACGTCATCCGGCAGGACCGCTACAAGGCGATGCAGCACCCGGACCCGATGGATTGGTGCGAGCAACAGATCGCCGCCTACGCGCGCCAGAACTTCGAGTGGGCCAACATGTGGAAGCTCGAGCCGAGTGACGAACCGAAGCCTGCGTTCGTCATCGTGGCCGAGCACATGAACGCGCTCCGCGCGGGCAAGCTGTCGATTCAGGACCACGTCGCGTGGTTGCAAGCGCGTGGTGAGGTCCCGTTCGTCGATCAGGCGCGCCTCTTCGCGCCGCTCTACTGGAACAACAAGCTCTCGTACCGACTCCGCCATCTGTCGCCCTAAATGTTGACCGTTAGGAAACCGCTCCGCCTGGTGCCCCAGGCGCCCAGCCCGGCGCATGTCCCGCGAGCGCTGAGTCCGCTCATCGGGCGGGAAGAGCTGCTCGCCCAGGTGGTCGGGGAAATCGAGGCGGGAAAGAGGATTCTGACGCTCCTCGGCCCACCGGGCATTGGGAAGACGCGACTCTCGCTCGCCTGCCTCGAGCGCCTAAGCGAGCGCTTCGCAGGAGATGGTGGAGGATGGTTCTGCGACCTCACGGAGACGACCACGGACTCCGGCCTGGGGTTTGCCGTGCTCACCACCCTCAAGGGGCGTGTCGGTGTCGATCGGGCATTGGACGCCGACGCCATCGCCCAAGTCGGAACGGTGCTCCGCGACGCAGGGCGGACCCTCCTCGTGCTCGACAACTTCGAGCAGCTGGCGTTCGCCGCAACCACCGTCGAACGGTGGTGTCAGCAGGCGCCCGCGCTCACGGTCCTCGTCACGTCCCGCGAGCGCCTTGCCGTGGCGGGCGAGACCATCATCGAGCTTCCACCCCTTCCTTGCACCGCCGACAAGGAGGCCTCGTCTCCAGCGGTCGAGCTCTTCCTTTGCCGTATGCGCGAGGCTGGCTCCTCGACGTCCAACGTGGACCCCAAAATCGTCGCCGCGCTCGTCCGGCGGCTCGAGGGAATTCCGCTCGCGATCGAGCTAGCCGCCGCACGGACGCGACTCATGTCGGTGAGCGAGCTCGAGCGAAAGCTCGCGTCCGGTCAGCGCGTGCTCACCGCGACGCGCGCGAAAGGTCGACACGCCACGCTCGAGAGCGCCATCGCGTGGTCGTGGGAGCTCCTCCCACCGGCGGAGCGCGTTGCCCTCGCCCGGTGCTCGGTGTTCGCCGGCGGCTTTGCGCTCGACCTGGCGGAGGACGTCATCGGCGATGGTGCGTTCGCGCTCCTCGGTGCGCTTCGCGACAAATCCCTCCTCCACACGGACGCCGATGGCAGGCTGGCGCTCTACGTCAGCGTGCGTGAGTTTGCGGCCGAGAAGCTCGAGGCCCTCGAGCCAGGGAGCACCGCCCGTACGCGCCTCGCGCACGCCGTGGCCTTTGCGAAGCTCGCGAAGCGCTTCAATGTTTGGCACGAGATGCTCGAGCGCGTTCCCGACCCGCATGTGAGCGATGTCATCCGGCGCGAGAAAGACAACCTCGCCGCAGCGATTGCCTTCGTCGGGCACGCACCCTTCGATCCGAAGCTACGTGCACACCTCGCTGTCGCGGCGGCGCAGCTCGAAACCATGCCGGCGGAGGAGTGTGTGGAAGAGCTCACAACCACCCTTCAAACGCTCGGAAGTGACGCTGTCGTCGAGCGCTGTCTGCTCCTCTTTGCCCGTAGGACCATACGGTCCGGCCGTGGTCAGTTCGATGCGGCGCTCGCGGACGTCCGAGAGCTCATCACCATGCCCGATGTCCCTTCGCACCTCGTGATCCTGGCGCACGTTTACGAGGGGATCATGCTCCGCCACTCCTGTCACCCGCGAGAGGGCTGGGTTCGGCACGAGGTCGCGCAGCGCGCCCTGACCCAAGCGGACCTGCCCCGCGTCGCCGCCATGAACAGCGCCTGTATGGGGCGCCTTGCATTCGACCTCGGCGACGTCGCCGCCTCGCGGCGACTCAACGGGGAAGCTATCGCCATCGCTGACAGCGTGGGCGATCGATGGATTGGCGCCCTTGCCCTCGCGAACCTCGCGCAGCTCGAGCAAGAACAGCAGCACCTCGACCGCGCGGAGGAGCTGCTCGGCGAGGCCGTCGAACGCCTTCGTCATGTCCCGGCGCTTTACGAAGCCATTTATTCGAGCGCATGCGGCGACCTCTATTTCGAGTGGGAACGGTTCGGGGACGCGAGGCGGTGGTACGCGGCAGGAGCGCGGCTCTACGGGGAGTCCACACGGACGCATCGTATGACGGCGCTCGGCTCCGCTTCGTGGGCTGCTCTCGAAGCGCACGACGGCGACCACGCTCGCGCGACCTCGCTGCTCGCCGAGGCTCGCCGCATCGCCGCACGCGCCGACAACGCCGTTGTCGAAGCGTGCGTCGAGCTTCACGGCGCGAGCGTCGAGGTGCTGAGAGCGCACGGCGAGGCGCGTGCGCGCGCCGCCGACCTGTGGCGCGCGCGGCTCGTTGCCTACAGCGATCCCTCCACGGTGGCGGGAGAGGCCGTCGCAACGAGCTTCGAGGCGCGGTTCGCACTCCGTATCGCGAGAAGAATGCTCGTTCGGGCAACCACGGTGTCGAAACTGCGGGTCGATCGGCAGGGAGCGTGGTTCGAGGTCGACGGCGGCAAGCGCGTCGAGCTCGGGCGGCGTGGTGCCCTTCGCCGGATCCTCGCCGCGCTCGCCGCCAAGCGAGCGCTCGAGCCGGAGCGCGGTCTCAAACAATCGGATCTTGCCATCATCGGGTGGCCGGGCGAGCGAGTTCTCGTTGACGCCGCGTCTACGCGCGTCCGCGTTGCTATCGCGACGCTGCGCCAGCTCGGGCTGCGCAGCCATCTCCTCACGAGCGACGAGGGGTACCTGCTCGACGATGCAGCCCAGTTCGAGCTGTGCAACTAACCGGCGACTCAGCGCTGACGCGACTCATGGACTTCACGGAGTCACCGCCACCATGCGGTAGACAAACGCTCCACTATCGGTCGTGACATCTCCCACGAGGTGAGGCGGGAACGGGTTCGACCCGAAGATCAACGGCGCGAGGGGGCCGGTCATGACTTCGACGTGGATGGGGCTGACGGTACGCGATGTGACCTTCACCTTGAGTGACGACGCCTCGCCCGTCATCACGACGAAGCGATGATCCATCTCGAAGAGCAAGGTGTGGTCGAAGCGACTCACGACGCCTCCAAGCTTCAATCGCGATTTCGCGTCGCAGGGAGTGCGTGGCTCGAAAACGCACTCGGCGGACGCGCGGGAAGTACCTGCTGGCAAGATGCCGATGAAGGGTGCGGGTTGGTCAATCAGCCATACCTCCTCTGCGCGGTCGAATCGCGCGAGGAGGTCGGCGTTGTCCGGCCCGTGGCGTACGTACGGCTGGTCGAGGAACGGCGCGAGCCCCGAGGCGACGATGTGCGGCAGGGCCACGAGCCACGCCGCCGCCCCGGCGTCTCGTACCATGTCGGTCATCGCCTTGACGTTGCCGCCGGGAAACGTCCACGCGCGACGAAACGCAGTCGTGGTCTCGATGTCGCCGAGGAGCGCATCCGTCGTGATCGAGGTGGACGGCGTGAAGGCGGCAGCGTCGGGCAGCGCGAACGTGCTCGATGGGACGGCGCGCATCGTGAGCTCGAACGGCTCGAGCCGCAGATCGACATCCACCCGATCGAACGAGCCGAGCGGAAAGACTTGCCCGGCCTCGTAGAATCCCTCGGCCGCAATGCGCGTGCGCTGCGAAGGGATGACGCCGTCACTCATCAGCACCTCACATATCTGCGTGACGGCCGCCATGAAGCCGGCGTTCGCCACGCGAGAAGGCGCCCACGTCGCCCGGAGCACGCGCCCGTCGAGCGCAGGCGGCACGTCCGTGAAGATTGAGGTGGCTGGGTGCATGCCGCCCACGTCGAGGGCAACCGTCTTGCCATCGTCGGTCATCACGATCGACTGCCGACGCTTGGTGAAGCCGTTCGCACGCTTCGTCCACGCATCGTGCTCGAGGAGCGCGCCGACCGCGTGCTCGACCTTGCCGACGTCCGTGGCGGGGAAGAGAACGCGAAAGGCGATCCCATTCGTCGCAAGCACATGCGTGATCGCCTGATCCGTGCCAGCTGTTGGCGTCTGCGTCGCGGTGAGCGGCATCATCTCGTCGATGAGCTTCCGCTGATCGCTCGAGACTGACAGGACCGCGACGGTGACGGGTCGCGACGTGTCGAAACCGAAGCCATCGAGGCCTGACTCGAGGGATGCCTCGCTCACGTCGAGCGGGCGTGCGAGCGCTTTGCGGAGCGCCTGGATGCGCATCGCCGCGCCGAGGTCGAAGCTCATGACGAACGCCGCGTCGTGTGGCACGCCGAGCGTGACGGGAGGCACCCGAGGCGGGGTGCTCGTGGCGAGCGTCGCGATGTGGACGTCTTGCGCGGGCGGTTGCGCGCCGCACGCGGCCGCGAGGACCAGCATGACGACGCGCTTCATCAAGCTTCCAGGCGCACCGCGTCTGGACCACTGGCTGGGCTGCGGAATGGAGACGCGGCGATCGTGGCGTCGAGCGCCCGAAGCCGCTCCCGCAGCGCATCGACACGCGGTGAGCCAGCGCTCTCGGCGTCGACCGCGCTCGTCCACGCCAAGCGGCGCGCGACGGCGAGCACCCAGTCACTGCCCGCCGTGACGGTCTCGAGATCGGGTGCGTCGATGACCTCGAG
>Ga0302324_100008085_pt1 | contig 22234 bp, 20 predicted proteins | sample Palsa_T0_1_FD_201949 | JGI IMG/M metagenome (GOLD analysis project Ga0302324, IMG submission 201949) | Peat permafrost microbial communities from Stordalen Mire near Abisko, Sweden - Palsa_T0_1 | ecosystem: Environmental > Terrestrial > Soil > Palsa > Peat permafrost | place: Sweden: Abisko...
GCGACTACATGGGCATCACCTACGGCTTGCATGGCTTGCCGACCGTGGTCGACTTGCAGGATGCGATGGCGACGCTCGAAGGCGGCCACGGCGCGCTCGCAGTTCCCTCCGGGCTTGCCGCGATCACGCTCGCGCTTCTCGGTACCGCCCAGCCCGGCGATCACCTGCTCGTCACCGATTCCGTATATGGACCTACGCGGCGCTTCTGCGACCAGCAGCTCAGGGATTTTGGGATCGAGGTGAGCTACTACGATCCGTTGGCCGGCGCCGCGATCGAGAGCCAATTCAGGCCGAACACACGGCTGGTGTTCACCGAATCGCCCGGATCGCTCTCCTTCGAGGTACAGGATCTACCCGCCATCGCGGCCGTCGCGCATCGGCGCGGCGCGCTGGTGCTGCTCGACAACACCTGGGCGACGCCGCTCGGGTTTGCCGCCTTCGCCCATGGCGCGGACATCTCGCTGCACGCCGGCACCAAATATGTGGGCGGCCACTCGGATGTCCTGATAGGGCTCATCACCTGCAACGCCCAGACTTTCCCGCAGATGCATCGGCTGTGGACCAACATGGGCGTTACCGCGAGCAGCGACGACTGCTTTCTGGCATTGCGCGGATTGCGCACGCTTGCAGTCCGGCTCGAACATCACACCCGGAGCGCACTGACCATCGCGCGCTGGTTGCGCGACCGGCCCGAGGTCGACGAGGTCATCTTCCCGGCGTTGGAGGGCTCTCGCGGCCACGCCTTGTGGAAGCGGGATTTCTCCGGCGCCTGCGGACTATTCAGCGTGATCCTGAAGCCTGTTTCCAAGGCGCGCGTCGACGCAATGCTCGATGGCTTGCGGCTGTTCCGGATGGGAGTGAGCTGGGGCGGCTTCGAGAGTCTCATCCTCCCGGTGTATCCGGAAATAAGCCGCACCGCCACGCGCTGGGAAGCAGCCGGCCCCTGCCTGCGCCTGCATGTGGGACTCGAGGACCCGGAGGATCTGATGGCTGATCTCGCGGGCGGCTTCGAACGTCTGCGCGCCTGACGGCGCGATGGCGAGGTCGTCTCCAGGACAACGCTATCTCCCGCACGCAAGCGGGCAGTGGCGATACGCCGGGCTGCCCCCATGTTGCACCATGCTGCATCCGTCCAATCGAAAGGCCTTCGTTACACGCCATGACTGATCTCACCGGGCTCCTCCACCACCACCGCTCCATCCGCCACTACAAGCCCGACGCGATCCCGCCGGAGCTCATCGAGCAGGTTTGTGGCGACGCCATCGCGGGCTCGTCGTCCTCCGGCAATCTCAACGCGGTGTCGATGGTTCTGACCCGCGACCCGGAGCGCAAGCGGCGGTTGTACACACTGCACTTCGAACAGCCGATGGTGCTCGAGGCCCCCTTGGTCATCACGTTCTGCGCCGACTGGTTTCGAACCCGCGAATGGCTGCGGCGCCGCGGCGCGCGCGACAACTTCAACAACCTCATCGGCTACCACGTGGCGGCGTTCGACGCCATCATCCTGGCGCAGTCGGTATGTCTCGGCTTCCAGGCTCAAGGCCTGGGCATTTGCTACATGGGGACGACGCTGCACTCCATGGGGGACATCGCGACGTTTCTCGAGCTCCCCGATACCTGCCTCCCGGTTACCAGCATCGTCGTCGGCTATCCCGCCGAAGACCCGTCGAAGCGCGATCGCCTGCCAGTCGATGCGTTCTTGCACGAGGAGAAGTACCGGCGCCCCAACGCCTCCGAGCTCGACGCAATCTACGCCCAGCGCGAGGTGAAGGGATGGCAGCGCTACATGTCGCATCCGGAGCTAAAGGCAAAGATCGAGGCGCTGGGCCTCACTTCCCTGGCCCAGTTCTATACCAGCGTGGCCAAGTACGACCCCGACGCGTTCCGCAAGGATTCAGACAGCCTGCGCGCGCTGCTCGAAGCCAAGCACTTCCTTCCGTAAGCGGCGCCGTGGGCAAACGCCGCAACCGCGCTAGTCGACACCGAGGTATTGCGCCCGTGCCGTGGCGTCACGTGCGAACGCAGCCATGGTGCCTGCGTAGCGCAGCTGCCCCCCTTCGATGACGTAGACCCGGTCGGCGACCTCCTGCGCGAAACGGAAGTTCTGTTCGGACAGCAGCACCGCCACGCCGTCGCGCTTGAGCTCGCGCAGCGCCTCGGCAACCTGGTCGACGATGACTGGCGCGAGTCCCTCGGTGGGTTCATCGAGCAGGATCGTGGTCGGGTTGCCCATAAGCGTGCGCGCGATCGTCAGCATCTGCTGTTCGCCACCGGAAATTTCTCCCCCGCGCCGATCGACGAGCTCGCCCAGGTTGGGGAACAGCGCGACGATGCGCTCCAAGGTCCATTGCGGCAGGCCGGCGCGGGCCGGCTGCCGCCCGACCTGCAGATTCTCGACCACGGTCAGGTCGGTGAAGATGCGCCGCTCTTCGGGCACGTAGCCCAATCCCAGGCGCGCGATGCGCCACGAGGCGATCTGATCGATGCGCTCGCCGCCGAATTGCACTTCGCCGCGCACCGGTCGCAGCAGACCGGCAATGGCCTTGAGCGCGGTCGACTTGCCGGCGCCGTTGCGCCCGAGCAGCACGACCGTTTCCGCGTTCGCCACGCTAAGCGACAGGTCATGCAGCGCCTGCGCGCGGCCATACCATGCACACAGCGAGCGTACTTCAAGCATGGCGCGGGCTTCGCGTCATGCAGCCGTGCCGAGGTAGGCGGCGCGCACTTCGGGGTTCGAACGCACGGCGGCAGGCGAGCCGTCGGCGATCAGCCGGCCCCGGTTGAGCACAAGAATCCGGTCAGCATGGGAGAAGACGATGTCCATGTCGTGCTCGGTGAAGAGCACGGCCATGCCGTCGCTGCGGGCAAGACCCGACACCAGTGTCATCAGGCGCGATCGCTCCAACGCCGCCATGCCCGCGGTGGGCTCATCCATGAGCAGCAGGCGTGGCTGCAGGGCGAGCGCGATGGCGAGCTCGACCCGCTTCAGGTCGACGTAGGCGAGCGTGGAGCAGGCGCGCGCGGCAAGCGCGCCGATACCGACGCGATCGAGCAGGGCCTGCGCCTCGGGCGCGTGTCGTACCCAGGCTTGCAGCCAGAGCGAGCGCTGCTCGCCACAGTGCGCGAGCAGCGCGATCTGCACGTTCTCGCGCACCGTCATCGACGCGAACGTCGCCGCGACCTGGAACGTGCGAGCGACGCCCAGGCGTGCGATGGCGTGCGGAGGCAGGCCGGAAATCCGCTGCTCGCCAAGACGCACTGTACCGCCATCGGCACGCAGCTGACCGCCGAGGACGTTGAACAGCGTCGTCTTGCCGGCGCCGTTCGGACCGATGATCGCGACACGCTCACCAGCGGCGACCGTGCAGGTCAGATCCGCGAGCGCGACCACCGCGCCGAACGCCTTCGACAGCTGCTCGACCACGAGCAATGGCCCGGTCATGTGCGCTCGCGTCGCAACCAGTGCTTGAGCGTACCGACAATGCCCGCCGGGAACGCAAGCGTGATGGCGAGAATGGCCGCGCCGACAAACGCGCGCCAGTACTCGGTGTGGCGGGCCACCGTATCCTGCAGGCCGATGAACGCCGCCGCGCCCACAAGTGGGCCCGACAACGCCTGCAGGCCGCCGAGGAGCACGATCACCAGACCATCGATGGATCGGGGAATGGCCAGGATCTCCGGGGCGATGCTGCCCTTGGCATAGACGTAGAGAGCCCCAGCGAAGCCGGCGAATGCGCCGGCGAGCGCAAAGGCGACCCAGCGCACGCGCCGCACGTCGATGCCGCAGGCAGCAGCGCGCAGGGGCGAATCGCGCGCGGCGCGCAGCGCATAGCCGAAGGTCGAGAAACTCACGCGCCAGAGAAGCAGGATCGTTGCCGCGACGAGCGCCAGGCAGAGCAGGTAATAAGCCTGCGGACTCGACAGCCACGCGGGCGGCCAGATGCCGACCAGGCCGTTGCTCCCGCCGGTCACTGCGTCCGATTGCCAGACAATCGACCAGACGATCTGGGCGAAGGCCAGTGTCAGCATCGCCAGATAGACCCCCGACAGACGCACGCAGAACCAGCCACAGAATAGCGCCAGCGCGCCTGCGACGAGCGGCGCGATGAGCAGCGCCCATCCCATCGGCAGGACGCGCGAGGCGAGTGCCGCGGCATAGGCACCGCTGCCGAGAAAGGCCGCGTGCCCGAACGAGGCCATGCCCCCGGTGCCCATGAGCAGCTGCAGACTTAGCGCGAACAGCGCGAACACCGCGATTTCGGTTAACAGAACGAGCGTGTATTCGTCGGCAACGAAGCCCGTCGCGACGAGCAGCAGCAAGCCTGCCGCGACGCCGAAGGCGAAACGTCGGCCTGGCGGCTGCTGCAATTCACGCAGCTCGATGCCCGGTGATGCCGGTGGCGGGCGACCGAGCAGTCCCCACGGTCGCACGATGAGCACGATGGCCATGACCATGAACTCGACCACCAGGGTGAGCTTGGACAGGGCCAGCGTCATACCGAACAGCGTAATCTCGCCGACGCCGATGCATAGCGCCTTGACCACGCCGATGATGAGCGCGGCGATGAATGCGCCGGAGATGCTCCCAAGGCCGCCGGCGACGGTGACGACAAAGGCATCCGCGATCACGGCCAGATCGATGTTGAGATTCGCCGGTTCCCGCGGCAGCTGCAGCGCGCCGGCGAGACCGGCGAGCATCGTGCCGACAAAGAACACCCCGGAAAACAACCGCGCCTGGTCGACGCCGAGCGCGGCGGTCATGACGCGGTCCTGGCTCGCCGCCCGCACCAGGAGTCCCCAGCGCGTTCGTCGCAACAGAAAGACGAGCGAGAGCCACACGAGCGGCCCGCAGGCGATCAAGAACAGGTCGTACTGCGGCACGGCGCTGCCGAGGATCGAGACCGTGCCCTGCAGTCCCGGTGCGCGCGGACCGAGCAGATCCTCCGCGCCCCAGATGTGCAGCACCGCGTCGCCCATGATGAGCACGATGCCAAAGGTCGCGATGAGCTGCAGCAACTCGGGCGCGCGATAGAGGCGTCTTAGCAAGGTCGCTTCGACGAGCGCACCCAGGGACCCGACGCCGAGGGCGGCGAGCAGCACCGCGCCCCAGTAACCCACGCCACTGCCACCCAGGCGGCCGATCAGGCTGTAGGCGAGATAGGCGCCGAGCATCATGAACGATCCGTGGGCAAAATTAACGATGCGCGTGACGCCGAAGATGAGCGAGAGTCCTGCGGCGAGCAGGAACAGCGATGCCGCGCCGGCCAGCCCGTTGAGCAGCTGAATGAAAAGCGCGGAGAACGTCACCGGAGGCTACCCATGACGAGCCTCCTCTTGCACCGGTCCGACTCAGTCGGACGGCCGATGCGCGCGCACCCAGTCGTCGCTGGGCAGATAGGCGGCGCCGTCGGCATATTTCCAGTCCGTCATCACGCCCTTGCCGTCCTTGATCGCAAGGCGACCGACGTAGGCACCCATCGTTGACTGGTGGTCCTGGGCACGGAAGGTCACCTTGCCGAACGGCGTGTCGACGACGAGTCCCGCCATCGCGGCAACGAGCTTCTCGCTTGCGGTCGATTTGGCCTTGCGCATCACCGTGGCGATGGTCATCACCGCGCTGTAGCCGACCACCGACCCCTGACGCGGATAGTCGTGATAGCGGGCCTGGTAGGCATCGAGGAAACGCCGGTGCTCGGGCGTCTTGATCTCCGACCACGGATAGCCGGTGACATACCAGCCGACCGGTGCCTCTTCTTTCAGCGGATCGAGATATTCCGGTTCGCCGGCGAGCAGATTGAACACCGGTCGGTCGACGAACAACCCGCGCAGCTCGCCTTCGCGCACGAACTTCGCCAGGTCACCGGCGAAAAGGGAGGAGAAGATCGCGTCGGGCTTGGCGTCGAGCAGCGCCTGGACGACCGGGCCGGCGTCGATCTTGCCCAGCGGCACCGCGACCTCGACGAACTCGATGCCGGATGCCTGGCGCGCGATCATCAACTGCTTGAACGCGGCCGTCGCCGAGGTGCCGTACTCGTAGTTCGGGTAGACGATGGCCCAGCGCTTCTTGTTCAGGCGCACCGCATCCGGGATGAGCATCGCCGTCTGCATGTAGGTCGAAGGCCGGAGGCGAAACGTGTAGCGGTTGCCCGACTCCCACACGATCTTGTCGGTGAGCGGCTCGGCGGCGAGGAAGAACACCCGTCGCTGCTTGGCGAAATCGGCGACCGCGAGCCCGACCGCGGAGGAGAAGGTGCCCATCAGGACATCGACTTTTTCCCGCGCCAGCAGCTCTTCGGCGACCCGCACCGCATCGCCCGCGTTGCCGTTGTCGTCGCGGGTGATGAGCTCAAGCGGGCGGCCGAGCACCCCGCCATTGGCGTTGATCTCGGCGACGGCGAGTTCCATGCCTTTCTTGTACGCCTCGAGAAACGCGGGGAAGGTCTTGTAGCTGTTGAGTTCGCCCAGCTTGATAGGCTGGGCTGGTGCCGCCGCCACCATCGATAGCGCGACCACGACCGCTAAGAACAAACGATACATTTTTTCTCCAGTGCGACTCGTGCCAGGCGCGTTGCGCCCGACGCTTGCGCACCGCATGATAGCTGCCGCCCGGGCGCTTCGGGAAGCGCGCACGATGGCGCCTGCGCGCCGGGCGGTTCTATGGTTATGCCGCCGCAGGGATGCCCCGCTGTGTCATGGGCAGGTAAAATAGGCCTTCTTCACGCGGCGGCCCCGGCAGTCCGTCGCGTTCCTCCGTGGCGGGGATCGCGGTGCGGCAGCCCCGGCGATACGCGGGATGCCTCAACCCCCACGCTTTCGATGCGAATTTTGACGCGGCGCTTGCGCTGCAAACTGCCGGACCTACGCGCAGAAAAATCAGGACCGGCGGGATGCTGAAGCTCGAATTCGGATTGTCGTTTGCCGATCTGTACGCGACCGGGGGACTCGCTCGCGTTGACGGCGCTTTTTGCGCCCATCTCGCCGCCGCGGACGCCCCGCTCGCGGCGCGCCTCGCGGCGGCGCGTCGCGATCACGATGCGCTCGGCCGCAAGCAAGAATCGGAGCTGCTGCTCGCGCTTGCTCCCCATGTCGAGGATTTTCTTGGCCAACTTTTCGGTATCGAAACCGAGCTCACGGCACTGCAGGCAGCCCAGCAGGAATTAGCACCTCTTTTCGCCTGTAAGCGCCAGGTCGTCCAGCGCAAGGCGTTGAATCGCTATAAGGCCGAGGAGGCGGCAGGGTTTGATGGCCCGGGGCTGCGACAGGAGCTGGAAGCGAAATTCGGTGAGCCGCTGACCGGGCTCCGGGGCGAACTCGCCTTTGCGCGGCACGTCGGGGCCTGGGCCCTTGACGACGCCGCGCATGCGGCCGACATCGACCTCGCCTTGCGCTACGCCGCGTGGGCGGTGCAGACGGCGGCTGGCAAAGCCGCGCACCAATCCGGCGTGCTGTTCAAGACGCCGCGCAAGCTCGATTACCTGCGCCTCATTCCGGTGGAGAGCGAGACGCGGCACGGCATCGCCATGTGGCGACTCCCGCAGGACCATCTGCGTCGCCGCGATGGCTTTGCCCTGACGGACCCCGGAACCGATCTGGCCGGCGGCCTCGATCAGGCGCATTACTGCATCTGGTGCCACGAGCAGCAGAAGGATTCCTGCTCCTCGGGTTTGCGCGAAAAGCCACCGCCCGACGGCAGCCCCGCGCGCTTCAAGGCCTCGCCTTTCGGGGTGACGTTGGCCGGCTGCCCGCTGGAGGAAAAGATCTCCGAGTTCAACAAGCTGCGCGCCGAGGGCTGGGCGCTCGGCGCGCTGGCAATGATCTGCGTTGACAATCCGCTCGTTGCGGCAACCGGTCATCGCATCTGCAACGATTGCATGAAGGCGTGCATCTACCAGAAGCAGGAGCCCGTCGACATTCCGCAGGCGGAAACGCGCCTGCTCAAGGACGTGCTGGCGTTGCCTTGGGGATTCGAAATCTATTCGCTGCTCACGCGCTGGAATCCGCTGCACCTGCGCCGGCCGCTACCGCGGGAGGCGACGGGCAAGCGCGCGCTGGTCGTCGGCATGGGCCCGGCAGGATTCACGCTCGCCCATCACCTGTTGAACGAGGGCCATACCGTGGTCGGTATCGACGGCTTGAAGATCGAGCCGCTGGAGGTGCCCTTCGCCCCGATCCGCGACAGCGCGAGCCTGCGCGAGCCGCTCGAGGAGCGCGTGATGGCCGGTTTCGGCGGGGTCGCCGAGTACGGCATCACCGTGCGCTGGGACAAGAATTTCCTCAAGCTGATCCGCCTCCTGCTCGAACGCCGGGAGCGCTTCGCGCTGTACGGCGGGGTGCGTTTCGGCGGCACGCTGACGAGTGCCGGCGCGTTCGAACTGGGCTTCGATCACATCGCCCTCGCTGCGGGCGCGGGCCGGCCGACCGTGCTCGATCTGCCCAACGCCTTGGCCAACGGCGTGCGCACTGCGTCCGATTTTCTGATGGCGTTGCAGCTCACCGGTGCCGCGCGGCGCGACTCGCTCGCCAATATGCAGATCCGCCTGCCGGTGGTCGTTGTCGGCGGTGGCCTGACCGCGATCGACACGGCGACCGAATCGCTGGCCTATTATCCGGAGCAGGTCGAAAAGCTCCTCTCTCGCTACGAGGCGCTCGCTGCCGACAACGGCCCCGCCGCGGTGGAGGGCGGCTACTCGGAGGACGAGCGTGAGATCTTGCGCGAGTTTCTCGACCATGCGCGCGCCATCCGTGCCGAACGCGCCGCGGCGGCGCGCGAAGGGCGACCGGCCCGGGTGCTGGAGTTGCTACAGACGTGGGGCGGCGTGACGATCGCTTATCGCCGACGCCTGATTGACAGCCCGTCCTACACGCTCAACCACGAGGAGGTGGAGAAAGCGCTGGAGGAGGGCATCCGCTTCGCCGAGTGCCTGACGCCGCTTTCCATCGAGATCGATGCGCACGGCCGCGCGCGGGCGCTCACCGTGTCGGTACATCGATACGACGACGGCGGGGTCGCGCAGGAACGCGGGCGGTGCGAACTTCCTGCGCGCACGATCCTCATCGCCGCCGGAACGCAACCCAACACGGTCGCGGCGCGCGAAGACCCCACGCATTTCCGCCTCGACGGTCGCTACTTCCAGGCCATCGACGAGGAAGGCGTTGCTGTCCAGCCGGAAAGGGGGCTCGCGAAGCCGGCCCGGGCACACGTGCTCACCGCGCTCGAGTCCGACGGTCGTGCCATCAGCTTCTTCGGCGATCTGCACCCATCGTTCTTTGGCAACGTCGTCAAGGCGATGGCGAGCGCAACCAAGGGCTATCCACTCATCAGCCGTATGCTCGCGCGCACCGGACCCGCATCGCCGCTTTCCGACCGCGACTTCCTCGCCGCTGTCAACGCCGAGCTGCGCACCACCGTGCACACGGTGGTGCGGCTTACACCGACCATCGTCGAGATCATCGTCCATGCACCGGCGGCTGCGCGCCGCTTCGCGCCCGGGCAGTTCTACCGCCTGCAGAACTTCGAGACGCGTGCCGCCGAGATCGACGGCACGCGGCTGGCGATGGAGGGGATCGCCCTGACCGGTGCCTGGGTCGACCGCGAACAGGGACTCGTGTCGCTGATCGTTCTCGAGATGGGCGGGTCGAGCGACCTGTGCGCCCTGCTGCGCCCTGGCGAACCGGTGGTCCTGATGGGACCCACCGGAACGGCAACCGAAATCGCCGCGGGGGAAACGGTGGTCCTGGTTGGCGGTGGACTGGGCAATGCGGTCCTTCTTTCCATCGGCCAGGCGTTTCGCGCCGCCGGATCCAAAGTGCTCTACTTTGCCGGCTATCGCCAGATGATCGACCGCTACAAGGTTCCTGCCATCGAGGCGGCGGCCGATGCGGTGGTCTGGTGTTGCGACGAGGCTCCCGGTTTCGCGCCCGGGCGCGCGCAGGACAAGGCTTTCGTGGGCAACATCGTGCGGGCGATGTTCGCCTACGCGAGTGGCGCGCTCGGGGAGCAGCCGATTCCGTTCCGGGCGAGCGACCGCCTCATCACCGTCGGCTCCGACCGGATGATGGCTGCGGTCGCCGCCGCGCGGCAACACGAACTCAAGGCGTTCATCAAGCCCACGCAGCGCGGCATCGGCTCGATCAACTCACCCATGCAATGCATGATGAAGGAAATCTGCGCCCAGTGTCTGCAGCCACAGCGCGACCCGGGTACCGGGGAGATTCGTTATGTCTTTTCCTGCTTCAATCAGGATCAGCCTCTTGACGCCGTCGCGTTCGACGCGCTCGCGGCGCGCCTGGCGCAAAACGGAGTGCAGGAAGCATTGACTGCGCAATGGGTGTTGCGCTGCCGCAACCAGATTGACCGCGCGCTCTAGCGTTGCGCCATGGTGCGGCGCTTTGGCGGTAATCCTTGTACGGCGCTCGCGCCTCTGCAAGAAATTCTTACAATCGCCCGGCGCACCCGTTGGGGGGGCATGTTAGCCTCTGGACGATGGCTGTTGGTCGCGTGTTGATGTCGCCGTCCGAGTCCGAGCCGCAGACTGCGGCGACCCGAGACGGCGCCCGACGCGACACGATCCACCTCATCAATCCCCTGTGGGACGCGCACGGCGGAAGTGACTTGCGCGCGATCGAGATGTACAAGGCGCTGGCCGCGGTCTATCCGGTGCGCCTGTGGAGCCGCTTCAATCCGGCGCCGGCGTTCATGCAGCGTTACCCGATCGAATTGATCCGGCCGTGGCGTGGCCGATGGCCCGTCGGCGGCACGTTCATCTTCGTCGGGGCCTATTTTCGCGTCGGGCACTGGTTCAAGGCGTCGCTGCCGCGACGCACGATACTCGTCTACAACACCTACCAGCCGGATCGCTTTGCCAAGGCGCTTGCGCGTCTGCGGGCCTGGCATAGGACGCCGGTTGAAGTTGTCTACGCTTCGCCGCTGTTGCGCCGCCTTTCCAATCACCCCGGACCGGTGATCGAGAGCCCAATCGATCTGGCTGAGTTCATGCCGCCGCTGCGCCGTGGCCGACGCCCCGGGCAATTCGTCATCGGCCGCATGTCGCGCGACGACACAACCAAGCACCACGCCGAGGACGCAAGCGTGTACACGACGCTTGCCAGTGCGGGCATCGAGTCAAGGGTAATGGGCGGGACGTGTCTGCGCGACCGTTTCGCCGGCGCGGGCGCGGCGAGCCTGCTGCCGGCCGGCTCGACACCCTCGGTCGACTTTCTGCAGGACCTCGATTGCTTCTATTACCGCACCAGCGACCACTGGCTCGAAGCCTTCGGCCGTGTCGTCTTCGAGGCGATGGCCTGCGGCTTGCCAGTCGTGTGCGGGCGGCGTGGCGGCTACGCCGACTATATCGTGCACGGCGTCAACGGGTTCCTGTTCGATACCAGCGAACAGGCAATCGCGCTGATTCTCAAACTGCGCGATGACGCCGCACTGCGCGAGCGCATCGGCAGCGCCGCGCGGCGCTCCGTCGAGGCACTCTACGGCGGGACCGGCTGGCGCAACAAGCTCGCCTTCTTCTTGCTGCGCGACCGCACGCAGCAGCCGCTTCTGCCCTTGGGCGAGAGCATCGACTCGAGGGCTACCGAGGCACGCTAGAGCGCGCCGACGGCGCGCTGTCATCGCCGCGCACCCCCGCAGCGTTAGAGGGAGCGCCATGACTCAACGCAGCACACTGCCGACGTCGCCGAAGCACCCGGTGCGCCGATCCCGACCACCCGGGACTCCGGTTTGCGGCACGGCTCCTGCGGCATCGCGGCCCTAGCCTGTATACCGGCACCGGAAAGTGGTTCGACTGGCCAACCTGGGCAAGATAGGCCTAATGCTTGCGCAGCGGGGCGGTCAGTACCAGACTCTTCGCCGCCATACGACGATAACCAAGAACGCATTACCCCGAGGACGAATCATGACCCGATCGAAATTCCTTTTTGTGCCGTGGTTGACCGCCGTGTGCGGAGTAGGGATGTGGCTTGCCTGCGGCGCAGCACTCGCCGACCCGCCGGGCCGCGTGGCGCGCCTGGCACAGATCAATGGGGCGGTGAGCTTTTCTCCTGCGGGCGAGGACGATTGGGTCCTTGCCCAACCCAACCGCCCGCTTGTCACCGGCGACCGGGTCTGGTCCGACACAGGATCGCGCGCCGAGATTGAGATTGGCACGGCGACGGCGAGGCTGGGCAGCACGACCAGCGTGGCCCTGCTCAATCTCGACGACCGCATGGCCCAGATCGACCTTGCGCAGGGGACGCTCAATCTGCGCGTGCGCCGCGTCTATCCCGAGCAGGTATATGAGATCGATACACCCAATCTGGCCTTCTCCATTCAGCGTGCGGGAGACTACCGCATCGACGTCGACCCGGCGGGCAATGCGACCATCGTTCGCGTGCGTAGCGGCGAGGGCCAGGCGTGGGGTGAAGGTGCGGCGTACACGGTCGGCGTGGGCCAACAGGCTACGTTCGTCGGCGAGGGGCTGCACGACTATTCCTTCGATGTGTTGTCGGCGCCGGATGAATTCGACAACTGGTGCTTCGAGCGCAACCGCAGGGCGGACAGCGCCGTCGCCGGACGTTACGTGTCGCCCGACATCGTCGGTTATTCGGATCTCGACGATTACGGCGCGTGGCGCTCCGTCGAGGGTTACGGCAACGTCTGGTTCCCGACCGCGGTGGCGGCCGATTGGGTTCCCTATCGCACCGGCCACTGGGCATGGGTTGATCCCTGGGGCTGGACCTGGGTCGACGATGCAGCCTGGGGTTTTGCGCCTTTCCACTACGGCCGTTGGGCCTATGTTTCCACGCGTTGGTGCTGGGTGCCCGGTCCGATTGCGGTGCGGCCCGTCTATGCCCCGGCGCTGGTCGCCTTCGTCGGCGGTAGCGGCTTCAGCCTCGCGCTTTCGACCGGAGCGGTGGCGGGCATTGCCTGGTTTCCGCTCGGCCCGGGCGACGTCTATCGACCCGCCTACGCGGCCAGTCAGAACTACTTCACCAGCGTCAACATCAGCAACACGGTGGTCAACACCAGCGTGATCAACAACGTCTACAACAACAACGTGACCAACATCGTGTATCGCAATCGCGAGTTGCCCGGTGTGGTCACCGCGGTGCCGACAAGCACGTTCAGCAACGCACAGCCGGTCGCAGGACACGTCGTCGCGGTGTCCCCTGCGCTCCTCGCGCGCGAGCCAGTCGGGCCGGTCGCGGTCGTCACGCCAACGCGTGCGAGCGTTCTCGCCGTCGGCGCCGTGGCGGCGGGGGCCGCCGCGGTGGCGCTCGCCCACCGTCCTCCGGCTGCGGTCTTGGCGCGGCCGGTCGTCGCGAGAACGCCGCCGCCGCCACCGTCACCACCGTTCAGCGCCAAAGCGTCGCTGCTCGCGGCGCACCCGGGCACGCCGCTTGAGGCAGACCGGCTCAAGACGCTGCAACCAGCACGCACGGCGGACGCCGCCCGGATCAAGGTGGTTTCGCCTACCGTTACGCCGCAGCCGCTAAGTAAGAATGGCGCGGGGCAGACCGCCCGCTCCGACCGCGCTGTCGCTCCGGTGCGTAACGGGCAGCCTTCGGGTGGGGTGCCGCAGCCGCCGGCCTCGGTCCAAGAACGCACGCTGCAGGAACGCAAGGGAGGCGTTCAGACCGGCACCCAGGGCACCTCGGTGCCGCAGCCGCCGGCGCGCACGCTGCAGGAGCACAAAGGACCGCCTGCCGGCACCGGCGTGCCGCAGCCGCCTGCATCGGTGCAGGAGCGCTCGAAGCAGGAGAAGAGCGTTGCCCAGCCCGCAGGCCAGGTCGTGCAGCAACCGAAGGAACGGGCGTTTAAATCAACACCATCCGGGCAGCAGCCGACGGCGCAGGAGCGCGTGGTGCGTGAGAACAAGGGTGCCCCGCCGCCAGCTCCCGTGGTGCAGAAGGCACCACCGCCGCCCGCGCCCGTGGTGCAGAAGGCACCACCACCACCCGCACCCCAAAACGGGCAGGCGGCTTCCAAGCCCAAGACGGAGGAAAACAAGTCCAAGGAGAAGGAGCACCCGTAAGAGTGGGCGCCGGGGGCCTAGCGTTCGAACTTGACCGAGAGGACGATCGAGGTCTGGGTGCGCTGGATGCCTTCGATGCGGCCGATCGCGTCGAGGGCGCGGTCAATCTCCTCGGTGCTCCCGCCTTCGATGCGCACCTCGTAATCGAATACGCCGGAAAGCGCGTATACCGCGCGCACCCAGGGACGTGCTTCGAGTTCGCGCACCACGCGCTCACCCGCCTTGGGATCGACATGGATGAGCACCTGCGCGGAGATGCGCTGGCGCGCGAATTCGTCACTCACGCGCACGGTGTACCCGGCGATCACCCCGTCGCGCTCGAGTCGGCGCATGCGCTCCTGCACCGTCGTACGGGCAACCCCCAGCTTTCGCGCCAGCGACGCAGTCGATTCGCGCGCATTTCGGCGGAGCAGGGCGAGCAAATGCTGCTGCTCGTCTCCAATCCGTCGATTGGTCGGTTTTTCCGGCATTTCGTTAGAATTATACCTGCGTAACGTCAGATTGCAGCCTGTATTTCGACCGATAGCGCCGATAGACTTGGCCCGACAAGGCCGCCTGCTGGCTCGCCAAGAAGATCGCCGCCATGACCCCACTCATCCTCCTCGGCGCCGGCAAGATCGGCGAAACGATCACGCACCTGCTGCAGGAGAGCGGGGACTATGCGTTGACGGTCGCCGACCAGGACCCGGCGCGGCTCGCCCCGATCGCGGCGCTCGGTGTGACCACGCGGCACGCCGATTTCAACGCGCCGGAAGCCCTGGCGGCACTGCTCCGCGACCAGGCGATCGTCATCAGCGCCTGTCCGTACTACCTCACACCGCTGATTGCCCAGGCCGCGGTCAGGGCCGGCGCGCATTACTTTGATCTAACCGAAGACGTTGCCAGCATGCGCCGGGTTAAGACCCTCGCCGCCGATGCGCGGACGGCGCTGGTGCCGCAGTGCGGTCTCGCGCCGGGATTCATTTCCATCCTGGCCCATGCCATGACGCGCAAGTTCGACGAGCTGCGCGACGTGCAGATGCGCGTTGGCGCGCTGCCGGTCTATCCGACCAACGCGCTCAAATACAACCTGACCTGGAGCACGGACGGGCTCATCAACGAATACTGCAACCCCTGCGAAGCCATCATCGACGGCAGCCGCCGGGAGACGCTCGCACTGGAGGAAATCGAAGCGTTCTCGCTCGATGGCGTGGCCTACGAAGCGTTCAATACCTCGGGCGGCCTGGGCACCCTGTGCGATACGCTCTCAGGCCGGGTCGAGAACCTCAACTACAAGACCGTGCGCTATCCGGGTCATCGCGACCTGGTCAAGATGCTCATTCGCGATCTGCGTCTCGGACAGCGCCGAGAAATCCTCAAGGATGTGCTCGAGGCGTCCGTGCCGATGACCCGCCAGGACGTCGTGCTCGTGTTCGTCACCGTCAGCGGCATGCAGGACGGGCGCCTCACGCAGGAATCGTTCGCCAAGAAGATCTACAGCAAGACGCTGGGCGACCGCGTCTATTCCGCGATTCAAATCACCACCGCGGCCGGGGTCTGCGCGATGGTCGATCTGCTGCGCGAGGGGGTGCTCCCAAATCGCGGCTTCGTGCGCCAGGAAGACGCCGCACTGGAAGGCTTTCTCGCTAACCGCTTCGGCCGCCACTACGCGTAGCGCGGCCGCCTTGCCCGCAGGGCGATCAGCGGCCCTTGGGGCTGGCGCGGGTTCTCGGTGCAATCCGCGGCACCGACGGCATAGTCGGGCGGCGGGAAGTCTGGGGAAGGGGGTTCGTTGGCCCGGTCTTCGGGTCGCGCCCGCGAAACGTGCCGCCTTTGCTCTTAGACATGCTGTGAACCTCGCTGAATCGGGTGACGATCGCATGCTACTGAATTCGCTGCGGCGCGCAAGTCGCCAGACTTAAGCGGGGCCGAGCCGACTCTCGATCCATGGCACGCCCAAGGGCGGCAACAGGGACCGCCGGGGCTGGGCAGGGATCAGATCCGGTGCGCGATCGGGACTGCGGTCGGCATGCCGAATCGCATCACGGATCTGCCCTACCTGGTGCGCAGTCTCTCGCCGTCGCCCTCGAGCCGCAATCGGCGCGCGTCCTATTCTGTTGTCGGACGGATGCGAAAATTATGTCGGAGCGGGGTGAACTTCCGTTGCGTGAACGAGGCCAGGTTCCACACAACGGAACACCGAGAATGGTCATGCGATAAGAAACCAGGAGCAGAAATAAAGACGCGTCGCGGCGGCAGACACCAGGCGCACGTGCTAGGATCAGCCTCGTTCGGAGAGGGCCGTGTCAGCCCTTCCGCCTCCGCCAGGTTGGATCTGCGACCCTTGGCGTCCCTCAGGCAGCGCACAGCTTGCGCGATGCCGTCCGAAGCTGGTCGAGAACCCGCCGTTGTTCCGGTCTCGGCTATTGCGCTTCGCCGTCTCGGCGATGCGCAGCAGCCAGAAATCCAAGCAAAGTACTGTATGGGCATCGCCCATTACGGCTTGAGTCGTCTTCCCTGAAAGGTCACCCCATGTCCAGCCACACCGCAACGAATTCAACCCAACACGCCCCTGAGGCCCGCCAGGTCAACTTTGAAACGGCACTGCGCATCGCCACGATTATGGCCGAGGCGAATGAGCACCTCTTCAAATTGCAAAGTGAAGCTGCCAACGCGGCATTCGCAGAAAATGCGAAGCACTTGAAATCGCTGCTCAACGCCAAGGATTCCAGCGCGCTCGTCGTCGAGTGGGCAGGCCGGTACCAAGCGAACATGCGCCGGATACTCGAGGTCACACGCACCTGTTTCGAGATCGTGCCGCACACCCAGGCTGAAATGGCGAAGCTGGTCGGCGCAGCATTTGCCCCGTACAACAAGGAAACCGAGCAATACCTCGAAGAGTTTACGACGGCCATCTCGGAAGGGCGCGACGCTGCCACCGCGGCGGTGAAGGACGTGCTCGCGAAGGCCATGGCGAACGTGAGCGGAAATAAACCGGCGAAGAAAGAAAAAATTGCCTAGATAGCGCCGAAATGGGCGTTGCTTGACCCCTTCGCTTTGTTCGTTGGCAAGGGACCCCGAGAGCATGACTGTCAGGGTCCCTTTTTCTCATGCGAACGCCTTGCGACACGCGGCCGCAATGAAAGTGCGCTAGACAGTTTGGAGCGCGTTTGGGACGCGGGCGCAGATGATCACCTGCGCGCCGGGCGCGAGGCCAGCTGCCGCCCCGTGGTTGCTGCGTGAAATCATGCGGAGCGCAGGGGAAATGCCTCCCCTTGCATAGCGCTGCTGCTACCCGGTACGATCGCAGCGGTGCGTCAACCTGCTGTCCCCGGTCGTGCCCGGCTCATCGCCGGTTGCCCCGTTGCGGCGCGCGCGTGGCGTTGAATATCCCGCGTCGAAAGTTCTAATGTCCACTTATCAAGGAGTGAATTAATGCATAGCTACAACAAGATTCTTTTCGTCGCCGCCGCGGCGCTGGCCCTTTCAGCGGCAGCCCAGCAGCCCGCCGCGCCGATGATGGACGGCAAGACCGTGGCGGACGCGGTGACGATTACCGCCAAGGTCGAAGCAATCGATCTACCCAACCGGCTGGTCACGGTGCGCGGCCCGATGGGCCGCTCGGTCGTAATCAAAGCGGACGACCGGGTGAAGAACTTGGCGCAGGTCAAAGTCGGCGACGAGCTGGTGATGAAGTATGTCGAGGCGGTTTCAATCGCGCTCAAGAAGGGCAGCACCGGGCGCATGGAGACTTCGACTTCGACCGGCCCGGTCACTGCCCCGATGGGCGGAAAACCCGGAATGGCAGCAGTGAACACGACGACCATGATTGCCAACGTGGACAAGGTGGACACTGCCAACAGCGAAGTGCTGCTGCACGGGCCGCAAGGTCGCTACGTCGAGGTCAAGGTCAAGGATCCGGCGGTCATGAAAGACATCAAGGTTGGTGATTCGGTTCAGGCAACCTATACCGAGGCGCTTCTGGTCGAGGTCGTTGGACCGGCGAAAAAATAGTTTGCACGTGCGGGCCTGCTGCATTCAGCAGGCCCGCGCTGCAAGGACCGGTAAGCGCGATCCGAAATGCGTCGTATAGGCGCTGCTGCGCGACCTTCAGTTCAACGTCAAGGTTCGAGGAGAGGCTAACATGCACAAGACAATGCGACGACTGGCTACGGCGGGCGGACTGGCGCTTTTGTTTGCGGCGGCAGCGACATCGGCCCAGGAGACCGTGCGCATCCGGGGGACGCTGGAGCGGGTGGATGGCCAAACGTTACTGGTCAAAGCCCGCGACGGAACAGAGCTCAAGGTGGTGCCGGCCGCCAATGCGGTATTCGTCGCCATGGTGAAGGCATCCTTTGCCGACATTAAGCGCGGCTCGTTCGTGGGCGCCACCGCAATGCCGCAGCCTGACGGAAGCCAGAAGGCGGTCGAGGTGCACATCTTCCCCGAATCGATGCGTGGATCCGGTGAAGGACATCGCCCATGGGATCTTCAGCCGCAGAGCACGATGACCAACGCCAACGTCGACGAGGCGGTTACCGGCATCGATGGGACAACGCTGACGCTGAAGTACAAGGACGGCGAGAAGAAGGTCATCGTTCCCCCGGGCACGCCGATCGTCAGCTACGTCATGGGTAGCAAGAGTGAACTCACGCCGGGCACCAAGATTTTCATTCCCGCGGCCACCAAGCAGGCCGATGGAACCCTGGAGACGGCACGGGTGAATTACGGTAGAGACGGGCTCACGCCGCCGATGTAGCGGCGGCGTTTTTCCCATACGCGATGAGCAAGCTATCGCTGAAAATCAAAGAAGAGATCGCGGCGATCATACCGCCGCCGATCTTCTTCTTTCTTACCCTTTCCCTGGTTGCGGTGATCCGTGTCCTGATGCTCAAAGGTTCCGGGTCCCGGTGAGTTCCTGGGTCCAGATCGCGGTGGGTGCGCTCATTCTCGGCAAGGCGGTGGTGATCGCCGATATGCTGCCGTTCGTTAACCGTTACCCCCACAAACCGCTCGCCCACAACATCGTGTGGAAGACTGCGATCTATACTCCGGTGGCGATGCTCATCCACTACGCGGAGCACCTCTTCGATTACTGGAAGCAGACCGGCAGTATCGTTGCCGGCAACGAGAAATTACTCGCCGAGATAATCTGGCCCCATTTCTGGGCCATCCAGATCATCCTGGTGATCCTCATCTTCGGTTACTGCACGATGCATGAGCTCGTTCGGGTCCTCGGGCGGGACACAGTGCGGGAAATCGTCTTCGGGCGACCATCGAAAGCCCAAGGATAGCGCCCAATGCGCTATCATGGAGCCATGTTGCCGCGTGGGCGTTAGATGAAGGTACTCATTCTATTCGTGGCGTGGTGCCTGCTGCTGGTGCTGTCGTGGCCCATCGCTTTGCTCGTCCTTGTTCTGGCACCCTTTGTCTGGTTGTTGTCGCTGCCCTTCCTTCTTGTTGGCCTCTGTGTGGGCGCGACGTTCGCGCTGATCAAGAGCCTGCTCTTCTTGCCCGCTCGCCTGCTCGGTTATCGGGGTTAAGCCGGAGGGTCAGCCGCGTCGAACGATTGCCGTATCAAGGTGCACCCCTTCGAATCGATCGAATCGGCCCTGCGCGCTGGCGTCGGATCGGGGCGTTGAGGCTGCCGAACCGACCACGGCATGGATAACCTTTTCTTCAGCTTGGTCGCTGGCGCAATCGGGGCCGGATACATCCTCTACGGCATGCGACAGAAGAAGCTGGTGGCGGTGATGGCCGGTGTCTTCCTCGGCATCTACCCTTTCTTTGTCGACAGCGGGCTCTGGCTTGGTGTTATCGGCGCAATGCTGATGGCCGCACCGTTCGTCATCGACTTCTAGGCGGTCGAGCGAGCGATCGCCGTTGCGTACGGCCCTCCATCCGACCCGGTCGAGGAACACGCCGGACCGTGCAGCTAGCGTGCGACCCTGCTCCTGCCCACCGCGACCAGTCCAACCAGGAACAAAACCAAAGCCATCGCGAAGACGCCCACACGACTGGTAGTCGGCACAGCGGGCTCCGGCCCACAGGATGTTGACGAAATATTGACCGTGCCGCCGGTGGCCGAGTCGATGAAGTAGCCGATACCGATCGAGCCCGGTGGCAAAGGGCCTGTGACCAGGTAATTCAGCGTACCCGGTATCGACCTCGGCCCGGATAGCACCGGTGTCCCGGTCGCGTTGGAAACGATGGCGAAAGTGCCCGACGTAGCCGTTCCCAGAGTAGCCGAAATCGTCACGTAGTCGCCCGCGTTGAAAGTGGCAACCTCGCCATTGGTGGACCCGGTGGTCAGCCCCGTGGCTCGAGGCACGGTGGTCGAAAATAGCGCGCAGGCGCCGGAGACGCCTTCAGGCTGAGCCCATGCAGCCTGAGCCCGCGACATCGGCAGCAACAACCCAGCGAGGACCAGCAACAGCGCAGCGCAAGCGTGCGCAGCAGCGAAATGCTGACGCATCGGACTCTCCCCTTGTCAAAGCCGTGCGCGCCGTCCGGCCTCGCGCAACTGGCCCAAACGACTGATGTCCGGGCAAAAACCCTGATATCAGTAGTTATTCACTATCCTTACGGCTTTGTGGGTTGTCAACTGTTGCGCTGGCGCATGGCGCCCAATGGGCGCAATGATGTTACCAATTCGACACAGCGGTTACGTTGACGTGACCCATGCGGCGCCTCTTCCTGCCCGGGCCGCCGCGCATGCGCTGCCGTTTGCCGGATAATGCGGGCTTGGCGTTTGGCGCCGGGTTGCCAAGTCGGTCGGCTACTGCGCCGGGTTGCGACGCGCTGCGGAAGTTATTTCAGGAAGGGTAAGTTATGAACAAACCACGCTGGAATCTGTATCCGTTGAATCCAGTCTTCAGCAACACCCCGAGCAAGACTTTCTATGGCGAACAATGTCCGTCCGTGGCGGATTTGATTTCGTTTGCCGGAGCGACCGACAAGGCCGACAACGCGACACTGACTGTCGTGCTGGACGAGTACCGACTCTTGTCCTTCGCGCTGGATGGCGTCCCCTATGTCTACGCATGTATCGGATTCAACCTGAGGCAATAGACCGGCGGGAGAGGAGCCGCGAGCGCGGCCACGATTGTCGACCAGGAATTGGCTATGGCAAGCAACATTACGATACCGTTTGGCGGCGGATGTGCCTGCGGGGCGATTCGTTACGAATGCTCTGCACCGCCACTGCGCATGGTCAATTGCCACTGCCGCGATTGCCAGCGCGCCAGTGGCAGTGGCTACTCTGCGACGCTGATCATGGCGGTGGAATCCGTGCGCCTGCTGCGCGGCGCGTGTAGCGCGTACCGGATCATGGCCGAGAGTGGAAACGTTGCAAAGCGCGACTTTTGTGCCGACTGTGGCACGCCGCTGTTCTCCGCGAGTTTGGCCAGGCCGGAGTTCATCGGGGTAAAGGCCGCGAGCCTCGATGACCCTGGCTGGTTCGCCGCGGAAGCCGATGTCTGGGTCGAAAGCGCGCAGCCATGGGACCGGATGGACCCAGCGATTCCAAAATTTGCCAGGAACCGTCCGCGGCCCTCCCATTCGTAACGGGTTGGGGATAATTGGAGCACCGCGCATGTGCCGAAACATCCGGCCGTTGTTCAATTTTGATCCGCCCGTGACCGACGAAGAAATTCGCGCTGCCGCATTGCAATTCGTGCGCAAGGTCAGTGGCTTCAACAAACCGTCGAAAGCGAACGAAGAGGCCTTCGACGCTGCCATCGAAGAGATAGCGATGGTTTCCCGCAACCTCCTCAGCTCGCTTCAAACCAGCGCGCTCCCAAGGAATCGTGCGGAAGAGGCAGCAAGGGCCCAGGCACGCGCGGCGCTTCGATTCTCGCGTTGAAGCCTTTGCTCCCGACGCCGCACGCGGCGATCAGGCGTTGCGCGCGCAGGGCAGTTGCGTCGGTTGGGCCCGTGCCTGGCACCGCAGATGATGCTTCACTTTTTTACTGCACGTGCCGTAACCGGATCCTCTAGCGCCATTTGTTCCAGGGACGGATAGAGGGCGATATGGCGGATGCGAACCGGCGCCGGGCTGGCGCGAAATCGCAGCGAGATGCGAATCTGGTCGGTTGCCCGCAACTTGCGGGGCCACGCCAGCGGAACCGAGAGGCCGGCGCTCGTTGCCTGCAGATCGTCCGCACTGCGATGCGAAGCGAGGGTGACCCATGCGCCATCCGAGGTGCGCGCTTCGACGTCGAGCGCGGCGA